>Ga0080064_1001743_pt1 | contig 41492 bp, 26 predicted proteins | sample Subgrocontami54m_FD_69260 | JGI IMG/M metagenome (GOLD analysis project Ga0080064, IMG submission 69260) | Subsurface groundwater microbial communities from S. Glens Falls, New York, USA - GMW46 contaminated, 5.4 m (SPADES assembly) (version 2) ...
TCGCCTCGCGGGACTCGTCGCCGATTCACTCGCAGCCGCAGGCATTGCGCGCGACACGATCGATACCGTCGCAGTGCCCGCGCCTGCGGCCACTCCCACTGCCCGTCCGACACCACGCGGCCCGCGCCGGCCTGTCGTTGGGCCTGGTGGCGAGGTTCGCGTCGTGATCGTTCCGCGCCCGCGGACGTGAATCGCTGGCCCCTGAGCCGGCGAACGTTGACTCAGCGGCGCGGACGCGAGGACTTCAACGGCTTGGCGCTCATCTTGCGGAGCGTTCTCGTGACCGGATCGACGCCGATCCCGGTGCTCTCGAGGGCAACGACTCCGAGGATCGGCTCGGCATCGTCGGCCCCGAAAATCACCTTCGTGACGGTCTCGGCCCCCATGAATTTCACGCGCGCGAATCCCACCGGTAGTTCGACGGTCTCGCCGGTCGCGAGTTCGTAGACGTCGCGCCCCTCCCTCTTGATCCCGAGCTTGCGCAGCGCGCGTGCGGGTACGAGGCAATCGATGGCGCCCGTGTCGACGAGGAATTCCGATTCGTACTGGCCGGGGCCGGACAATGGCGAGACCGTGACCGTGACATGCGTGAGGCCCATTCGTGTGTTCTTAGCACGTCGTGACGAGCCCTCGCGTGGATCGTAGCGGGATCCCCGTGCTTTACGCGCGGCGCGATCCGCTGCTAGCGTGCCGGCTACGTAGGAACAGCAGTGCGGACTTTCTCCAGTGCTTTCAAGGTCGGCCTGCTCTTGCTGGTCGCTCTCGTGGGCGGCTGGTTTCTGTACCGCGCCATCGTGCAGCGCGCGGGCGGAAGCCGCGGTTACCGGGTGTACGCGCTGTTTCGCGACGCGACGGGGTTGGTTCCCCGTTCCCGCGTGACGCTCGCGGGCATTCCCGTCGGCGCGATTCAGTCCATTCGATTGCAGGATGGCCTCGCGCGCGTGGACATCCTCGTCAATCGCGACGTCGAATTGTTCGAAGAAGCGACGGTGTCGCGAAGGTCGGCGTCGCTGCTCGGTGAGTACATTCTCGTCCTCGCGCCGGGCACGACGGGGACGCGCCGGTTGGTGGACGGCGACCGCTTGCGGGTGTTGCAAGAAGGTACGAGCACCGACGACATCCTGAACAACGTCGGCGCGATCAGCTTGCGCGTTCGGCAGATCGTCGATCGTGTCGGTGACGTATTCGGCAACGACGAGGGGCGCCGGCAGATGGCGGACGCACTGCGCAATCTGCAGGAAATCACCGCGGAAGTGAACCGCACCATTCACGCGAACACCGACGTGATCACGCACGCGATTCGCAACGCGGACAACATCGTCGCGCAGGGCGGGCCCGACGTTCGGGCGATTCTGTCGAACGTTCGCGATGCGACGGGGCGGGTCGATCACCTCGTCGCGGACAACCAGGCCGGCATCAGCGACACGCTCGCGAACGTCAATCAAACCGTCCGCAACGCCAACGCCGCATCGCAAGACCTCCGCGAGGCGCTCCGGCACATCGAGAGCATCACCGCCGGAATCGACCGTGGCGAAGGGACTGCGGGGCGACTCGTTCGCGACGATGCGCTCATCGACGAAGTGCAGGGCATCGCCGAGGGCGTCAACGACTTCATCGGACCGCTCACACGGCTGCAGACCATCGTGGGGCTGCGCGCCGAGTACAACTTTCTCTCGAACGGATTGAAGTCGTATTTCGAGATCCGGCTCCAGCCGCGCGAAGACCGGTACTACCTGCTGGAGCTGATCGACGACAACCGAGGTCTCGTCGAGCGGTCGTCCACGGTGATTACGTCGACGAACCCCAACGACCCCCCGGCGTGGCGTCGCACCGAAGAGCGCACGTATCGCTCGCTGCGGTTCACTCTCCAGTACGCTCGGCGCATCGGCCCCGCGACGTTCCGATTTGGAATCCGCGAATCGACCGGTGGCGTCGGCGTGGACTTCCACTTGTTTCGAGATCGCTTCGAGCTTCGCAACGACGTCTTCGATTTCTCGACGAGCGCGCTGCCGCGCCTGCGGGTTGCCGCAGCGGTCGAGTTCGTGCGGCACATGTGGATCATCGGGGGCGTGGACGACATCTTGAATCCGCGACGCGATCTGTTCCTCGGTGCGATGCTGCGCTTCAACGACGAGGACCTTCGATCGATCCTGCCGTTCGCGGGCGGCCTCGCGGGCGGTTTGCGCTGACGGGTCATGGCGTTGCTCGCGACGACGGATCTGCGCAAACGCTACGGCGACGCCGCGACGGGCCGGGTTGCGCTGGACGGTGTGACGCTGTCGGTCGATCGCGGCGAGCTCGTCGCAGTTCTCGGCACGTCGGGCTCTGGCAAGAGCACGTTGCTGCACGTGCTGGGCGGGCTCGACGATTCGTACACCGGGAGCGTCAAGCTCGATGGTCGTGAGATTCGGGATCTGGGCGATACCGAACTATCTCGTCTCCGACAGCGCACGATCGGCTTCGTCTTCCAGAGTTTTCACCTGGTGCCGACCTGGCGCGTCCGGCAAAACATCGCGTTGCCTGCGAGTTTCGCGCGCGAGCGGGTTCCAGATCTGGAACGTCGCGTGCGAGAAGTCGTCGAACTCGTCGGCCTGACCGGGCGGGAGAACGACTTCCCGACGTCGCTCTCGGGCGGGCAGCGGCAGCGCGTGGCCATCGCGCGGGCGCTGTTGATGAAGCCGTCGCTGCTTCTGTGCGACGAACCGACCGGCTCGCTGGACACGCAGACCGGCGCGCAGATCCTCGAACTCTTCCGCGAGATCCACGCTGCAGGCAACCTCACGCTTCTTCTGATCACGCACGAAGAGCGTGCGGCTGCGATCTCGTCGCGCATCGTGCGCCTCGAAGCGGGCCGTGTTGCGAGCGACGAGGGCGTTGCCAAGGAGTCCGCGGCGTGAGGCTCGTTGCGTTGGGCGATCTGGTCGTGCGGGACCTGCGACGGTCCGCGGGTACGTTCTCCGTCGCCGCGCTGGGCATCGTCGCGGGAATCGGAACCCTCGCGTTCTTTCTCGGTCTCGGCGAGGGGATGCGGGCCGTCGTGCTCGGCAGGATATTTCCGATCGACCGCATCGAGGTCGTTCCGCGTTCGGCATCCGCGGGCGCCGTCGCGGCGAACGACGACGCACCGTCGACGGGCATCGACGAATCGACGGTGCGCGCGCTGCGAGCGACGATGGGCGTTCGTGCGGTGTTTCCAAAGCTGCGAATTCTGTTCCCCACGTCGGGGCGAGGCGGTCGGGAGCTGATCGGCCGTGACATCGGGACGGGCGAACTCGTTGCAGACGGAATCGACCCGGCGCTCGTGCGCGGCGATCTTCCGGCCGGAACCGACTTCAGCGACCCCTTGCCGCGTGCGTCCAATCACCCGTGCGTGCGCGACGTCGATTGCGACGAGCCGGAAATGTGTGAGCGGCCGCTGAGTCGCGAGGGGCATCCGACGGGGGAGGGCACGTGCTCGCCGCCGATCCCGATCGTGATCAGCCCGTACCTCGTCGAAGTGTTCAACGGCGCGATCGCCCCGGCGCATCGATTGCCTCCGCTCGGTGATCTTCTGCTTCGATCGGCGCAGGGCATCGAGCTGGAATGGGACCTCGGACGCGCCGGGCTGGGGCTTGCGAGACAGGGCGTGCAGCGTCGCGCACACGCGCGAGTTGCTGGCATCTCGCGGCAGGCGATCGACATCGGCATTACCGTCCCGCTCGCCGTAGCGCGAAGACTCAATCGCGAGTTCGCTGGGGACGACGCTGCGGACCATTACACCAGCGTCATCGTGCAGCTGCGGCATCCGTCGGACACCGCGGCCGTCAGCGCGCGCGTTCGACAGCTCGGGCTCGAAGTGCGAACGTCCGGCGCGGAGCAGATGGGGCTGCTTGTGACGCTGATCACACTCATCCTGTCGCTCACCAGCGTGATCATCGTCGTGGTCGCCGCACTGAACATCGCGCACGTGTTCTACACGCTCATCGCGGAGCGCCGTGGCGAGCTTGGTTTGATGCGCGCGGTGGGCGCGAGTCGGTGGGACGTGCGAGCACTCGTGCTCGCGGAGGCGTCGGTCGTGGGCATCGCGAGTTCGTTGCTCGGCCTCGTTGTCGCGCGACTTGCGGCGTGGGGATGCGACCGACTGGCGGCGACGCGGCTCCCGGCGTTTCCGTTCAAGCCCGAGCACTGGTTCGTGTTTCGCGCGGCGGAGATGATCGCGGTCGTGGGATTCGGTCTCGGCGCGTGTTTCCTGTCCGCGCTGGCACCTGCATGGCGCGCGGCGCGGATTCAGCCCGCGGATGCGCTGGCGGGAGGGGTGTGAGGGGAAGTCGACAGTCGACAGTTGAGAGTTGAGAGTTGAGAGTCGAGAGTTGAGAGGTCGGAGGCGACGGGCAGGAGTGTTACGGTAGTCGGACGACCCGCACGCGGCCCGAGTTCCATTCGCCGACGTAGACTCGGCGGTTGGCGAACGCGATGGCGCGCGGCCGTGCAAACGTTGCCATTGCGGCGTCACCGAAATCGCCGCCGCCGGTCTGCTGCAAGGGTCCGGCATTTCCGCTGCCGGCCAGCGTGCGAATGCGATTGGTCGTGAGGTTCAGCTCGCGAACCCGCGCGCGTTCCTCGTCGAGAATGTAGAGGACATCGGCTCCGTTCGACGCCACGGCGACGGGCGAGGGGAGCGCGGCGGCAGTTGCATCGCTTTCGTCGTCCATGAACGGCGTGGCGGCGCCCTGAATGCCCGCGGCGATCGAGATCGCGCCGCCGGCGGTCACGCGCCAGACGACGCGCGACGCGGCATCCGCGATGTACAAGTTCCCTGAGCCGTCGAACGCGAGACCGGCCGGACGTCCGAGCGCCGTGTCGACCGCACGCCCCCCGCCGTCCGTGGGCGCTCCGCCGTCCGCGAGCGCGGCCGTGCCGGCGACGGGCGTGAGCGTCGCGTTGGGAGCGACACCCGCGACACGGAACACACGCGGGCCGGCGCCTTCCATCGAGAAGTACAAGTTGCTCTCGCGGACGATGGGCCAGCCCGGGTCCGTCAACGTCTCGCGCGCGGACTCGAGTGTGAGCGTCGGCACGCCGGACTGGTCGTAGGTGCCCGCAATTCGAAACAAGTTGCCGCCGGTCGCAGCCGCAACGACCTGGTGCCCGCGCAACCCGACCGCGAGCCGACCGTCTCCGAACCCGAGGCCGACGATTTCACCCGGTTCCAACTGCGCCGCGGGAACGCCGGCGGTGAGCCGAGCCGAACCGCCCCCCGCGAACACGCTGACCGCGCCTCCCGCGAGACGGTAGACCCGGCCCTCCGTCGCACCCGCGAAGAACAACGGACCGTCGGCCGCGGGATCGACCGCAATGCCACTGACGCCGCCGATGCGCACGTGCCCTGGCTCCGTCATCGCGCCCGGAACCGCGCCGGGATTCACGTCGATCACCGGCGTTCCCGCGGGCAAGTCGATGTGCCCGACACGCGCGTTTTGCTGATCGACGAAATACAGCGTCGTCCGCGTGTCATTCATCGCGACCGCACCGAGGCGGCCCAGCGAGACGCCGCCGGGACCCGCCGCGCCGCACCGCAGCGAGCTGCCCGCGATGACGCGCAATTCGCCGGCCGTGTCCACGGCGAGGACCGCGCAGTGCGCGTCGGGATCGGTGAAGTACACCGTGCCGTCGGCACCGACGCGTACGTCACCGACGGGTCCGAGGTGCGCCATCGTGGCGGGTATCGTCGCGCCGGCACCCGCGAGAATGTCCCCGCCCCGATCGCAGCCCGAGCCTGCGAACACCGTCGTGTGGAACGGCGACATCGCGTCCATGCGTGCGGCGCGCCGGATTCGGCAGTTCTGCGAGTCTGCGATGTAGACAAACTGCGTGTCGGCATCGACACCGGTCGGCATGTTCAATGACGTGGCGCTGCCGGCCGCTGGCACGGCGTTGAAGCCGCGACAGGCCGCCCCGCACGTTCGGCCGACGAGAGAGACCGGCGGCGTCGGCGCGCCTGCGATCCCGATGCTGTAGATATGGTTGTCGGCCGCCACGAGCATCGTGCCTGCGTCCGCGAGCGCGATCGCCCACGGGCCATCGATGAACGTGAAACCGCCGAAGCGTTCGAGCGCGCCGCCCGTGCGAACGCGGAATAGCGCGCGCGCGACGGCGTCCGCGAAGATCGTTTCGCCGGAACCGAGAACCACCACGCTCGTCGGATTGCCGAGCGCGATGTTCGCGGCGTTCGTCCCAGCCACCGCGAGGCCGAGTGTGCCCGTCCCCGCGACGCGCTGGGGCATCGAGCCGTCCGCCGCGTACGACATCACCCGGCCGCTTCCTGGATCTGTGATGGTCACGCGCGGACGCATTCCCGCCGCGACTGCGACACCACGCGCGGCGACGGGGCGGGGGTCGTCGGGGCCGAAATCGTGGCCCGTCAATGGTTCGACGCACGCGTGACCGGCCGCGAGGACGCTGTCGCACGAGCCGCCGGCCTCGGACGCATCGTCGCGACCCGCGTCGCTACCGTCGTTCGACGCGTCTGCCGAGTCCGACGGCCCGATGTCGTTGCCACCGTCTGCGTTCGCATCCACGCGCGCAGCATCGAGCAACTCGGGGCGATAAACACGGCACGCGCCGAGCGCGATGAGCACCGCAGTGGGCCACGCGCACGCAGGAAGACGAACCAAGATTCCCGCACTCTGCCACCGTGTGGGGTACGCGTTCAACTGCGGCCGGTACCGGGTGTGCCGCTCGGTTCCGTCGCGCACGGACGTTGACGCCCGCCGCGGTAGTTGCGGTAGCATCCGGTTCGCGCATGGAGTGGACGACGATTGACGCGGTGTTCATGACGCGCAAGGCGTTGCAGGCCGCGCTGCTCGACTCGTTCCCCGAGGGCGGCTTGTTCGTCGAAGGCGGCATCGACGTCACAGTCGGGACTGCCGTGCTGATCCGCGTGACCGCCGAGGATCTCGGCGTCGGGACCTTTCTGGAGGGCGTCGTGCAGTGGCGGCGCATCGAGCGTCGCGCGGTGGCCGCCGCCAACGCTGCGCCGGGCGTCGGCGTGCGGCTGTTGCCGACGGAGCGCGGGAAGTACGACTTTCTCGAGCGTTGGGGTGGCGGATCCGTCGAGGCCTCGGGACGCGCGGAATGGCGCTACCCGGCGGAAATTGCGGTTCAAGTGCAGGCGGTCGGCCCGAGCCGCAGCACAGCTCGCATCATGCACAGCACGATTCGGGACATTTCCGCGCACGGCGCGCTGGTGTTCACCCCAATGACATTGTCTACCGCGGAAATCGTGTCGCTCTCGCTGACGGATGATTCGAGGCCACAGTCGGTCGAGGCGCGCGTCGCGTGGTCCGTCACCGGAAAGGCCGGGCTTCGTCTACTGCTCGAACGCAAGGAGGAACGGCTGGTCTGGAGCAAAACCGTCGAAGCCGCGCGCAACGCAGTGACCGACGGAATCACGCAGCCGCGACGGTCCATTCCTCCGCAGTCGTCCGACGGCCGGTGAATGTCGTCAGTGTGCGGGGCGCGTGAGCGCATCGAGGTGCGCACGGGCCCGCGCATCCGTCGGATCGACCGCCAGCGCGTGGTTGAGTGCATCGATGGCGCCCCGCGTGTCGCCGCTGCGGGCCAGAACGCCCGCGAGGTTGTCCCAGCCGCCCACTCCGCGAGGCGAAATCGCGACGGCACGCCGGAGCGTCACCAGCGCTTCGTCGCTCTGTCCCGCCATCGAGAGCGCGTACCCGAGGTTTGACAGGATCACACCGTCCTGCGGTGCGAGCGCGCTCGCGCGGCGATAGTCGGCCACCGCGACGCGCGCATCGCCGGCGGCGAGTCGTGCACTGCCGAGGTCGGCGTGGTGCTGCGCTCGCGTCGGTTCCAGTTCCGCCGCGCGCTCGAACGCCGGAATGGCCCGCGCCGCATCGCCGCGCGCAAGCCGCACCGCGCCGAGGTTCGCGTGCGGCGTTGCGTCCGCGCCCGACCACTGCGTCGCGGAGACCAGCGATTGCTCCGCCGATGGAAGCCGTCGCAGTGCGACCTCCACCATCGCGCGGTCGTTCCACGCGACCGGGTCCCGCGGCCTCAGCTGGGTCACGCGCTGATACGCCGCGAGAGCATCGTCGAGCTGCGCGCGGACCACGTGGATGCGCGCCGTCAGCATCCATGCGTCCGCGTCGTCCGCGTGCGTGGCGAGCCAACTCGCGGTCGCCCGTGCGATGGTCTCGACCGAAGCCTGCGCCGCCGGCGGTTCCTGCCGAACACTTCCGGGTTCGATCGCGAGCGACAGCGTCGTCCATTGTGCACGAGTCGCGAGCCACTGAACGTCGGGCCGCGATTGGATGCGCCTCGGAAGCGTGCGGAAAATAGCCTCGAAGCCGTTGGTGTCGTCCGCGGCGACGCGTTGGCGCGCGAGTTCGACGCGCGCTTCGGCCGACCGCGGAAGCGGCGGCGGCCGCGCGGGCGGAGCGCGGGACGGAGACGCGGCTTGTGCGAACGACGCGCTCGAGAAAAGCAGGATGGCGAGGAACGTGGGCGCGCGCAAGGCACCAGAACCGTAGCACGTGGGCGTTCGGGGATTGCATCCAACGCGGCGGCGTCCTACGCGACGGGGTCCACGATGGAGACGACCCGGCTACGCGGTGCGCGGACGCACAATCTGAAGGGCGTCGATCTCGACCTCGCCCCGGGGCAGCTCATCGTCGTCGCAGGAGTGTCGGGCGCGGGGAAAAGCGCGCTTGCGCTCGACACGCTGTACGCGGAAGGGCAGCGGAGGTTCGTCGAGAGTTTCAGTGCCTACGCGAGGCAGTTCCTCGAGCGACGCGATCGTCCACCGGTCGACAGCCTCGACCCCGTGCCGGCCGCCATCGCCGTGGACCGCGGGGCGCCTGTGCGCACGTCGCGATCGACGGTCGGCACGATGACCGAGTTGTCGGACTACATGCGTCTGCTCTGGGCGCGAGCATCCGTCGTGACGTGCGACGCGTGCGGTCGCGAAGTACGGCGCGGGTCGGTCACGGCCGCGACCGACGACGTAGTCGCGAGCCTGGGCGAGGGCGGTGGTCGCGTCGTCGTCACGTATCCCGTGGCGATCGAGGACGCGGAGCGGTATCTCGGCGTGCGCGAGTCGTTGCTCGGGGCTGGCTACCGTCGTGCCTGGATCGACGGGCGTGCCGTGGATCTCGACGAAGTTCGCCCGTCGTCCGTCGTCGAACGCGGCGTGCTGGACGTGCTGGTCGATCGATTTTCGGCCCGCGCAGGCGAGCGGGACCGCGTGGCAGAGGCCGTCGGCACTGCGATGGCACGCGGCGAGCGTGCGGATGTTCACTTCGCAGATGCCGGTTCGTCGCGTCGATACGCGCAGGGGCTCGAGTGTGCGTACTGCGCCAAGCGCTTTGCGGTGCCCGCTCCCGGGTTGTTCAGTTTTCAGTCTCCCGTCGGCGCCTGCCCAGGATGCAAGGGCTTTGGCCGCGTCATCGAATTGGATTGGGACAAGGTCGTGCCCGATCACGGGCTGACGCTTGCACAGGGTGCAATCAAGGCGTGGGGCGGCAAGAAGGCGACGTGGGAGCGGCGGCAACTCCGCAAGCTGTGCGAGTCGCGCGGGATTCCGATGGATGTCCCGTGGCGACTGCTGAACGAGGCGGACCGCGAGACGATCCTGCGCGGGCGCAAGATCAAGGGCTACCACTCCGTTCGCGCGTGGTTCGACTGGATGGAAGCGCGGACGTATCGGATGCACGTCCGCGTGTTTCTCGCCCGGTACCGCAAGTACGAAACCTGCACGGCATGCGGTGGCTCGCGCATGCGGCCGGAAGTCGCGCGGTACCGGGTCGCCGGGCACTCGATCATCGACGCGGGGCGGATTCCGGTGGCGGCGCTGCACGAGACGATTGCCGGTCTCGCATCGGTGGACGAAGCGACCGATCGGGTCGTGGGTGAAATCCTGACGCGTCTGCAGTACCTGCAAAACGTCGGGCTCGGCTATCTCACGCTGGAACGGCCGTCGCGATCGCTCTCGGGCGGAGAAGTGCAGCGCGTGTCACTCACCGCTGCGCTGGGGACGTCGCTCACGGGGACGCTGATGGTGCTCGACGAGCCGACGGTGGGCTTGCACCCGCGCGACGCTGGGCGCCTCGTCGATGTCGCGCGGGGGCTCGCGGCGCTGGGAAATCTGCCCATCGTCGTCGAACACGATCTCAGCGTGATCGCCAGCGCCGATCGTGTGATCGAGATGGGGCCCGGTGCCGGCGAGCGCGGCGGACAAGTCGTGTTCGACGGTTCTGCGGCGATGCTCGCGACGTTGGACACGCCGACCGGTCGGGCGATGCGAGGCGGGGGGGCTGGGCCCACGCGTCGGCGGACGGGCGCGGGCTGGCTCAGCATCGGCGGGGCGCGTGGACACAACCTTCGAAGCGTCGACGTGAAGATTCCGCTCGGCGCGTTGACGTGCGTCACGGGGGTCTCGGGGTCCGGGAAGAGTTCACTGATCAGTGAGACGCTGTATCCGGCGGTCGCCCGCACGCTTGGCGACCTCGGCGGTGCGGCACCGCTGCTGTTCGACTCGATCTCCGGGGTCGACACACTTCGTAGCGTCACGTTCGTCGACCAGGGTGCGCTCGGACGCACGTCGCGCGGAAACGCCGCGACCTACGTGAAAGCGTACGAGCCGATCCGCGAGTTGTTCGCTCGCGAGGCCGACGCGAAAGCGCGCGGGTACACGGCGCGCACGTTCTCGTTCAACGTCGAGGGCGGACGTTGCACATCGTGCAACGGCGAGGGCTTCGAGACGGTCGAGATGCAGTTCCTCGCGGACGTCGCATTTCGCTGCCCCGACTGTGCGGGGCGCCGATTCCGCGACGAAGTGCTCGAGGTCCGGTGCCGCGGAATGTCCATCGCCGACGCGCTGGAGAGTTCGGCCACGCGCATCGTCGAAGCGTTTCACGACGTGCCGGCGCTCGTCGCCGCGCTGCAACCGATGATCGACGTCGGGCTCGGGTATCTCTCCATCGGCCAGCCCTTGTCGATGCTCTCGGGTGGCGAAGCGCAGCGGTTGAAGCTCGCTCGCGCCCTCGTCGACGCCGGGCCTGGCACGTTGATCATCCTCGACGAGCCGACCGCCGGACTTCACCGCGCCGACGTCGAGCATGTCGTCGATACGTTGCAGGCGCTCGTGGACCGCGGCGCAACCATCATCGCGATCGAGCACGATCCATTCGTCGCTGCGCGGGCGGACCACATCGTGGACATCGGGCCGGAGGCTGCCGATGGGGGTGGAACCGTCGTCGCGGTTGGCACTCCCGAACACGTCGCCGCGAGCGCGGTCTCGCGCTTCGCGCCGTTCCTTCGCGAGGCGCTCGCGGGGACGGCGGCGACACCCGTGCGATCCAACTCGAGTGCGCAGGCCGCTCGATCGGCCACGGATCACTCGGTGGTCATCGACGGCGCGCACGAGCACAACCTGCGGGTGCCGCACCTCGAGATCCCCCGGGAAAGGCTCGTCGTGATGACGGGCCCTTCGGGTTCCGGGAAGAGTTCGCTCGCGTTCGACGTCGTGTACGCCGAAGGGCAGCGACGCTTCCTCGAGACGCTCTCGCCGTACGCTCGGCAGTACCTGCCTTCGCTCGGCCGCGCCGACGTCGAGCGCATTGCGGGAATCCCGCCCGCGATCTCGCTGGAACAGAGGACCGCGCGCGCGGGCGCGATGAGCACCGTCGCGACGGTGACGGAAGTCGCCCACTACGTGCGACTGCTGTTCGCGAAAGTGGGAACGCCACATTGTCCGAAGTGTGATCTGCCCATCGGCGCTCGCTCGCCAGGGGCCATCGCCGACGACCTGGGCTCGATCCTGGCGACCAAGGGACGCGTGCGTGTGTGGGCGCCCGTCGTGCGTGGCCGAAAGGGAGTGCACGCAGACGTGTTCGAACGGGCCCGGCGGGCGCTGGTGTCGCGCGTGCGCGTCGACGGAGTGGACATGCCGCCGCGGCCCGCGCCGACGCTCGCGCGGTCGAAGGAGCACGACATCGCGTTCTTTGTCGCAGACGTGCCTGCGAACGCGCGCGACGAGTTGCGAGATGCGGTCGAGCGTGCCGTGTCGCTCGCGGAGGGGCACTGCGTCATCGAGCGGGCGGACGGCAAGGGCGAGCGCGTTTCCGTGAACACCCGACGCGCGTGTGCGAAGTGCGGTCGCGGAGTGCCAGAGCTGGATCCGCGGCACTTTTCGTTCAGCACGCGCCAGGGGCAGTGTCCGAAGTGTGAAGGCGCGGGAGCCGACGAACAGGGCGTCGCGTGCAAGGCGTGCCGCGGGGCACGGCTCGGTTCGATTCCGCGCGGAGTGCGTCTGGGTCGGTGGCGGTATCACGAGATCATGGCGCTCGCCGCTGGCGACGTCCGCGCGGCGCTCGGCGCGCTCGAACTCGGCGCACGGGAGACCATCATCGCGAACGCGCCGCGTGCGGAAGTCGACGCGAGGCTCGGCACGCTGGTCGACCTCGGGCTGGACTACCTCGCACTCGATCGGGCCGCCGGGTCGCTTTCGGGTGGCGAGATGCAGCGGCTGCGACTCGCGGCGCAGATTGGTGCGGGATTGACCGGGGTATTGTACGTACTCGACGAGCCCACGATCGGTTTGCATGGCCGCGACACGCATCGGCTCGTCGCGGCGATGCGCGCGCTCGTACGGCGCGGCGCCAGCGTCATCGTCGTGGAGCACGATGCCGACGTCATTCGCGCTGCGGATCACGTCATCGATCTCGGGCCCGGCGGCGGTCGTGCCGGCGGGTGTGTCGTCGCGCAAGGAGAGGCAGCCGATGTGCTGGCGAGCGACGCGTCCCCGACCGGGCGCGCACTGCGTGAAGCGGGCGGCGTGCGATCCCGCGGGCGCTCCATCCTGGCGACCGATGCTCACATCGAGATTTGCGGCGCGCGCGCGCACAACCTGCAGCAACTCGACGTGCGGATTCCGCTCGCACGCCTGGTGTGCATCGCCGGCGTCTCGGGATCCGGGAAGAGCACGCTCGTTGACGGAACCCTGGTGCCCGCACTTCGCGCGAAGCTCAAACTCGAGACGGACGCCGCTCTCGCGCACGACGACGTTCGTGGTTGGAAGCAACTGCGTGGCGTCGCGCAGGTCGATCAATCGCCGATCGGACGTACGCCGCGGTCGGTGCCTGCGACGTACATCGGGATGTGGGACGAGATACGAAAGATGTTCGCCGCCACCGTCGAGGCGCGCGCGCGCGGATTCGGTGTGGGGAGGTTTTCGTTCAACACGTCGCCCGAGAATGGCGGCGGCCGCTGCGAGGGGTGCGACGGCGGCGGCGTGAAAAACCTGGAGATGAGCTTCCTGCCCGACGTCGTGATTCCCTGCGACGTGTGCAGCGGACTGCGATTCGCGCGGGAAACCCGGGAAGTGAGGCTTCACGGCTACGACGCCGGTGAAATACTTCGACTGACCGTCGAAGAAGCGCGGCAGGTGTTCGCACAGGTCGAACGTCTTGCGCGACCGCTGCGCCTGCTTGCAGATCTGGGACTCGGCTACCTCACGCTCGGTCAGGGTTCGCACACGCTGTCGGGCGGCGAGGCGCAGCGAATCAAGATCGCGAACGAATTGCAGGGTCGCGGCGGCGGCCAGTTGTACGTGTTGGACGAACCCACGACCGGCCTGCACGTCACCGACGTCGCCCGGCTGATCGACGTTCTGCAGCGGCTGGTCGATCGTGGAGATTCGCTGATCGTCGTCGAACATCACCCGTCGGTGTTGGCGGCCGCCGATTGGATCATTGAGCTTGGACCGGATGGCGGGGCAGGGGGCGGCAGGATCGTCGCAGAGGGCACGCCGGCGGACCTGGCGCGCGGGCGAACCGCGACGGGCGTCGTGCTTCGGAGCGCGCGCAATCGGCCGTAACCGACTTCTTTCGCGCGACCTCGATGCGCGCTACCATCTCCGAGCCGCCCGTCGGCTCCCATGGCCAACTTCTCTCAACGATTGCTGGCGCTGGTGGCGACGTCGTGCCTCGCTGCATGCGCCGTCGGTCAGGGACCCGCCGATGTCCGCGACGTTCGCGGCAACCCAACGGACGCCACGTTCCCGACGGACGGGCCGCGGGTCGATGCGCCGTTCACCGACACTCGGATGGCCGACATCCCTGCAATCGGCTGCATGGTGAACGGCGACTGTCCCGCATCGGCGCGTTTCTGCCACCCGATGCGGCGGATGTGTGTGCAGTGCCTTGCGAACCTCGATTGCGGCATGATGATGGTCCGCACCGACGCAGCGTTGCCGCCCGCACCAGGCAACACGCAGTGCTCGACGACGACGAACCGCTGCGTGCAGTGCAGCATCCCGTCGGACTGCCCCGCCGGACTGACCTGCACGCTCAACGCGTGCGTGTGTGGCACGGACGTCAACGGGACGGCGTGTCCCACAGCGACGAGCGGTGGCGCGGCCGTGATGGGCTCGCCGCGCGTGCTCACGGGCAATCTCACGATGATGCAGCCGGAGGATTGGTTCCGGTTCACGTTTCCGATGGCGATGGGCGCCGCGCCGCGCATCGTCGTGATGGGCGAAATGGGCTCGATGCTCGCGATCGACGTGCGAGGAGCGTGCGGCGATCCGTACAGCCGGTGCACCAATCGGATGTCGGGAGCCGATGGCGTGACCGACTATTCGTTCGACGACAGCATGGCGATGCCACCAATGATGGGGTCGATGCCGACGCGAATGACCCCGTGGCCGGACACGCTGATCGTTCGCGTGTATTCGCGCGTGCCGCTGACCGGGTGCGTACGCTACGCCCTCGTCGTATCGGAGTGACCGATTGCCTTGACGGCGTCCAGCACGCGATCGGCGACGACGCGCTTCGGCAACCGACCCAGCGGCACCTCGCGATCCGGGTACACGAGCGTGACGACGTTGTCATCGCCCTCGAATCCGTCGTCCGCGAGGTTCGCGACGATGATGTCGCAGTGTTTCGCTACGAGCTTCCGTCGCGCCAGCGTGATCAGGTCGGCACTCTCGACTGCGAATCCCACCAGCACGGGACGTCGTTCGTCGCCGCGCGTGGTTCCGAGGTCGGCGAGGAGGTCGGGATTCTTCACCAGTTCGAGCGAGAGTGTCTCGGAGTCCTTCTTGATCTTCGCCTTCGCGACGGTGGCGGGACGATAGTCTGCAACCGCGGCCGCCATGATCACGACGTCCGATTCGCTCGTGAGCCGCAGGACTTCTTCGCGCATCTCGACCGCGGTTCGCACGCTCACCTCGCGAACGCTCGCTGGCACCGGAGCGCTCATCGGACCGTGCACGATTGTGACCGTGGCGCCGCGAGCCCGTGCGGCCTCGGCGAGTGCGACCCCCATCTTCCCTGAGGATCGATTGCCGATGAAGCGCACGGGGTCGATGGGCTCGTGCGTCGGCCCCGCGGTGATCAGGATGCGTTGACCGCGCAAGTCGCCCGCGAGTGCCGTTTCTGCGGCCGAAACGATGTCTTCGGGCTCGGCCATTCGTCCGATGCCGACTTCGCCACTCGCGAGCGGACCCTCCGTCGGGCCGACCATCGTGGCGCCTCGCGCGGCGAGCACTCGAACGTTCGCTTGGGTCGCCGGGTGATTCCACATGCGTGCGTGCATCGCCGGCGCCAGGAGCAGCGGTTGTTGCGCGCTCAGCAGCACCGTGCTCGCGAGATCGTCCGCGAGACCGTGTGCCGCGCGTGCGAGTAGATTTGCCGTGGCCGGTGCGACGACGATGACGTCCGCCGTGCGAGTCAATTCGATGTGCAACTCGCCCGCGAACGACGCATCCCACAAGTCGACGTGGGGCGCCCGAGACGTCACGCCGGCGAACGTCACTGCGCCAACGAACTTCTGCGCGGACGCTGTCATGACGGTCTCGACTCGCGCGCCCCGGCGGAGCAGCTCCCGCGCGACGATCACGCTCTTGTACGCACTGATTCCACCGCCCACGACGAGCAGAACCGTGCGACCAGCGAGCGGTGACTCGCTCACGACCGTCCCATCGGATTCACCGAGTCCGCGGCGGCGCAGCCCTTGGCGCCGGCGTAGGATGAGCTGCTGCGCAACGCGCGCCGCGGCAGGGCTCCGGCTGCGGACCGCCGTTCGCCGCTCGTTGCGCGGCCATCTGCTGTTCGACCCCCGGCGGCATCGCGCGCGTGAGGCCTTCTCGAACCATCCATCCCGCGGTTCCGGAGACACCGGGACGTCGGACCTCTTGCATGCGCGATTCGCCGACGGCCTGGGTCAGCGCCATGTACTGGTCGGCCGTGTACTCCGGGTGGTCGTCCGGGTTCGGCGCGCGACCGAGTGCGCCCCCGGTTCCCACGTGCCACGTCTGCGCCGTGGGCGGGTAGGCGTCCTCCCATCGCTCGCGAACGGCTTGATCGCCCTCACGCACGATGCGGTACCGGCGAATTCGGAAGCCGGGGATCCCTCGTTGGGTGAGCACCCGAACGCCGACGGGAAGGTTCGGATCGGGCAGCTCGCGCTCCGCGAATGGATCGATGTGCATGATCTTCCGCACGAACGTGGTCGTACGCAGTCGGCGCGGCCCCAGCAATTCGATGCGCGCGAGTCCCGTCCCCAGTCGGGTGTGAATCACGACGGGATACGGGAGGTTGTTGCGCATGCGGAGGTTGAGGGCCGGATACACGACCGTTGCGTCGAGGCCCATCTTGATGTAGCCGGACGGGCGCGTGTGCGGATGGCGTTCGATGACTTCCATTCCAGCAAAGAACGACGCCGCGAACAGCGTTCCCGCGATCTGACAGGTGCCGCCGCCCGGACCGTCGATGAGTTCGCCGGCCGAGATCACGGGTGCCATGCGGAACCCGTTGGCCTCGGAGCGATCGCCCACGATGGAGTTGAAATCGATGATCTCGCCCGGCATCCAGACGTATCCGTTGATGCGGCTCGCCGCGAGGTGGAGATTGAACGTTCGGTCCCGGTGCGCGGGGTCGGCGTTGTAGTTCGTCTCCATCCAGCCCACGACTTCGTTCATCGCAACGTTCGAAAGCCGCGTCGATGCGACCCCGGCAGGCGACGTACGCACGACCGCCTCGATCGTCGACTGCCCGCGCCGCAGTGCTTCTTCCAACCTCGCGAGCGTGGCGTAGATGTCCATGTGCCGACCGGGCTGCTCCGGCGTGACACGGCGGTTCTCGACGTCGATGCGCGCGTCGATCGGTGCGTGGTCGACCTCTTCCTTGAGTTGCATCAGAAGCGGAAACGCCGTCTGGCCGTCGACCTCGACGGGAAGCGGGAGATCCACCGGCTGCCCGGGCGCGATCTGGGCGTGATGGCGAAGCAGCGGCGACGTGGGATCGGTCGCAGCCGAGATCAGATGCGACAAGAGCCGCGTGTCGATGCGCACCCCGAATGCCTCGCGCGTTCGCTCGATCGTCCGCGTCTCCTCGCGATGACGAATGGCGTCGCCGGTCTGCTCCGTCAGCGTGACCCGGGCCGAAATCCGCACGTGCTCTCGCAGAAACATGCGCGCGAACGCTACGGCCGTCGCATGCGCATTCGTGCCGGGCATGACGACGCGTCCGAGCACGCGAATGCGTTGAACGGACGCAGCTTGCGGTGCGCGCTCGGGCAGCAGCAAATAGCCGATCGCACCGCCCACGAAAGCGAAGAGAACGGCGATGCCGCTGAGGCGCAGCGCTTTCATCCGTCCCGAGAGCTAGTCAATGTAGGCGCGGCGGTCAAATATCCGACGGGGGAGTGGGAGCAGGCGTGTAGGCTTGCGGGTGTGACGCAGAAGTGGGCGAGAACGAGGGGGGAGGGGAACTGGAGCGGGAACGGGAGCGGGTCTTGGCACGGGCAAGGGATCGCGTTGGCGATCGGTGTGATGGCGTGCGGTGCAGCCGGGATCGCGAATGCACAGGGTGCCCCGACGTTTCAGACTGGCAGTGGTGACATTGCGCGGGCGCGATTGTTGCGACTGTCGGAATCGCGGGTAGGAAACTCGTCGATGGGACCGGCGACGGTTCAGGGCGTGTGGCGCTGGCGTCCGCGGGACGGAATGCAACTCGTGGTGTGGGCGACGTGTCGCGGGGCGGGCGACACGCGCGGATGTCTCACGAGTGTCGCGCGCGTGGAAGGCGAGCGGATCACGCTGCTCGGCGAGGATCCTGCGGGATGGTCGATCCCCGCGGTGAGCGAAGGCCAGGGGCGGGAGGAACTGTTGGTGACCGGGGACGACGGGCGGGGCGACTGGCGGCAGCTGCTGCGGTTCGAGGAGGAGAGCGGAGGGCGAGTGCGATTCGCGCGGCGCCGGTACGCGGGGGGCATGTGAAGTCGACAGTTGAGAGTCGAGAGTTGGGGAACGGGAGTTGAGAATTGGGAGTTCTTCGAGGACGTCCGTGCATGACGGAAACGGCCACGTGAACGCGAACGAAAGCGGGCAGATTTCTGGCCGGCGAGACTCCGGTCGACGGCGCGCCGCGATGCAACGCGTGGTTTCAGGCCGCTCGCGGGTGAACGCGACCGAGAGTCGCATCGCGTGTGCGGCGCTTGGCGTGTTCCTTGCGACGCACGTCGGTTGCGGTGCGACACGGCGACTGCTCTCGCGCGAAGCGTTGGCGAACGGTCATCACAGGTCTGCTGTGCGGGACGCGAGCGCGATGCGTTCGAACCCGCACGGGATCTCACAAGGCCGCATCGATGCCCTCCTCGCCGACCCCAACGTTCCCCCCGCGGACGCGTCCGATCGATTGCGAGCGTTGCTTCGCGAGCCCTTCGACGCGGACAGTCGCGGCAGACTCCGGCGAGCGCTTTGGTCGCTGCGAGATCCCCGCGCTGCCGACGCGATGCAGGACGCCCTCGGAGAGGGTGGCGATGCCGCGCGCGACGCCGCGATCGCAATCGTCGCGCTCTCGCGCGACCAGGTTCAGTCGTTGCGCGACCCTCTCGCGTCCGCGCTTGCACACGCCCGTGCGCCGGACGCGCGGGCCGCCGTCGCGTGGGCGTTGGTGATGCTCGATGACCCGCGCGGGGACGCCGCACTCGACGATGCGTTTCGCTCCGGCGCGCTGTTCGAGTTGCGCACGTTCGACTCGCCGCCCGACGCGCTGTTCGACGATTCACGATTCGCACAACACGCCGGTGCCGATCGGATCGAGAGACTCGCCGATTCCCCGAACGCGACCTCCCGACGTCGGGCGTTGGTCGCCGCTACGTACCTTCCCGACGCCCAGCGCGATGCGCTGCTCGGGCGCGTCGCTGCGGATCGCACCCGAGTCGCAAACGCCGACGCGCTGGTCCTGCTCGCGCGCGTCGCCTCCGACCGTGCGGTTCCCGTGTTGCGTTCGGCTCGGCAAGCGGCTGCGGACGCACCGGCGCTGGCGGAACGCGTGGTTCGTCACGCGGGTGTCAATGGGCTGCAAGCGGTCTTGAGCGGCACGCCGAACGATGCCGTTCGCGTCGCGGCGATCGGCGCGATCGTCACCGTGCGCGATCGCGCCGCGGCGGATGTCGTGGACGGTGCGTTTCCGGCCGGCATCGGGACGCGGTCGCGGGACGTCCGCGCGGCGGTGATTCGGGCGCTTGCCGCGCTGCACGATGTGCGCGCCGCGGCTCGACTGCGCGCAACGTCGACGCCGCGGGCGCCGGGGGAGCTCGCCGTCGCGTTCGACCGCGTGACTCGACCCCGCGTTGCGTGTGAGTCGGCGCCGATCTCCAGGGCGCGGGCGGATGTCCCCGGTTCGACGACCGGCACGGCGCTCCACGCGATTCCGTGCGTGACGCAGCGCGACGGCCGAGCGCCGAGTGCCGCGTGGCGGATGACGACCGCGCAAGTTCGCGTTTCGCTGGCATCCATGCGCGCGGGTGCGAACGACCCCGACGGGACTCGCGCTGCGTCACTCATCGCGGCCGCATGGCTTCGCGATGCCCAGTCGGTTGCCCCGCTGCTCGCGATCGCCGAGTCGGCCGCCGCGACGATGACCGACCGCGTGCTCGCTGCGACTGCGATTCGCGCGTCCGTCGATACGGCATCGACGCCCACGGTGCTGGCGGCGCTCGCGCGCGCCACGACCGCCGATGCCCGCGCCGTGATCTCGGTCGCGCTCGGGTCCGCGTACCCAGAATCGGTCGCACTCTCGGTTCTCACCGCGGCCGCGAGTCCCGGCGTGTCGCTGCCGACGGCGCAAGCGGTGCTGATCGGTCACGCGTGTTCGCCGGCGACCGCTGCGGCGCTCGAGGCGTTGATCGCGCAAGTCGGCACCCTCCCGGCCCGCGCGTGGATGCCCGCGCTTTTCTGCCGCGCGGAATCGCTCGACGACGCGATCGCGCGCGCGCTCCCGAGCGTGCCCACGGGCGATCCCGTCGTGCGGGGACCCGCGGCGGCCGTCGACATCGCAACTCGCATGCTCGATCTGCGCTCGTTCTACGACGGATCGTTCTTTCACCTCTGGTCGCGCGCGCAGCGACTCGCGGGCGACAGGTTGCATCCGTTCTCGTGGCTCCGCGAGCGACTGCTCGACGCGATTCACTCGATGGATGATGGCGCGCTCACGCCAGAGTGGTTCGATGTGCGCACTCGAATCCGCGAGGCCGCGATGCACAGCGACAGTTTTCGTCGTGCGGCGGCGTTCGACCTGCTCGTCGCGCTCGACGACCGCGGCTCGATGCACGCACTCGCACGCGGGGCGGGGTGGTCGGCGGATCATGCACGGCGCGCGCTGGAACGGTGGTTTGTGGAAGAGCGGTAGGGCGAACGAGACGGACACGGCGACGGAGAGGGCGTTGGCGTCTTGCTTGCGAACGTGAGCGAGACGTCGATAGGCCCCGCGCAGCGACACGTGGGCTGGCGAAGGCAGTAGTTGCCGCACAGTCCACGTGGGTGCCATACTCCGCACATGCTTGACGGGGTGGCCACCGGCCTCCTCGTGTCCGTTGCTGCGCTCGCTCTTGCCGTGCTTGCGCTCGCCGTCGCGGTTGTGGCGCTTGCGGGATTGCGCCGGGCGCGTCGCGATGCACGGGTCGAATCCGAGCGCGTTGCGCTGCTGCGATCCGAGATTCACGCACTTCGCGGGTTGCGTCCATCTCACCACACGCCACCGACCCAACTCTCGCTGACGCTGTCAGCCCGGCAGTCCGTGTCATCGCACGAGTCGCAGTCGCTCCCGGAATGGACGCCGCCCAACGATGGATCCGCGGAGTCTTCGCCGCCAGCACTCCGCGACGTTTCCGTCCGGCACGTTGCGGAGGAGGGCACGCCGGTGGTGCTCGGGACTCCTTCGCTGGAGGCGCGCGACGACGGGGCGCGCGTCTCGCTCGAAGAACGGATTGGTGTCACGTGGTTTACTCGAATCGGTGCCGGCGTGCTCGTGCTCGGGACGGCGTATGCGTTCAAGTACGTAGTCGACAATCGGTGGATTGGACCGGCCGGGCGTGTCGCAGCGGGTGCCGTGTTCGGCGCTCTCGTCCTCGCGCTCGCCGAGCGATTGCGATCGACGGCGCAGCGAGGCTACGTTCATGCGCTGCTCGGCGTTGGTCTCGGCGTCTTGTACGTGACGGCATACGCTGCGTATGCATTGTATGGGCTCGCCTCGGCGCCGACTGCATTCGTTGCGCTCGCGCTCGTGTCGCTGGCCGGCGGGTTGTTCAGTGTCCGTCACCGTTCCGAGCCGACACTCCTGATCGCGCTCTGCGCCGCGCTCGCGAGTCCGCTGCTGCTCTCTCCGGCGCGCGACCGACCGGTTGCGTTCCTCGGATACTTGTTGCTCGTGACGTCGGGCGCAATGCTCGTCGCGCAGCGACTTCGATTCGTGGCGGTGGTGTGGACGGCCCTCGCCGGCGTGTCCGTGCTGAGCGCGTTGTGGCGGGCGGGGGTGCTCGAACCGACTTCCTTTGCGTCCGCGTGGCCGAATGTCGGCGACGGACCGCCGTGGATCGCGCTGACGTTTGCGGTCGCGTTCACCGCCGAGTGGTGCTGGATCGCGTGGAGTGCCGCCGAGCACGCCTGGCCGGCGGTGAATCCGACGGCGGTGCTGCTCGCCGCGCTCGGATTCGCGCACGTCGCATCGGCCGCGCTACTCTGGGATCGGCCGGTCGCCGCGGCGGTCGCCGCCATCGCGCTCGGCGTCGCTTCCGCCGTGCTCGTTCCGCGAGTAGCGCGGACGCAAGTTCTCGCGTGGATACTCGCAACGTCGCTCGCGCTGCTTCTGCTCCTCGATCCACTCTCGCGACCCCACGTCTCGCTCTCTGGCTGGATCGCACTGTGTGCCGTATGGGCCGCGGCGTACGTCGCCGCCGCGTGCGATGAACTTCTCGTCCGTCGCGGTGCACTGACACTCGGTTCGCTCGCGCTCTTGTCGGGTGGACCCGTGGGCTTCTTCGCACTCGTCGTGCGCGCGACGGAGGGCACGCAGGCCACGACCCGCGCCCTTGCTTCCGTCGGCGCCGCTCTCGTGCTTGCGGTCGCCGCTGCCGCGATCCTCGTGCGTCGCACAGAGTGTCGCGCGACGGCACTGCACTTGATCTTCGTGCCGGCGGCACTCGGTGCGACGGCCGCTGCCCTCGGACTCGTGGGTGCTCAGGTCACGCTCGCATGGGCAGCACTGGCAGCGTTGGCCGCGTGGACCTCGTCGAGGTTCGAGTCCGCTTCACCGCGGGTCGTCGCTCTCGCGTTGTTTGCACTGGTGCTGCTACGCCTGATCGGATTGGACCTGTGGGAACCCTCGCGTCAAGCCGTGCTCTTTCGCGAGACGCTCGGTGTCGAGGGATCCTTGCGTCCGCCAATCGCCGGAGTGCGTGAGGCCACGCTCCTTGGAGCAACTGTCGCACTGCTGTTCTCCGCGCGAGCGTTCGGCACCGCACGCGCGCGCAGCGTACACAGACCGATGATGACGGCACTCCTTGTTGCGGCGCACGCGCTCATACTCCTCGTGGTGCTGTTCGTGGTGCGCGAGCTGGTGACATCGTACCCGCCGTTCAACAGTCGCGGCAGCGGAGCGCAGTTCGCACTCGCACGATACGAGATGGAGTTGCTCGCGCAGGACGGACGCCGCGCCGTCGCGGTGACGCTCGCGGTCGCCGGCTATGGAGCCGCAGTGTTGTGTGCCGGGTTTCTGGCGCGGAGTGTGTTGCATCGGTGGATCGGCCTTGGTGCGCTGATCGTCACGCTCGTGAAGCTCGGCCTGTGGGACATCTGGATGCTCCCGCGACCGTACCGTGTGCTCGTTCTCGTGTCGGTCGGAGCACTGCTCCTCGGCGCTGGATTTCTCTACGCGCGGTTTGGCAAGCGGCTCGTAGGAATGTTCAAGCCCGCGGACGCTCGCGACGATATCGGACCGTCTACGACGATCGTCACGGAGGCTTCCTAGGACCTTCGCCGTCACGTCTTCGAAAACCACGCACACGACTCCACGAGAACGACCGCGCTGACTGCGTTGATGGCGACGACGATCGCGTGGCCCTTGAACGCGACTGGATTGGCGCCGAACATCGGAATGTTGTGACCGGGGCCGATGGCGAGGACGAGTCCCGCCACGGCCATTGCGAACGCCGCGCGCGACGAGTGGCCCACCAGATGCCCGACGAGCGCGCCAGCCACCACGGCGGTGAGTGCCAGTTCGAGGGCCATCCGCACGGCGACGCGACCGCCCTCGCCCGGACGAATGTTCGCAGTGGCGAGATCGAAGAGCGGACCGTGTGTGAACGAGACGATCATTGCGGGCAAGAGGATGGAAGTGACCAACCCAAACAGTGCGAGTGATGCCCAGGGACGCGGAGGGAGACTCGTGCGAATGTGGGAGTACGCCCATCCGAGCGCGAGTCCGCCGAGAATGGCGATCAATAGCCCCGGCAGAAAGATCATCCAGATCGGCTTGATCCAGAGGTGATGAATGATCAGAAACACGATCAGCCCGACCGTGCCAGCGAGCGAGCCCGCCGCGAGGGCGGCATGGAGTGGGTTCATGTTCATGAGGGACCGTGTCGCCCGGCGGACGACACTGCCGAGTGTCGCACGAGTCTAGAGTTCGTCCGCCGCGCGGTGGCGCTCGTTGCCAGGCACCTGCCCACTCGCGTAGTCTCCAGATACATGCGCTTTCGTCTCACGTCGAGAGCGGCCGGCCTGGCCGTGCTGGCGCTCGTACTCGGCGCACCGTCGGCGTGTACGCCGCGGCGGGGCTCGGGGTTCGAGTGCACGTTCAACGCCGAGTGCGTCGATCCGCTGATCTGCGCGGGCCGCCACTGCCGCGCACAGTGCAGCACCAATCGCGACTGTCTGGCACCGGTGGGGTCGATCTGCTCCGGAGAACTCCCGGCCGCGCGGGTGTGCTTGCCGCCCGACGCGGAGATCCTCTGCGGGCCGATGATTTCCTGTCCGAACGTTTGGTCGTGCGTCGACGGCCGGTGCTACCGCGCGTGCACGCTTGCGAGCGACTGCATCGAGGGCACGTGCAACGTCGGGGCCAGTCGCTGTTCGCTCCCCGAGCGGGTTCGCAACGTGATCGTCGGAACGGACGCCGGCGCCGATGCCGCGGATTCGAGTGACCCCGATTCCGGTTCCGACGGCCCCGTTCCGAACGACTCCGCCGACACCGCGTCCGACGTCGCGTCCGAGATGGCGCGCGATGACGCCACGGCCGATGCACCACCCGACGTGTCGATGGACGCCGAGCCCGATGCCGAGCCCGACGCAGCGATCGACATCGGGCGGGATTCCGCCGTCGTGGACGTGAGGGACGTCGGTAGCTGCGACGCAGACCTTGGACTCGATCCGAACAACTGCGGCGCATGCGGACGCTTCTGCAGCATGCGCCCCAACGCCCTTCCTGCGTGTCGCGGAGGCGTCTGCACGATTCTGTGCAGCGCGAACTTCGAGAACTGTGACTCGAACGAAGGCAACGGTTGCGAGACGGACGTCAGTGGCGACATCGACAACTGCGGTGGCTGCGGCATGCGGTGCACGGTGGCGGGCGACATCTGTGTCCGTGGCACTTGCATCGCGCCGATCTACCCGAGCAGCGGCGGGATTCCATTCGCGCCAGGCCCAGGCGGTGGCGATGCCGGCGCCGATGGCGGGATGATGCCGTTGGTCGTCACGCTGCCGGCCGGTGTACACAACTTCAGTACCGTAAACATTCCCGCCGGCGTGACGGTACGAATGAGCGGCGCGGGGCAACTCGATATCCGCGCGACGGGCGACGTAGAAATCTCCGGGACGATCGACGTGTCCGGCGGCAACGGTGGCAACGGCGGACCTGCGTTCTGCGTTGCCGCGGGTGCGCAGAACGGTGGCGGCGGAAGTAGCGGAACGACGATCGCTGGCGCAAACGGGTCGAGCGCGGGCTGCGCACCGGCAGGCATGGATGGGACGGGCGCGCCGGGGATGCCGGGAGTCGGGCGTTGCAGCGCCGGCGGCGTCAACGGCGGGGGCGCTGGAGGAGGGATGACCAGCATTGGCGTAGGCGGGGGCGGTGGAGGCGGCGGCTACGCGGGCGGCGGAGGCGGGTTCGGCGCGTTCAATGCCACCATTGGCAACAGTGGCGGCGCCGGCGCGTCCATTTCGATGCTCATGTCCACGGGCGGAGTCGGCGGCGTGACCACCGCGCGACAGGGACGCGGCGGGGAGAACGCTGTGGCGGCCGTCCCGGCGGTCTATCAGGGAATCAACGGCATGGCCGGTGCGTGCGCAACCACGTCCGGAAGCGGCGGGGGGGGATCGATCGGGCGCGCGTCGGCGCTGGATCTCGCAGTCGCGGACGCTACGTTCGTGTCCGGCTCCGGCGGGGGCGGCGGCGGCGGGCAGGCGTATTGTGCCGGCGTGAACCAGCCCGGCGGAGGTGGTGGCGGCGGCGGCGGAGGCGGCGCCGTGCGGATATCGTCGCTCACGCGAATCCACGTAGCGATGTCAGGTGTCGTCCGCGCGGACGGCGGGCGCGGAGGGACTGGTTTCGACTTGGGTGGGAGCGGAGGTGGCGGATCCGGCGGCGTAATCTGGCTCGCGTCGCCCCGACTGAGCATGGAGGGCCGCCTCAGCGCTCTCGGCGGCGCGGGTGGTCCTGGTTCGGGCGCCTGCCGACTGGCGGCGGGCGCAGGGGGGGTCGGACGCATCCGAATCTCCACGAGGACCGACGTCTGCGTGCTCACGGGACCGACGGTGCCAGCGGTCGTGTCAGGCTGCATCGCGACGTCGCCCGGAACCGCGGGCCGGGTGTACATCGCAGATTACCCGCGCTAGTCGTCTCGCGGGGTTGCAGGCATCGCGAGCGTGTCAGCACGTCGCGGTCGGCGAGCGACTTCGCAGCGACTCATCGAACGGTGTGCACATTGTGGCTTCGTTCAACGACCCGCGCGTCGTCGCGACCACGGCAGCGCGAACCACAACCAGGCGAAGGTCGCAGCAGCCACGACGGTAACGACTGCCGTTGCGATGCCGTTGAACAGCAGGTCGGTGATCACGAACACGACGCAGGACATTGCCACCGCAAGCGCTGCGGCGCCTGCAATCGCAAGCGTCGTGAACGTCCTCAGCATCCGCTCTTTGTCCTCGACCTCGCGGCGCCAGTGAATCCGGTGATAGACCGACGGTGCGATCAGCAACGCGGACGCCAGCGTGACGGCGAGAAAGCCCGCGAAGAAGACGTGGCGCGCGGTTCGATCGAGGAGCCCGAAGCGGTCGCTGAGTGGCGCAACCAGCATGAACCCGAACATCATCTGAACGCCGGGAAGCGCCACCCGAAGCTCGTTGAGGATCTCGAGAAGCTCGCGGCCGAACCGGGCGGTGGCGGCGTCGGTCGAAGGGGCGCGGCGCGGATCGTCGATCGGTGGGTCCATGGTGCTCGTCGGGTGAACGACACACTGTACTCCAAGTGCGCCAGCGACATCGTCTACGCGCAGCACGTTGTGCACGCACCGTCGTAGCAGCGTCCCGTGCGCCGGCAGCAGCTTCGGCCGTCGGCGCAGTCCGTATCGTCGATGCACGCGCCCGCGTCGGGTGCGAGGGGGGGGCAACACGATGTGCACGTCGGGTCGTAGCAGCGCAGCGTGCGTGGGCAGCACAACGTCGGCGGAGCGCAATCGGGGTCTCCCGCACACGTCGGGCCACCAGCGTCGGGCACGACAGAGCATGCACCGGCCATCGCGACACGAACTCCTGCCATCGCAGCGAGGCAAGGGTGCGAGTACGTGACGTGGTCGCAGCCACACACCGCGTCGTCGACGGGCGGACAACGGCTCGGTGGTGTCTGACAGTCTCCGAGCGATCCGCAGCCGGCGCCCGCGCAGTACGTGCCTGTCGGACACTCGGCGTTGGTCGTGCATGGTCGCAGCGGACCGTCGCGGGCAGCGTCTGTCGGCGGTCGCGCGTCGATCGCAGGCTCGGAGATCGAGTCCTGAGCCGCCTCGCCACCGACGTCTGACCCCATGTCCGAGCCGCTGTCAGTCGCCGCGTCGGTTGGAGCATCGACGTGCCCATCCATCCCGAGATCGGCGCGAGCGTCGTCGAAGTTGGCGTCGCGGGCGATGGCGTCAATTGCGACGAGATCCACCGTGTCCGACGGGACCATCGATGAGCCGGAGCAGCCGATCGTCACGCACAGTGCGGCGGCGCTCGCGAGACGCTCGATTCTGCGGCGCACCCACGCGGCGTCCATCATGAGGAGAGTGTGCGAGCTTTCGCCGATGGGCGCCAGCGACTCTCGGCGTCCTCTCGGGCGCTGCGCCGGAACACGCCGCACGCGATGAATGCCATCCAGCACGGCACATTCCACTCGATCGAACTCGGCGTCGGTGTCTACAATCGATCCGTCAACCGACCGGCACGGAAGGACCCCTCAATGCACTACACTCGATGGTTGATTGTCGCTCGATCGCTCGCGCTCGCGACACCGATCGCGGTCGTCAGCTGCGCGTCCGCCATTCGCCAGCAGCCCGTATCTGATGTGGGAGGCGGCGCAACGTCGACGTCGAGCGCCTCCCTCGTCGAGTCACCGGTGCCCCACTCCGCATCGACGTCTCCAGGCCCGGCCGTCGCGTCGTCGGCCGACGTCGCAGCGGAGTCGTCCGCGCCTGCGTGTCCAGCGAGCGTACCGACGGACGCCACCGCGTGCGTGGGGCCGGACGATCGGTATTGTATCTACGCGCCGTTCACCGGTCGGCTCAATTCCTCGCCGCAGCATGGCAGCACCGAGTGCCGATGCGGCGTCTCGACGGCGCCCGCCGCTGCACGAAACTGGTCGTGTCACGTGATCCACCACGCAGGTCCCGCGGCGCCGCCTGAGCTGGCGTAGCCGGCGGTGCAGAGGTACTAGTCCATCGATCGCCACCAGTCCACGGTCTCCGCAAAGACTGCGGCAAGTTGGTCGCCGCTATCGAGACTCCAGAATCCGTCCGACGGGAAGTTGTTTCGAACCTGCATGCGTCCGTTCGACGGATAGCGCGAAAGATCCATCTGCACCTGTCCAGGGCGAACACCGCTCAACGCGTGCTGATGGCAACCCACGCAATTGGAGCGCACCAGTCCCGGCGCACCGTCGATGTACGGATTCGAACACCACGACGCTCCGCCGCGTCCCTCGTTCACCGCGCGCAGGGCCGCAGCCAGTGTCGGAGCGTCGGTGTCGAACCCTCCCGACGGCTCGGCATCCAGTTCGTCGAAGTCGGTCGCGACACACATCTTGTACGATGACCACGGGCCTCCGAGCGCACGGACCGCTTCCGGTCGATCGGCCCCGAAGTCGTCGTTGGGATTTGGCGACCACCAGAGTGTGATGTTGAGCCAATGATCGACTTCGCGTGTGCGGATGTGCATGCCCGCGAGGCGGAACGTTCCCCCCGACGGGACACGCATCGTGTACGCTGCGTTCTCGTCCGGCTCGATCGTTGCGTCGCCCATGCCCCAGCTTGCGTCTGCGCCCGGTGCGAGCCGCCGCGTGAGTCCCGCAGCGGAGGTATCGTATGTTGGGAACGCGATGCCGATGTCGGTGCGTCGCCACTCGAGTGCAACGGTCGCCGCGGACGGTGGGAAGACGCCATGCAGGCACGCCGCGACGTCGGCCGTCGGCGGTGTCGATTGCACGTCGAGCATCCCAGTCACAGCCTGCGCGCGGGCCGACACGCGGACGACGAAGATCCCCGGTCCCGTGGTCGAGCATGTCGGCGTTCCCGACGACGTGCAGCGCACGGGTGCGTCCGCTGCAACGCCCTCGACGATGCGCAACTCGACGCCCGCGATCGACGTCCCGTCCACTCGTGCTTGGATCGTCCCACCGGTCGCAACGAAGAACGGTCCGGCGATCGTGGAGCCACACGAAGTCAGGGAGAGTGGTTCGCGGGCCAATTGCTGTGGTGCGGGGCTTCCGTCGACGAACGACGGCGGTGCGCCGCTCGCGACGCAGCGGAGGATCTCCGGGTAGCTCGATGCCAGGTGTCGCACCGCGTCGGGACTCATCGCGATCCGCTGGACGCCGCCGAGGTTTGCGATGGCAGTCCCCGTGTCGAGCGATCGCGCGTACGCGTCGAGTCGGGACGACGGCCACTCGGGGAGCGTGGTGACGAAGTCCACGTTCCAACCGAACGCGTTGTCGAGTGCCGTGTCGCTGAACCGGGACTGCGCCGCGCGGTTCTCGCGACCGAGTTCTGCGTACAGGCGTTGGAACGTGCGCGTGACGTCTTCGCGGTCGTACCACGTTCGAAATCGCGGGACGGTGACACTCGGCAACGATGTGGGACGCGCGAGCGCCACCGGAGCGAGCGTGCGCGCGACCGCCGCCCAGGCCACGGCACGCCGTGCTCGCTGGGATCGGTGCAGTTCGTCCGCGCGTGCGGCAATCGACGTATCCGCGGGGTAGCGCGACGCAAGCCCGGTCAACCAACGGCCCTGCGCGCTGGCCGGGTTGGCGTGCATGCCCATGCCGTCGCAAGGCGGTGGCCCGCCGGAGCACGCGGTCGCGAACGCGGCCGTCGCGATGCCGACGGCTCCGCGCAGCCACCGTGGAATCATGGAATCAGAACGGCAGCGTCACTGGCAACGATGTGTTCTCGCGTGGAGCCGAGCGTGCGCACGATGAAATACACCCACCCGTCGTTGCGGAAGTACGGGTACTGCGCGTACTGGCCGGGGCCCATGTTCGTCACACGAATGCGAGTGCCGGTTCGCAGTTCGAGCAGGTAGATGTTCGACGCGCCCATCGTGCGGTACGGCGCAAAACCCGCGTCGGATGCACCCGTGAAGCCCAATTCGCGCGCGTCCGCATCGACTCCGGCGCCGCCACCGATGTAGTGATGGTAGGTGACCCAGCGCTCGTCGAGCGAGAACGCCGGCTTCGCGCCCTGCGTGCAATAACGCCCGATCTCTCGGATGCTGGCGGTAATGGCGCTGCCGACGTGCGACGCGTCGAGTGCGTTGAGAATGTAGCCCTGGTACGCGCCGGCAGCGTCGACAAAGCGCGAGATCATTACGCGAGACGACGGCGACACCACGACGTCGCCTTGCATCGGTGTCGTCACGGACCGCGAGCCGACGAGTGTGTACCCCGAGCCGGTGTTCGCCATGAGCGAAAGCGTGAAGCGCGCCGTAGCGGTCCACGCTTCGTTCCGCGGCGTTTCCTGGAGCGTCGGCGAGTGCCCGCCATCGTCCCACGCGGCGGTTCCTGCGGAACTGGCCCAGTAGTCACCGCCCATGAGCGACGCGCCGAGGTGCTCGTACAGCCCGACCGAACTTCCGACGCAGGGCGCGCTCGTGACGGAAATGCTGGTGCCCGTTGCGGTCGTCAGAACGCTCATCGGACACAGTCGGCCGCCGGGTTGGTAGACAAAGCCGCTGTCGTCTGGGAAGAATGCAGGGTCGTACATCGCCCCCACGGCTTGGACTTCCACACCGCGCACCATGTCGTGCACGTGCGTTCCTCGCCCGATGAATCGCCCGTTGAACGAGCCGCGCGTCCAGTACCCAGAGCGGTCCGTGGACGAGTAGAGAATTCGCAAGTTGGCAGACGGAATCGCCGACCGCGTCGCACCAATGTTCGTCGCGTCTGCGAGCGGGATCGTCGCCAGACAGTCGCGCGTCGCAGCGCCGACGGGGCAGCCGTACATCATCATGCCGCGGCTGCGGTTCAGTGCAGCCCAACCTGCGGTCGCCATCGCGGCCACGTGCGTCCCGACTTCGGCCGTGATCGGGCAGCCGACCGTTGGCACGTCCGTCGGCGTCGGCACGTCCGCCGGCGTTGGAGTGTCCGTCGGGATGGGCGTGTCGGTCGGAACCGGTGTGTCCGTCGGAACTGGCCTGTCGCTCGGAATTGGCGCGTCCGTCGGCGTTGGCGTGTCCATCGGCCCGATCGTGTCTCGCGGCGTCGGCGTGTCGGTCGGGGTCGGAGAGTCCGTCGGCATCGTCGCATCGGTCCGGTTCCCGGTATCCGTGGGCGTCCGAGTGTCCGTGCTGCCATCCGTCGGCTGCGGATCGCCGCTGCACGCGGCGATCGCCGCGGAGGCGACGAGCATGAAGGGTGCAAGGTGGACGCGGGTCAAATGACGGAGGTGGCGCATGGGGACGGATACTACTTGACCACGGGCAAGTTCAAAAGGGGGGGAGTTTGCGTCGTGCGAGGCCCCCCCCCCCGACGGGCTCATCACGCGGTGCGTCGCAAGATCCAACGGGGCCCTGCGCCCCGATGCGGTATTCTCCGTTCGCGAGATGACGGTCAACGCGGTTTCTTCCTGGGCAATTTCCGCGACGATGTTCGTCGCGTCGCTGCTGGTACCGATCGCAGCCGGTGCCCAGTACATCGACCTCCCGGGCACGCAACCCGGGGACCTTGCTACCGCGACACCGCTGGACAGCCCGCGATCGTGCGGCGTCGCGTGTCACTTCTCGTTCGACGCAACGGTGCCGTCGGCGATGCCGTACGACGGCTGGTTGGGCTCGATGATGGGCAACACGATGCGCGACCCGCTCTTCCTCGCGGCGCTGACGGTCGCCGACCAAGACCGCCCTGGCATTGGAGACTGGTGTCTTCGATGCCACACGCCGCCGGGGTTCGTCGGCGGACGAACACGCGGCCCGCCGAGCGCGTCGCGCGGCATGAACCTGGAATCAGACGATCAGGACGGTGTGACGTGTGACAGCTGCCACCGAATGCTCCCGACGACGAACCTCGGCAACGCGCAGTACGTGATCTCTCCCACGGACACTCGATTTGGGCCGTATCCCGTGATCGACAGCATTCGCCATCCCGGCGAAGCGTCCACGTGGCTCGCGGATCCGCGCATGTGCGGCTCGTGCCACGAGGTCACGAATCCCACGCAGCCTTTGCGTCGCGCGGACGGCACGGACACCGGTCAGCGATTTCCCCTCGACACGTCGTACAGCGAGTGGTCGCGCTCGGCCTTCGCCGCGAGCGGATCGACCGACCCGCGAACGTGCCAGGATTGTCACCTCCCTCGGATCGCGGGGCAGGGGCACGTCGCGTCGAACACGACGGCCATGCTTCGCAACCGCCCGCGCCGCCACGACTTCGCGGGCGCCAACGCGTGGGCAATCCGCGTCCTCGGCGCGATGCGTGCGGACATCACTTCCGGGGACTTCTACGATCCGGACGCCGCGCCGTTCTACGAAGCCAGCGCGCGTCGCTCGGAAACCCTGCTGCGCGGTGCTGTCACACTCGAACTGCGTGAGCTGCCGTCGAGCGCCGCGGCCGGAGCGAGCGTCGCGTTCGTCGCGAGAATCACAAACCTCGCAGGCCACCGCGTCCCGACGGGTTTTGCCGACGGACGCCGCGTGTGGTTGGCGGTCGACTTGATCGACGCGGACGGACGCGTGATACCGATTTCCGGTGCGTACGACAACGCTACGGCCCACCTCGACGAGAGTGACTCGCAGTTTCGCTCGTACGAAGCGCACCACGGTCGCGCGGGCACGGGTCGCGAGGACCACATCGCGTTGCACGACACGATCGTGTCCGACACGCGCCTGCCTCCCCGGGGCTACCGACCGCTGCCGGGACACGAGCCCGTCGGCCGAGATTACGCTGGCGGCGAGGGCGGTGCGCTGCGTCACTGGGACGACGCGCGGTACGTCGTCTCGATTCCCGCCGCCGCACGCGGCACCGTCACGATTCGCGTGCGCGCACGCTTTCAGGCGACGACCCGCGAGTACGTCGAGTTTCTCGTCGCGCAGAACCGCACGGACGATCGCGGTCGTGAACTTCAGCGTCGGTACGAAGCGTCGGGTCGCGCAGCGCCGTTCGACATGGCCGAAGCGACAGGCCAGATCGCCGTCGAGACTCCCGCACCGGACGCGGGCGTCGACACCGGTGATAGCGGCCCGACCGCGGACGGACCGACGATGGATTCTGGAACGGGCCGGCCGCCCGGCGGATGCGGCTGCCGCGTCGGTCAACGCGGCGGCGAGCTGGCCGGAGCCCTGTGGGTCCTTGCGCTCGTTGCAACCCGGCGGCGCCGACGCGTCCGGGACTTAACTTGTTAACTTTTTAACTTTTGTTCGCGCAACTCCGCGAGATCACATCGCGTCGCGAACGGCCGGCGCGTCGCCCGAACCGGAATCGCGGTTGGCCTCGGGCGACCTCGTTCGCCCCGCGGGTACGGCCGGCCCGAGATCGACGCCGCCGATGACGACATGCGGCCCCTGCGCTGCCGGGCCGGCGACCGATGGCGCACTCCGACCGAAGCGATACGGCACCTCGGAGTGCACGCCCCAGCCCACGCCCGTCGCGTCGGCGACGAGAACGAGATTGCCCGCGGGGATCGTTGCCAGGGCGAGCGCGAGTTCGATGCTGTCCACGCGCGGTGCCGCAGTCGGCGGCAGATCCAGCGCCGTGCTCCCACGCACGACGCGCGCGCCGTCGGGCACACGCACAGAAACGTGCAGCACTTGGTCGAAGTTCCCGCGCCGCGCAAGTCGCGCGGTCACGACGAACGTCTCGCCCGCGCGAGGCTCCCCCTGCGCTTCCCACGTGACCACCAGCGGCACTCTTCCGTCGGTGGCACGCGGCGCGTCGATTTCGCTCCGCGTCGAGGCGCGCCCCCGCGGCCTCGAACACCCTGCGGTGTTGCAGAGTGTCGCGAGCGCGCCGACCATGGCGACCATGGCGACCATGGCGCTCGTGGCAATCGTCGAGCGCGCACGTGCCTCCGCGACAACGCGACTGCCTACGGCCGGCATCTCGTGCGGTCGGACGGATACGGATAGTGGGTCATCGGCTCGACCGCTCGGTCGACCGCTTCCCGCGAAAAGCCCGCGCACAGCAACGCATCCAGGAAGTCGGGCAAGATCGGCGCCGGTTCCATGGTGCGCACAATGTTCGAATACTCGCTGGTCATGTCGTTGAAGTCGTACGTGTGCCGCCGGTATCCCCGCTCGAACGCTCCGCCCGCGGGAACCATTCGCATGCGCGGCGACGCGAGAGCGTCGTAGATCGCGCCGAGATTCATCCCGCCGCCCCCAACGCTCCACAGAATCGCTGACACTTCCTCCTCGCCAACGCGCTGCAAGAGACCGGGCGTGTCGGACGGCATCGTGTCCATTCCGTTCGGCATTGGTCGCGGCCGCGCCGTCGTCGCCATGCGCGTCGAGATGTTTGACCAGAACATCGAGCCCGACTGCTTGTCGACGTACAACGGATCGCCGCGCACGAGCGACGAGTACCCCGTTGCCCAACCATCGGACCACGCGAGTCCGGGAAACGCGGGCGTCGAAGCGTTGTGACCGCCACCTTCGCCCGGCGACCGGCCGTACGCTTCCATGATCCAGTGACCCGCCTCGTGCGCCACGACCGAGTCCGAATAGAACGAGAAGTCGTTGTCGTAAATGAACCACTCTTGGTTTTCGAACCGCCCGCCGAGTGCGACGAACGCGTCCCCCGCGACGCACGCTCCGCAATCCCACGCGACGCCACGACCCATCCAGATCAAGATCGCCGCCGGCTGCCGTCGGTAGTGCGCGACCACGCTCCGGTACACCGCCGCGTGAACGTCGAACACGTTCGCGACGCCCGATCCCTCGGCCTCGCTCACGCGAAAAATGTTGTCCGCAGGCGCCATCGTCAGGTCGAAGCGCCACGACCACGCGGTGGGCATCGTCGCCATGGCCGTCGACGACGCCATTTGCATCCCCGCGGGCAACCCCGGATCCGCAACCGCAATCCGCGCCGTCCCGTCCGCGTCTCGCAACAACGCAGTGACCACGAGCGAGTCGCCCATCGCGACCGCGTCGGGCACGCGCACGTTGAACTGTCCGGCCATCGCAGCGTCCGTGCCCGACGTCGTCGATCCCACGAGCATCGTTCCGCGGAACACCGAGACCAGGAAGCCACGACCCGGGGCGTCCGCAGGCGCGCCCCAATCCGTCGGCATCGCGGCGGGCTCGGGGCGCCGACGCTGGAACACGAAGCTACCCGAGAGCATTCTCGATCCGGCCGTCGTGACACATTGCGCACCGGCTGCCGCCGCTTCGCACGCCCCCGGGCACATCGAGTCGACCCACGCGCCGCTCGTGCACGTGCGCAACATCGTCGTGCTGCCACAGGTCGTCGCGCCCTCGCGACACGCCGTCGTCGCGACACACCGCGCGCGGCCTTCGAGTTCCTGGCACATCTCGCCCGCGCCGCAGGCCTCCGTCACTACGCGTGTGTCCATGCGGCTATTCTCGGTCGTGACGAGACAGCGCTCGTACGCCATGGCCGACATGCACCGCCCGCCGGTCGTAACACCGTTGCATGGATCCGCGCCGCCACCGTCGTTCCCACCGCCCCCCTCGTTCCCACCGCCATCGTTCGCGGTGGTTCCAGGTCCGCAGCCGACGCCAAGCACCGCGGTCGCGATGATCGTCACCGCCCAAGCCGCGCTGCGTACCCTCCGAAGCGCGATCGTATTGCGAGCGATGCCGCGACGAGCAAGCGATTCAAGATCCATCATGGATGGCGTGAATAGCCGGACGTCCGCCGCACGTCCATCAAAGATCGCAGCCCGTCATCGCGACTCGTACACGGTCCGCGACGGCAGCTCGAGCGCGCTGAGAAACCCGCCCTTCCCACAACCCGTGTCCAGCCCGATGCAACATGGGCCGGCCCACATGTCCAACGGATCCTCGGGCGTGTAGCTCGACAGATCGGGCGGCAGATTGGCCGTTGCCGTATGCCCGAACACGACGAGCTTCCCGTCGTAGTTGCGAAAAAAATCCCCGTCGCGGCACCACAGCAACGCGTGCGGAGGCGTCACTTCGGACGGGTGCGGGAACTTTCCGTCGTGCTTGGGAATTCCTGCGTGAACGAACAGTGCGTGCTCGTCTTCGTAGAAGTACGGCAGCGATCGCATCCACTCGACGACGTCCGCGGGAAAGAATGTTCCACGCGTCATCGCCATGAAATCGTCCTTCGTCGGGATCTCGCCGTGCTCGGGCGCGGGCGCTCCAAGGAACGAGCGCAGCGTCGCGAGACAGCCGTTGGGCGCAGGCAAGATGAAGTCCGGCCAGCCGCGGTCGATCACGCGCAGCCAGGCGTCCTCGTGGTTGCCGCGCAGCGTGACGACCTTGGACGGGATCATCGTCGGCAATCGACGCACGAGGTCCACGACGTGCGCGGACGACGTTCCGCGGTCGATGTAGTCCCCGAGAAAGACGATCGTGTCGTCGGCCCCGACGTCCGGGAGCTTCGCGAGCAACCGCACGAGGTCGTCGTGCTCGCCGTGCACGTCGCCGATCGCGAAGGTTCGCCGAGTCATCGTCGCGAGGCTCCGACGGCGCGAGCGGGCGCGCAAGGGAAAGTCGCCGCGTTCGAACCGACGGCGCGTCGTTGAGCTACGAACCGACGGCGCGAGCTTGAACGAAACTCGTCGTCCCGGTAGAGCAGAGACCATGCAAACGCCGGAGGGATCGCTGGCGCACGCTGCCGAACAGGCGGAGCGCGGTGCCGACACCCTCGCCGCGTCGTGTTTGCAACTGCGCCCGGGCGAGACCGTCTGGCTCGGATCGTGGAGCGCAGACACGATCGCGCCGATGGTCGCTCGTGCGCTCCAGCGCGCGGGCGCGGTGGTGAAGCTGTGCGCGCTCGATCGCTTTCGGGACGCGACGGACGAGCGCGCCGCGCTGAACGAAGTGTCGGCGACGCTCCGTGGATGCTCGGCGTCCGTGCTGATCGCGGGCGGCGGTCTGCAGTCAGGCCTCTCGATCGGAATCATCAAGGCGGCGGGGGTCGCTCGAACGCGGCACATTCACATGCCGCGGATGGACACGCGCGTGCTCGGCAGTTCGGTGCGTGCGGATCCCGACGTGCTGCGGCAGATCAACGCGCGGATCGAAGAGCGGTTGCGCCGCGCGACGACGGTCCGCGTGACGAGCGGCGCTGGGACGGAGATGCGCCTGGGCCTCGATCCGCGACTCCCCATCGTCGCCGACTGCGGTCGCCCCGAGCCCGCGCAGTGGGACAACCTCCCGACGGGCTTCGTGTACTTCCACCCGGTCTCCGCGGAGGGCACGTACATCGCCGATCGCGTGGCGCTGACGGGCGCGGGCGAAGCGGACGCGGCTCACCTGCGCCGGTCGCCGCTGCGGGTCGTGCTCGTGCGCGGCGCGGTCCAGTCGTTCGAGTGCGCGGACGACTCGATCCGCGCGCTGTTCGAGACGTACCTCGGCTCCCACTCGGAGGCCCGTCGCGTCGGGTTTGCGTCGATTCCAACGAACTATCTCGCGCGCACGGAGTTGCAGCACTCGACCCACGACTCGCTCCTCCCGGGGATCAAGTTGCATCTCGGCTATCCCGACCGCGCGCGCACGGGCGCGACGTACGACGCTGCAGTTCAGTTTCGGCTGACCGGCCGGCGACAATCCGTACGCGCCGGCGATACCGCAATCGTCACGACCGGGCGGCTCGAGCGTGCACTCGTCGAGGGGCTCGACCCGTTTCGCTGAGCGAGCGCCTCAGGAACCCTTCCGCGCGAACACGGGCGCCATCGTGCCCGGCGGCACGGGCGCGACTTGCGCCATCGGAAATCCCGCGGCTTGCAGGTCGCGAACGATCGCGTCGGCGAATCGGCGTCCGCCGCCCCACAGCGCCGTTCGCAAGCGCGACACGGCCGACCCGAGATCGGCGCCGTCGCGGCACGTCGCGAGCGTAATGAAATACCCCCCCGGCTCGAGCGCACGAAACACACGCGCGGCGGCATCCTTCCACGCAGCGTCCGGGAAGAACATTTGCGCGACGTACGCAAGTGCGTAGCGGTTCTCGTCGACGAGCTTGTCTCCGAGTTGCCCGCGCATCTCGATGCGACCGTTCACTCCGGCGCCGGAGATCAGTCGCTCGGCGCACGCGAGTGCGATGGGGCTCGGCTCCATCCCGACGACCCGCACGGTTGGAAACATCCGCGCGAACGCGATCGCACCGCCCGCGCCGCCGGCGCCGACATCGAGAATCGCCGCGCCATCCTGCGCGAGTCGTTCCGCCAAGCCCGGTAGCATCCCGGCCACGCGGGGAAGAATCATCGCGTTCGCCGCTTCGGAGTGGCGTGCCTGCGCCTCGACGACCTCGGGATCGATGGCCCTCCAGCCCTCGAGCGCATCGCCCGGATCGCGCACGCGGCGCCAGAGCGCCGAGTGTTGCTCGAGCGTCGTGTGCACGTCCGACTGAACGAACGCGCCGGCGGCCCCGACGGCGAGTGCCGTGCGCGCCGGGTCCGTCCAGCGCACCCGATCGTTCGACGCGTCGATCCATCCCTGTGCGGCGAACACGTCGATCAATCCACGAACGACGCCGACGGACACACGTCCCGCGTCCGCGAGGGACTCGACGGTCCCGCCCTCTGCGAGCGCAGCGACCAGTCCGCGATTCGACGCGATCTCGAGCGACGTCAGCACCCATGCGCCGAGAAAGTGTTTGCCCAGTTGCTCTTGGACTGTGGGTTCGCTGGTCATTGCTACGGACTCCTCCGGGCGGAGGATACCGCACGTTGTTTGGCGCACCCAGGCACCGTCGGCGCGAGAACGCTGGCGTGCGTTGACGCCCCCCCGCCATGCGCATAGCGTCACTTCATCATGGCACGTCCTGTGACCACGATCGCTCTACGTGATCCGCACGCTCTCTCCCCGTTCGCGCTCGCAATCGTCGCTTCGCTCTGCGGCTGCCCCGAGCCCGTGAAGGAAATGGCGATGTCTTCTACATCGGCGCGAGGGTTGTCTATTCCGCGGGGTGTGGCCTCGAGGGCATTGTTCGCCGCTACGACGTGTTTCGTTCTCGAGACGGCGCGTCGTGGGAGCGCGCCATGTCCGTGGCCTTTCGGCCCCGAACGGGCGCGATGCTCGCATCGACAGCACCCGATGGGTCACCACTCGTGACCCGCGATTTCACACCGCCGACGTTCGTAGTCTCGCGCTCGATATTTCACGACGTTGCGCTGTTGTTCGTGGAGGAGAATGGACAAGTCGATGCAATTGATGAGCAGAAGATCGTGCAGTACCGCCTTGATCGTTCGGCGGACTGCTCGCCGACCGACGGTGGCGCCTCGGGCTGCACCGGTGTCACTCGGCTAACCGTTGATCTTAGCGGCCATTTCACGTTGCGCGGGCAAGATCTCGGGCCGGCGCTCGCCGACCGCCGTGGCGTGTTCCAATACCAGCCCGCCGCCTTCATCGGGAACCAGACCGAACTTGTGTCGCTCACCGATTCGCGCGTCGGACTGTTCTGGTACGTGCAACCATACCGCGGTCGCACCGATATTCTCGACGAGTTTCATCACTTCACCGCGGTGGAAGGGACGATCAGTGGCGACGCGGGCATGTCGTGGGGTCTTCTCCGTCGCATCACGATCCCGTCGCCGACGGCACCTTCCGTGCTCCATTTCGGAACAGGCGTCGGGACGGTGTTTGTTCCGTGTACCCCAAGCACCGGCGATCCCCGCGGTGAATACTATGGTGAGTACAACGGTGGCGCGTTCCGTTCGCCGCTCTCCGACGACCTGCTCGCTCTGGCGGCGTGGGGCGACTCACGAGAAGGCTGCGAAAGCCAGGACGCACTGCTCTCGGTTCACCATCACGTCTTTGCGGGTGGTCCGTGGTAGTCGTCGGCGTCAAGTCGTCTCGCAACGTCGCGTGCGCCGTTTGGCTGGCGTGTGTGGGAACGGGCGCCTGTGCGCAACACGTCGTCCCGCGCGACACAGATGACGATGCCGCGGTCAGAGACGCTCCGGGAGCCGACACGCCCGTTTCGGACGAACCGCAGCCCTTCGACGGCCCGCCACCGCGGTGCGCGGACTCGGGCTACCGGACTTGTCGCGACAATCTGACCTGCGATTCGTTGGAGACGTGCCAGTTCGGCAGGTGCTGCTCCGGCCGCTACGACCCTCTCACCTGTCGCTGCGAATGCGAAGACGGCGCGAATTGCCCCAGCGGCGCCTTCTGCTGCCGCGCGTCGCCGTGCGTTCGCGATGAGCCGAACCCGGAGTTACGAACTTGTCGCCTCGAGCGAGGTTGCTTCGGCTGGCCAGACTGCGAACGACTCCTGGACGCGCGTCGCACCGATGGAGCAGAACAATGACACGTTGTGGCACTCCTGGCGGACGGATTCCCTCGGGGACGCACGGCCCGTGAACGCACGGCGCGCGGCGTACCCTGCACCGTCTGGCGCCACTCGCATCGCCCACAGTGCATCGTTGTGCGGCTGCCGGCCGCACCACATCGGTCGCATTGCCCGCAACGGCTACCCTCGCTCTGTGCGTCCACTCGTCGCGTTGCTGGCCGGGATCGCGATCGTCGCGTGCATCGGACCGCCGACGGAGATCGTCGTTGCGCTCGATACGGACGTACCGCTCTCGCGAACGATGTTGATCGTGGCGACCGTCGCTCGCACCGCGGCGCCCGCGGACGCCATGGCGGACACCCACGTGTGGCGGCGCGGACCGGTGTCGGATTCGATTCGTCTGCCGGGAACCTTCGGCATCGTTCCGCGTGCCGACGGGCCCCGTGACGAGGCGGTCACGCTCACGATCGACGCGCAGATCCTTCCACTCAATCCCGGCGAGGCGGCTGTCACGTTGCGTCGCGTCGCGCGGCTCGTGTTCGTGCCCGGCACGCCGACGCAGGTGCGGATCTTTCTCGCGTTCGCATGCGCAACGCCGTCGACCGACTGCACGCGCACGCCACTCGCGTCGTGCACCGTGGGCGCGCGGTGCGAAGAACTCGACATGACCTGCGGCGACGAAGGCCGCTGCGTATCGCGCGACGTGCGCACGATGCCCGTCGACGCGGGACGCGTGGACGCCGCGGTGATGGACGGTGCGACGACCGACGCGTCCGACGTCGTCGAGAGCGACCACCACGGGATCGACACTGCGTGCTCGCCGAACTGCGCGGGGCGATCGTGTGGCGGCGACGGCTGCGGCGGGTCGTGTGGCGGCTGCAGCGGAGGGCGCAACTGCAACGGATCGGGCCAGTGCGTGTGTTCGGGGTTGGACTGTGGCGGTTCGTGCGTCGACGCGCAGACCGACAATGGCAACTGCGGCTCCTGCGGCAATGCGTGCCCGGGCGGGCGCTCGTGGTCGGGGGGGGCGGGGGGTGTGCC
>Ga0080064_1001744_pt1 | contig 41461 bp, 33 predicted proteins | sample Subgrocontami54m_FD_69260 | JGI IMG/M metagenome (GOLD analysis project Ga0080064, IMG submission 69260) | Subsurface groundwater microbial communities from S. Glens Falls, New York, USA - GMW46 contaminated, 5.4 m (SPADES assembly) (version 2) ...
GGGCGCCTTTGCTCTTGGCGGTGCGTGGCGGCGGCGGCGCGTACAGGGCGCCCTTGGGATGCACGTGGCTGATGAGATGGACGTTGGCCGGGAGGTTCGACAAGACGCTCTTGCCGCCGTAGGCGCTATCGCCGGTCAGCATGATGACATCGTTGGGAAACCAGGTGGAAACCAGGGTGATCAGCTCGACGCACAGTTGCGGACGGGTGCGGTGATTCGGATCGGCCTTGCGTGGGGCGGACTTCTTCTTGTTCTTCTTTCCCTTGGTCAGTCCCTGGCGGTTGCGATAGAGCCGCATGGTGATGGGCAAGGCGAAGACCTTGGTGGGCGCCCAGAACGGATGCACAATGATGAGACACAGGACCACCCAATCGTGACCCCAACTGACGAGCGGCTTGGCCCGGCTGGAGATGAGCGGGTCATGGTGCATGCCGACGCCGTAGAGGGTGAGTCCGCGTTTGCGACACAGCGTATCGTCCACCGCCCAGAACAAGGTGGCGCCCGGCGCGAGGATGCGGACGACGAGTCTGGCCAGAAACAACGAGAGGACATCGATGTCCCAGGCGGCATGACTGAAGAAGCGATGGAACCGGGACCAATGGCCGTTGTTGATGTTGCCGCTGGAGAAGATGACCTCGGTGACATAGCGATGTCGCTGAGACAGGATCCAGCCCGACGCGATCTGGAGCAACGTCTGGAACGTCGGCGCCATGAACACCGGCGCGAAATGCTGTAGCAGATCGAGGAAGGAATGAGTAAGTTGCATGGGTCGGCTTCCTTGCCTGGGCGGCTTGTGTTGTGTGTTAACAAGACAAGTTTCCCATAAAAGAGCAACGAAGCCGACATCAACTTACCCGGAATTCCGCCTCGGAAATCTGCGAAACTCGAACTGAGTGTGCGGTCTACTATTCCAGCCAGGTGAGCTTCCGCGTTGCATCCGCATCCGCCCCGGCTCTTTCCAAAAAGCGATCTTCGAGCGAACTGCCTTGCCGAATCTCGTCCAGCGATGCTTGCTCGACCAGCTCGCCCTTGACGATGATGCCCACGTGCGTGCACAGCTTCTCGACGATTTCCAGCACGTGCGACGTCAGAAACACCGTCGAGCCGCGCGCCACATAGCCCGCCAGCAAGTCGCGGACCACGCGCGAGGTCACCGCATCGACGCCTTCGAACGGCTCATCCAAAAACAGCAAGTCGGGGTTCGGCAACAGCGCCGCCGCCAGCGCCAGCTTCTTCTTCATCCCGTGCGAATACTCCAGCGCCAGCTTCTTCTCGTCGCTCTCCAAACCCAACAGCGGCAGAAGCTCGTCGATCCGGCTTTGAATCGTCTTCTTGGGCACCAGGTACATGCGGCCAATGAACGTCAGGTATTCGCGGGCCGTCAAGTTGTCGAAGAGCGCCAGATCCTCGGGGATGACGCCCATGCAGCTTTTGGCTTCGAGCGCCTCGCGCGGGTCGCGCATGTCTTTGCCGAGCACGCGCATGTCGCCGTCCGTGGGTGCGAGCAGTCCGGTGAGCATCTTGATCGTCGTCGATTTGCCTGCCCCGTTTGGCCCTAGGAACCCGTAAAACGTGCCGCGCTCGACGCGCAGATCAATGCCGTTCACGGCACAAAATCGGTCGAAGTAGCGAGTGAGTTGCCGCGTTTCGATGGCCAAGGTCATGAGGAGATGGTACACGAGGGGCGGGGGATTATCCACAAAACAGTTCATGGGAGTTGCGGTGAACAGGCTCCTGCACGACATCGAAGCTGTCGGAGGCGTTTCAGTTCCGCAGCGCGTTGAAGGCGTCCGCATTGGGAATCGGCATTGGCTCAGGGCTAATTTCCAGCAGCCCTGGGGCCGGTTGCGATATTTGGTGAAACGATTGGTCGGTGCGCCGCGTTCTGATGCAGGATCGCAGGGGGTTGGGGGCGCCGTGTAATGTAATCCAAATTCTCGGCTCGGACTCCACCCGGCGGCCCAGAGCGTTTGCTCGAAATGACGGCCAGAAAGGGTCGTCTCGTCATGGAGCGGCATGGTTCACAAATGCGCACAGGCCATAGGTGCTTTTCGAGACGACAGCATTTCGACACAGTTGGCACGCACTCAACTTCCTATCCCCTTGATCCATCCAATGTTACATCGAAAAAAATGTCGGCATCACCTGACAGAATGGTGTAGTCCCTACAGCGTTCACTCTGTCACCCAGAAATGACAAGAATTGAACCATGTCCCCGGCGGCCCAGAGCGTTTGCTCGAAATGACGGCCAGAAAGGGTCGTCTCGTCATGGAGCCACAAAACTCCACGTCAAACTTTTTCCATCTCCCCCGTCTTGCCACATCAGTTAGTGATTCCTATACAACAGGGACTGGTTAGCTTTTGTTAACTTTTTCAAACTGGAAAGTTCTGGTCGATGGCGTAGTTCGCAGCAAATAGAAAAGCATCGCTGCAACCATCGCAATTTCCAGATCGGTGCCTGATTGAGCGACCGCCCATCGCGCCCCTGTAGTCCTGCTGAATCGCTCGCACAACCTGGCTCCACAACTTGGTTTTCGCCCTTGGAGGTATCTCCCGTGTACCGTGCTCTCCCTTTGTCCTTTGCGATTCTGACGCTTGGCGCCGCCGTCCTGCCCGCGGAGAAGACGCCGCGCCTTCGCCTTATTTCCAACCAGAAGCATGCTCTTTATCTCTCCTTTTGGCCCAAGAGCAATGACGCCTGGCTGAACGATCTGAAAAAGAAAGACCTCGTCTTCTACAACGAGGACGTGATGCCGCCCGCCTATCAGGATTGGGACGGCGGCTTGCAAGGCGTACACAGCCCGGCGTACAACATCAGCGCCGTGCGCGGCGAGCCGATCGGCAACGCGAACCGCGAATTCCCGTGGGGCTCGCCGGCGGGGTTGCATGACAGCCCCAACTTCAAGGCGTTTCGATTCGTCACGATTCCCGAAGGCAAATCCATCACGTATTGGCGCGAACGCTTGCCGCGCGACGGCAATCGCAGCTATGTGTGGGAATATCCCGCCGGCACGACGTTCGGCGAAATCTTGCTGGTCACCGATCCGGAAGGCTACGACTGGACCTTCGAATTGCGGACACGAACGCGCACCCCCCCTGGCCCCCCCTTCGCAAGGGGGGGAAAGGGGGGGTGGACGATGAACGCCTTCCGGCCGTTCACCACGCAAGCCGAGCTGGCGGCGCGCCTCAAGCAGCTCGTGCCGAACTGGAACGAAAAACCGGAGCTGGCGAAGATCGTCAAGGGCGAGGCGGAGAAGGAAGAGACGCGCCGGCTGTCGAACCAGCACGATCTGATCACGTTTGACGCAACGGCCTTGGTGACGCACCTGCCGGCCATCGATCACAAACTGGTTCGCAAGCTGCTCGATACGCCGTTCAAGTCGGCATTGGGCCAGGAATGGAAGAAGGGCGCCGACGGGGCCGAAGCGTTCGCGCCGACGACGGCAGCGGAATTTCACATCGTGCCGACCAATTATAAGGGCGGGTTCGTTGAGGTATCGAGCAACTCGTGCATGCGCTGCCACGACTCGACGCTCAAGCACGCGCGCGATTTCCAGGCCGCACGCGATTGGTACGGCCGGGTGCGCGGCTCGGACAATATCTTCTCGTTCCACATCTTCGATCCGAGCAGCATCTCGGGCAACGGCTTCAGCGTGCCGACGAGCCTGCGACAAGAGCTGGTGGACGCGGGGCTGCTGAAGGCGTGGGAGGGGAATTAGCGCCAAGGAAATTGCGATGGAATCTCGAACGCCGAGGCGTGCCGCCCCTCGGCGTTTTTGTTGACATCGCGTATTAGCAAATCGCACTGGAAACGCTAGGGTAAGTGCATGGAGGTCGCCTATTCTGTAAATGGCGTGCCGATCCGGCTAACGGCATGGTTCAAAAACGAGCGGTTGCGGGTGCCAAGCGACTACGCACCTGACTGTGCCACTTGGCCTAGTCGGTATAGTCGTGGTTCCTTTCCGCAACCATTGGATTGATAACCCTTTGCGGCGAAGAAATTGGGCGACTAGGCCACAATGCACCGACACTCCACACACACACATGATTGTTACCCGGTTTTGAACCATGCCCGGCTAACCGATGAGCGTTGGGCGCATATCCTGGACAACAACGATGAAATGACGGATCGGTCTGACGATGTTGTTGATGCACTGGAAAACCCCGAATGGGTCACGCGAGGAGTTCGCGGCAGTCTTGTTGCGTGGAAGGGATACGGCCGGCTAGGATATTTGTGTGTGCACTACAAAGAGCTGTCGGACGACGACGGCTTTGTAATCACGGCTTACCTGGCTCGCAAGCCGAAAAAGGAACACCGAGTATGGCCCAAGTGAAGGCTGTTTCGGCGAAGGACATCGCGCGTTTTCTGAAGGCCGTGCCGCAACTGCTGCGACTGCCCGCGCAGAAGATGTGGATCGATTACGACGAAGAGGTGGACGTGCTCTACATCAGCTTTCGGAAACCGCAACGTGCCACCGACAGCGTCATGCGCGATGACGGGATCATCGTGCGCACTTGCGGCAAGGAAATTGTCGGTTTGACGATTCTTGATGCCTCGACCCGGTAAGTAACGCCGGCCTTCAACCTGCTACATCTCATGCAAGTCGCCTGCCCGCATTGCTCCCGTGTGCTCGAATACACCGGCGATCCGCCGTCGTTTTGCGCATATTGCGGCAAAGCGCTGGGCGGGGCCGCGACGTCCACGGCGGAAGAACTGGCGCAGCATGCGACGCGTCCCTTTGTGGCGGGCGACGTTGCTGCAAAGCCTTTGGCGCTCAGTAGCCTCGGCGGTTATCGCATTCTGCGGCGCATCGGCGGCGGCGGCATGGGCTCGGTTTTCGAGGCGGAAGAAGCGGCGACGGGCCAGCGCGTGGCCATCAAAGTGATCGCGCCGGAGTTTGCGCGGGCGGCTGTCGCGGTCGAGCGCTTTCGCCAAGAAGGGCGGTTGGCGAGCCTGATCAGCCATCCACGCTGCGTGTTTGTGCTGGCGGCCGATGAAGAAGCCGGCCGGCCCTACATCGTCATGGAATTGATGCCGGGCACGAACTTGCAAGAACTCGTTGAGAAAAGCGGACCGCTGCCGATTCAGGATGCGGTGGCCAAGATTCTGGATGTCATCGAAGGGTTGCAAGAGGCGCACCGTCTGGGCGTCGTGCACCGCGATGTCAAACCGTCGAATTGTTTCTTGCTCGACGATGGCCGTGTCAAGGTCGGCGACTTCGGCTTGTCCAAATCGCTGGTCAGCGGCGCGGACCTGACCAAGACCGGCACGTTTCTCGGCACCTTGCTGTACGCATCGCCCGAGCAAATCAAGGGCGAGCGCGCCGATTTTCGCACCGACGTCTATGCGGTCGCCGCCACGTTGTATTATCTGCTCGCCGGCCAGGCGCCCTTCCAAGCGAAGGACCCGGCGGCGACCCTGGCGCGCACGATCTCCGATCCGCCGACACCGCTGCGCAGCCTGCGACCGGAAGTGTCGCCCGCGCTGGTCAAGGCGATCTTGCGCGGCCTGGAACGCAATCCGGACCGGCGCTGGCGAAGTTTGGATGACTTCCGTGCCGCTCTGATGCGCTTTGTACCAAGCAGTCTGTCGATTGGCGCGATGGGGTTGCGGGCAGGCGCGTTTGTCATCGACAGCTTGGTACATTTTATGCTCAGCTGGTTGCTGCCAGTTCTGATCGGGTCGAGTTTCCTTGACCCGAGCCTTACCGCAAACTGGCTTATCAGTGCGGCCATGCTGGCCTACTTCGGCATTCTCGAAGGTCTCTGGGGTCTGACGCTCGGCAAATGGCTGTTGCGCTTGCGTGTCTGCACGGCGGCCGGCAGCGAAGCCCCAGGCTTGCCCCGGGCGTTTGGGCGAGTGCTCGTCTTCTATGCGATTGTTTTCCTGATTCTCGATCTCACCCAACTTGCACCCGCGCCGCAAGACGAATTCCCAGGGCTGGAGTCTGTGGGAATTCTTTGGATCCCCATCGGCATGCTCATCGTGTGTTCCACGATGCGCGCCCGCAACGGCTATCGCGGCTTGCACGAGCTGGCGAGCGGCACGCGCGTGGTACGCCTGCCTTGGCCCAAGAAAGCCGAGGTTCTTGAGAGTCGGCGACCGAATCGTTGGATGGAAGATCTGGCACAGCCCGCCGATCTGCCGGCAACGTTTGGCCCCTTCAGTGTGCGCGGCGCCATCGAGACCGGTGGCGAAGCGCAATTGGTTCTGGCCGAGGACCCGGCGCTCGGTCGCAAGGTGTTGATTCATTGTCGAGCGAAATCCGCGCCGGGGCTGGACCAGGCTCGGCGTAATCTGCACCGGCCGACGCGGCTGCGCTGGCTCAGCGGCGGCCAGCAAGACGAGCTAGGCTGGGATGCCTTTCTGGCGCCGGCCGGTTGTCCGCTGCCCGATCTCTGCGATGAAGAACATCGCTTGTCGTGGCGCTCATTCCGCGGCATTCTGGAACAATTGACCGATGAATTGGCCGCCGCGCTCGCCGATGGCACATTGCCGGACCAGGTGACGCTGGATCAAGTCTGGGTGCAGCCCAACGGCCGCGTGCAATTGCTCGATACCGTCTTGGCGTCATCAACCGCCCGACACGAAGCGCCGACAGAAAATGATCCCCAAGAGCGTGCTTTGCGACTCTTACGTGAGGCGTCGCTCATGGCGCTCGAAGGCCGTATCCGACGACAAGCCGGAATGATTCGAGCGCCCCTGCCGGAACACGCCGGCGCCATGCTGGCACGACTTCTGGGCGGTCCCGATGCCTACCGCTCGGTGGCTGAGCTTCAGGCCGACCTGGCAGCAACGCGTGATCGCCCGGCGGAGGTGAATCTCACCTTGCGTGCCGCCCATCTCCTTTTGCTGGCCGTGGCCTTGGTCCTTCCGTTGCTAATGATCTTTGGCGGCGTCGCAACCATTGTGGGGACGAACCATTTCGCAGAACTGGTCGCCCATCAACAAGAGCCGGTTCAAGCGGAATTCTTGATGTTCTTTATGGTGCTGGCCGGCATCATGCTGGTGTTGTTCTGGCCGGCGCTTTGGGTCGTCTGGGCGTTTCTGTTTCGTGGCGGATTCACCCAGCATATGATGGGGCTGACGCTGGTTCGCTGGGATGGCCGACCGGCGTCACGCTTCCGCTGCGCCTGGCGAGCGCTGCTCGTGTGGGCGCCTCTAATGATCATTCTGATCGCCGCCATTGGGGTGAAGGCCGCGGCGCTAGACATGAGCGCACCGGCGCTAGGATTGTGTTTGCTCGGCGCCGTCTACGTCGTTGCCTGTGTAGTGCTGGCGCTTTGCATGCCGAGCCGATCCTTGCACGATCGGTCGGCGGGCACGTACTTGGTGCCGAAATGAGGTGCGGCGCGTCGGGCAACGATTTCGCGAGGGTTCACGGGCGCGCTAAACGGCAAGCGGAGGCGTTGCAATCGTTTTGCGATCAACCAGCCACAGCGCCACGAACAACGGGATGAGCACGAGTGCCGCCCACTGATAAATGGTCCAATCGAGCCAGAGGCGCGGTTCGGGCCGCACGAATTCCGTGAGGAATCGGAAAACGAGATACGTGATGATGTAAAGCTTGATCAGTTGTCCTCGGAACAACCCGTATTCCCGCATTTGGATGAGGATGCACGCGGCGGCGAGGTGAAAGACGAATTCGTAGAGTTGCGTGGGATGCCGTGGAATGCCGTCGCCGAAGTTGAGGCCCACGGGCAGATCGGTCGGCAAGCCGGCGCAGCAGCCGCCGCAAAAGCACGCCAGCCGGCCGACGGCGATGGCGGCGGCGACGGGGGCAGCAAAGCCGTCGCCGGTTTTGACGCGGATATCGAGCGCCCACTTCGCCGCTTCAACGCCGAAATAGCCGCCGACCAGACCCATCACCAGCGTCTTGCCGTTGTCGAGCCAGGCGGCCCCGGACAGAAAGCCGTCCCAATCGAACAGCGCGAACGGCAGCTTGGCGCCGATCATGCCGCCGCAGAACGCGCCGACCGCCAGGCCGAATCGCTGACCGCGCGTCAGGCCGAGCGGCTTTCCGGTTCGCCGGCCGACGAGGACGCCGGTGATGAGGGCGGCGCCCATGACGAAGGGATAGAGCCACGGCAGCATTTTCGGTCCAAAACCATTGCAAATTGAAAATTGGCCATTGAAAATTGCAAATTGACTGACGATGCGTCATGCAACTAGAGTGCGCCGAGCCATTCATTTCAATTTGCAATTTTCAATGGCCAATTTTCAATTTTCAATTCCTTCTACTCCACCAGCGCCAGACTCGCGCGACGCTGCTTTTCCACCTGCCTTAGCGCCGGCAGCACGGCGTGGCCTTCGCGGTAGAGCACGTTGTATGCGCAGAATGGAATGACGTGGCCGCTCGGCAAGACGAAGTGGATGCAACACTTCATGAGCCTGCGCACGTCGAAGTTGTAAGCGTCGAGAAAGCTGGTGATCGTGATGCGAAACACGTCCGACGGCGAAAGCTGTTCGCTGAGGGCGCGGGCGAAGAAATCGCCGGCCATGTCACCATTGCCACGCCGCGGGATGAGCGGAGCGAATCCCGCGGATAACCCGCGGGAATCGCTGCGCTCATCCCGCGGCGTGGAGACAGGTGTTTCACAATTCCCGCCGCAGCACCCCATCTTTCCGAGAAGCTGTTCGATCAATTCCCTGGCCCGGGCGCGGGTGAAGGTGATGCCGTTGGCGAGCAAGTCGAGGTGCTTGCGCGCGTCGATAAAGCGGGCCAACGGCAACACCGTGCCGCCGTTGCGATACGCATACGACAAGCTGTGACAATTCGGATGGGCGCACGGCAGCGGCATGAAATCGTCTTCGCGGAACAGCCCATCCGTCTGCTCGGCGACGGCGCGGATCACATCCGGAAAGGTGATGCGCTGCTCCAACATATCCGGCAACACGTGTCGACCTGAATAGGTCGCCGGCTGGAAACTGATGCCCGTGATAAAGGGCCGCTCCAGTCCGAACTTCACGATAGCGCCGATCTCCTTGTCGTTGACGCCCGGCTGCAGCGTCACCACCAGGATTGTGCGAATGCCGTTTTTGCCAAGTGCTTCGAGCGCTTTCAGTTTCGTCGCCACGAGCGGCTCGCCGCGCAGCCGGCGCGTGCTTTCGTCCTGGAAGCTGTCGAATTGGAAGTAGACCTCGATGCGCTGGCGATACTCGGCGACGGCCTTGGTGAACTCCGCATCGTGGGCGAAGCGCAAGCCGTTGGTGTTGATCATCACGATGTCGATCGCCTGCCGGCAGCCGTAGTCGAGGATGCGCAGAAACTCCGGATGAATCGTCGGTTCGCCGCCGGAGAGTTGCAAGACCTCGGCCCGGCCTTCGACCTCGACCAGCCGATCGATCGCGCGTTTGCATTCCTCGAAGGTCAGATGCTTCCCGCCCGGCCCGCTGGACGCGTAACACATCGGGCAGCTCAGATTGCACGACGAGGTAATCTCGACGAGGCCCAGGCACGTGTGCTGCTCGTGCTCGGTGCACAGGCCGCAATCGTACGGGCAGCCCTTGTCCGGCTCGATGCCGAACTGGGCGGGCACCCGGCCGGGCAGGCTGAATTCCATCTGATCGTATTGGCGCACGTCGGAGCAGACGAAATCTTCGCGGACGCCGTGGGTCGGGCAGGTCTTGCGGAAGTAGACCCGGCCGCGCTTGACGATGATCTTGGCCGGCAGCAGCGTCAGGCACTGCGGACACAGGCTTTGGGTCATGCCGAGGAAAGTATGGTCGCGATGGTTCATGTTTTACGCCTTTTCCATAGCAAACGGATCAGCGATGCGAAGACTATGAAGCCGAGCGCTATCCCGGCGAAAACGCCGGCATTATCCGGGGTATCACCGTGGACACCCAAACTAGCAAGACCGAGACAGACGGGAAAGAAAGCCGCAATGCCTGCTGCTGCCGCGATCGAGCCGACTAAGGCGACTGCACCCAAACTGCTCACAAAGATGCCGAGGTCCGCAGCGGTGGTCCTTGGCTGCCCCGCCGTCTGGGCGCGGCGCTTGACCACGATCGCACGGATGAGCGCCGGCGCGGTGGCCAAAGCCAACACCACCAGTAGGCCCGGCGCCTCGATTGCCAAGCCAAACGTCACCAGGGTGACCAACACACCGATGACGATGAACACCGGATTGTCACCCCAACTCCACACCGGGCCGCCCGGCAGCGGACGATTCAGCTCGCGCAGCATTTCCCCGCATAGCCAACATGGTGTTTGCGCGCTGCTGACTCGTTTCGCTCCGCATTGGTCGCAGACCGGCCGATCGTTGCCATCTTGCGTCAGTGCTGATTCACGTTGGTTCATGTTCCGCGCCTTTTCAACATCAGGCGCAGCAGCCACCACAAGACATAGATGCCCGGCACCAGGCCTGCAATCACGCTAACCGGAAGTATCAGCATCCCCGCCGTTCCGGAATATCCAACTCCTGTCAACATCCCCAGGCAAACGGCGAAACAGGTAACGAAGAAAGCGACACCGGCCGCAGCGCCGACCAGAACGGTTGCCCCGAGCGCGCCCAAGAAAGCGCCGAACTTGTGTCCGGCGGTCATCGGATAACCGGCCTCGCTCGATCTGCGGCTGATGACGACGGCGCGAATCAGCGCCGGCGTCGCGCACAAGGCGAGCACGATCAATAGTCCCGGCGCTTCAAACGCCAGCCCGAGCATTACGAGCACCACCAGCACGCCAATGACGATGAACACCGGCTTGTCGTCGCGGCCGCGCACCGGCCCACCTTCAACGCCGCTGTCGAGCGCCGGCAAGATCGCCCCGCAAAGCCAGCATGGCGCCATGGCCGAGGTGATGCGTTTGGCCCCGCATTCCGAGCAGACCGGGCCGTCCGCTTGGCCCCTGGCCGTGCGCGGCGGTGCGGGAGGCAGCAGCGACGGCGGCGGCCCGGCGGCAATGCCGTAGCTCATGGCGTCCCTCCTTGGTTGTCGCGCAAGCGCTGAGCGTAATCCTCCGCCAAGAGCTTCACCCTACGAATGACCTGGCCCAAAATCACGCCGGATATCACAAGCCCGACGAGCACCAAGAGCTGTTGAAAGCGCGGCACGCGCTGCGATTCTTCCATCCAGCGCGCGAAGCCCATCAAATACAAGTAACAGCCGACGGCGCCCACGGTCGAGAACCAGATCAGCGGCAGCTTGAAACGCAGACATGCCAGCATCTGGATGATGAAAAAGCCGAGCACGAGCGGACTTTTCGTCCCTTCGCCGAGGGCCAGGACGCTGGTGAGCAGCACCAGGTCGCAGCCGGTGGAGACGAACTTCAGGAGCGCGGGGAAGTAGCCTTGCGTGCGCGCCAGGAAGACGCCCAGGCACAGCATCGCCCAGACGACGACGAGCATCGTCACCGCGAGATGAAATCGGCGCGACGCCCCGCCGGCCGGCATCTCGAAAAAGCCGAGCTTCAGGCCATGGTAATGGGCCAACTCGATGGCATAGAACGCGGTGACGGCGATGAGGCGCAGCAAATTGGCGCGGCCTTCGCCTTCATATTCTTCCCAGCGGCCGACGATGTGCCACTGCCGCTCTGCGGGCGATGTCGAGGGGGCCGATCCGCTAGCCATGCGAACTCCTGCGGGCGAATGAGAGGCGATCGCTTCACACGGTCGGATTATTTCAGGCGAGGCGCGAGGATGCAAGAGAATAGTCGAGTTGGTAGTGATACAGCTTGTGGTGCGGCCGTCTCGGCTGCACCGTGCAGGCGGGACGCCCGCACCACAATCCAGGCAAACTGTACCACTATCGTCGAGTTGAATGGATGGTCGTTCACTTCGCTCCGCCGTGCTTCAACATCAACTCAAAGAACCCATACATCACTTCGTTCGACTCTGCCGTGGGTGTGTGCCCTGGGCGATTCGTCATGGCGACACGGTTGTCGACGCCGAGCAGCTTGTTGACCGCGATCGAGTGGTTCAGCGCCTTCCAGCGTTCCGGCAAATCTTCGCTGCCACCGGAGACCAGGAACGGGCGCGGCGCCATGAGCACATGCAGTTCGTGCAGGTCGTGGCCCGATTCGATCAGCTTCTTGTACGGGCCGGTGCGCGGATTGCCTTCCTTGGGGATGCCGCGCGTGCGCGGATTGGCCGGGTCGTGGCCGAGATACCACGGCTCCCAGTAGTTGACGTTGCCGCGCTTTTCGTCGAAGACAATGCCGGGGTCCGACCAGGCGGCGCACGCGAAACGGTCGTAGAGACAGGACGCGAACAACGCCCACTTGCCGCCGTACGAATGGCCGAGGACGCCGATGCGCCGCGCATCGACCTGCGGCAAGCTGGCGAGCAGATTGCACAGGTCGGCGGCGACGTAACCGTGGAACGAGAGCGGCTGGATCTGGCAGTTCGCTTTGTCGGGATAGTAGGTGTTCGGGTCGCTGCCATAGGAGAGCGTGACGAACCCGCGTTTCGCCAGTTGCCAGGCGAAGTCGAGCATCGGATTCTTGCCACGGCCGATGCCGGTTTTCGATTCGTAGAAGACGACCACGACGGCGGGGAAGGGGCCGTCGCCGTCGGGAACGAGCAAATACGCGTCATCGCTGGTGCGACCCGGCGCGATCTCGACACGGACGCGCCATTGCGTCACGTTCTCACGCCGCTCTTTCTCCAGGTATTCGATCTTCGGCTTCTCGATGAGCGCCGGCCAGGGACCGAGCGCGTCGTGCCAGGTCTTGCGAATCTCCTGGCGGCGTTTCTGCCAATCGTCGGCAGTCTTCACTTTGCGGCCATCGTCGAAGATCAGCGGCGATTTGTAGCTGCCGAAGTCGTTGGCCAGATCGGCGGGCGGCTTGGTGTAGGGGGCAAGCTGGCGGCGGAGGGCATCCGGTGATTTCGACTTCGCAGCGTCACCGCCGGCCAGAGTCGGCAGTGCCACGGCCACAGCGACGATGCAAATGATGAACCGTCGCAAGAATGTGATCATTGCAAGTCACGCCCCATGATACGTTTAGCCCCGGTTCGAAGAACCGGGGCGGGCAGAATCGCACGCAATGCGAATATGCATATGGCACGGGACACCGTCAGCCCCGTTTCTGCGAAACGCGGCGAAACAATCAATGCAATCCCGGAATCGGCGCCCAGCCCGTCATCGTCTGCGCGATTTCGCGCGACAAGCCTGGCACAAGCCGCAGTTCGCCGACGTCGAACAGCGTGTGTAGGATGGTGGCGATCAGGTTTTGGATGCGGATCGGCGTCGAAGCCGCGTCGCCGCCGTTGCGATCGGAACGGCCGATGACCTGGCCCATGTTGAGGCCTCCGCCCGCCAGGAGCAGTGTGCCGAGGTTGCCCCAGTGATCGCGGCCGCCGTTGCGGTTGATGCGCGGCGTTCGGCCCATTTCGCCGCAGACGACCAGTAGAATCTTGTCCGACAGCCCGCGTGCTTCCAGATCGGCGAGATAACCCGACAGCGCCCAATCGAGCGGCACGCCCATGTAGCCCATGCCTTCGCCGACCGGGGCGTTGTTCACATCGGAATGCATGTCCCAAACGAAATTCGTCGTGACCGTGACGAACCCGCAGCCGCGCTCGCATAGCCGGCGGGCGAGCAACAGCAGTTTGCCGAGCGACTTGGCGTTATCGACGTAGTTGTTGTAATTGTTCCATTTGCGGTCGATGTTGTTGGGGCGAACCAGCGTCGAGGTGTCGTAGCGCTCGACAACGCGCGGGGCTTCCTTCGACAGATCGAACGCATCGGCGACGCCGCCCAACACGGTGGTCAGCGCCTGTTCGCGCATGCGGTCCATGCCGTCGAGCATGCGCGATTCGGCGAGCTGCCATTGGACGCTGTCGAGCTGGCCCAACAGCCGTCGGCGATCGTCGAGCCGGGCCATCGGGATGTGCAGCCGCATGTCGTTCTGGGCATTGCTGCCGGCGCTCGGATCGAACGGGGCATAGCCGGCGCCGAGCATGCCGGTCGAAGCGAACCGCCCGAACGCCATCGTGCCGGACTGCGTGCTCGGATCGACGGCGCGCGGCAACAGCAGCACGTTCGTCGGAATGCCGGTGCCCGGATGATTGCGGCCGACGACGCGCGAATAGATCGAGCCGAGGTTGGCGCCGAAAGTATCGCGGCCGACGACCGGCTTGATGTCGTGATTGCCGTCGCCCGGCACATAGGAACGCACAATCGAAATCTTGTCGGCCATCTCGGCAAGGCGCGGAAACGTGCCGCCGAAGTTGATGCCGGGGATTTTGGTACGGATCGCCCCGGTGGCGCTGCGGAACTCGACCGGCGCGGATTCATGCGGATCAAATGTCTCGATCTGGCTCGGCCCGCCGTGCAGGAAGAGGAAGATGACCGATTTGTCGGAGATCAGCCGGCGCCCTTCCGCGGCCCGCGCGGCGAACAGGTCGGTCAGACTCAGGCCGCCGAGCGCCAGACTGCCGATGCGCAGGAACGAGCGGCGCGAGTGCCGAAAGTCGCGATCAAAAATGGTGAGCATGCAAATCCCCCCCTCATGTCAACCATCTCTGGATAGTTGTACCCGATGGCGGTCGCAGTTGCAAATCATTAAGAAAAATGCGTTGCACCGTTGCACGCAGGCGAAGATCGTGCAACGCATTTGGGCACGTGTTTCGTAACTGATTGTCGGCAAGGCGGTTGCGGAAATCGAACATTTTCGCGTTGCGTGCCTTCGTGCAACGCATTCCGTAAGCGATTGGACTACAATGACTTAACCGTTGCATGCATCATTAGAATCGCAAGGGATTGCGTCGCAAGGGGATGTGGCATGCGGCGCAGACAGGGCTGTTGCCTTGCAATGCAAGTGTTTCTGTTGAAAGGCGTTCACCATGCATCGTCTGCCAAAATATCTGGGACTGGCTGTGATCGTTGGGTTCGTGCTCTCGTGCAATTTGCAGCGAACCCACGCACAAGATGGCAACAAGGCGCCGCTTCGTGTCGAAGACCTCTACCTATTCGACGCGCCGAAATCGCCGGTGCTGTTCCCCGACGGCAAGCGCGCCGTCTACATCCGTAGTTGGATCGACGCCAAGACCAAGCAGGAACGCAATTCGCTGTGGATCGTCGAGGGCAGCAAAGAAAAAGCGCGGCCGATGGAGGCGGGCGAGCCGGATGCGCGGGCGCCGGTGGTGTCGCCGGACGGGAGGTGGATCGCGTTTCTCTCGACCCGGCCGCGGCCCAACGGATGGAAGCAGATTCCGTCCGTGCCCAAGGCGTCCGATCCCGCGACCGATATTTGGCTGATCCCCGTGACCGGCGGCCCAGCGATGCCGTTGGCTGGCGCTGACAAGGCACATGGCCGCGTGTTCAACGATGGCTTCTATGGGCGCGTGGCATTTTCACCAGACGGCAAAAGGCTGGTGTTTGTCGCCGATGATGGCGTCGATCCGCGCACGCCGGAGGAGATCGCCAACGACGTGCAGATTGTGCGACAGGATCAAGGGGAAGGGTACACGGGGTATGGCCCCGCGCAAATTTGGATTGGAGAGTTGGATGGGCGAGCCGAGCCCCGTAAGGGGCCGGGTGAATCGTCGGCGGAACCCGGTCGCTTACGCGACTCGGCTCGCCGGATCGAGCGCTTGACAAACGACGACGTCTGGTACGGCGATCCGCAATGGTCGCCGGATGGCAAGACGATCGCGGTGCACGCGAACAAGACCAAGGAGCGCGAATCGGCGCGGTACAGCATCAACCGGAACTTCGACATCTGGACGATCGACGTCGCCACCAAGAAGCAGACGCAATTGACGACCGGACCAGGGCCGGAAGTGTCGCCGCGCTGGTCGCCGGACGGCAAGCGGATTGCGTGTTTGAGTGTGCCGCGAAAGGGGTCGCATAGGGATGTGTTTAATTTGGCAATCATACACCTCGGGCCGACCGGGCCGCGGACGGACATCCGGTTCAACTATCATGGGGCTGAACCGGGCGTGCCGCCGCATTTCGCGCCTGCATTTCCAATCCCTGATCGCTGTTGGGAAGATAACGATCACTTCCGATTCAACGCAGAAGTTGGGCTGCACACGCGTTCGGTTCGCATCAACACTCGGACGGGAGAGTCTCGCACTGATGCATGGAAAGAGCGTATGTTGCAAATGGGTTACCTTCCGTCGCAATCATTGACGCCATCTGGCAACAGATTTCTGCAAGAACGCATTCTGGGCGCGAGCCGCGATGTCACTTGGAAAAACGAAGGATTCACACTCGAAGGCATCCTCACCGTGCCGCCAGAATCGGTCGCCAAGGCGCCCTACAAACTCATCGTCTACCCCCACGGCGGTCCGCACAGCCGCTCCGCCCTCGGCTTCGACTTCACGGTGCAAATCTTCGCCGCCCACGGTTACGCCGTCTTCCAGCCTAACTTTCGCGGCAGCTCCGGCTACGGGCAAAAGTTCATCGATGCCGATCGCGGCGATTTCGGCGGCGGCGATATGCGCGACATCCTCAGCGGCATCGATCATCTCGTAAAGGAAAAGCTCGTCGATCCGAAGCGGCAGTTCGTCTACGGCACCAGCTACGGCGGCTTCATGACGACCTGGCTCGTCGGCCACACGAAGCAGTTCCGAGCCGCCGTTGCCCAGAACGCGGTCACCGATTTGAACATGATGTGGGGCCTGTCTGATTTGCAAAGCTGGGTCGAGTGGGAGTTTGGCTTGCCGTGGGAATTGCCCGACAAGCTCCGCAAGCACAGTCCGCTGACGTATGCCGACAAAATCGAAACGCCGACGCTGATCCTGCATGCCCGTGATGATCGCCGCTGTCCGTTGCCGATGGGCAAGGCGTTTCACCAAGCGCTGGTCGCACGCAACGTGCCGACGCAGATGGTGATCTATCCCGACGAAGGCCACGGCATCCGCCAACCGCGACATCGCGAGGATGTGTTGCGCCGGGTGCTGGCATGGTTCGCCGAATACGACGTCAAATGACTGGCGAGCGTCGCGGCGTAAGCGCGACGTGGCTGCGTCGCCGCATCTCGCTCCACGTCGCGCTTACGCCGCGACGCTCGGCTCCGTGGCACAGAAACGGAGTTCTATTCCACGTTTCATTTGACAAACCCGGTTGCGGGCGCTTATCCTACACATCGGATTGCCTTGAACATCTCAATCATGGGGTTGCCATCATGCTGCGCCGAATCTTCGTTTCATCGATCGTGTGTTTGGGTTGGCTCGCGTTGGCGCCGGCCGTGCGAGCGGACCTGTTCGAGTACCTCAAAAAGCAGGATGACAGCTTCGCCTGGAAGCTTGTCAACAAAAGCGAACTGCCCGAAGGCGTGATCTACGACATCAAGCTCGTCTCACAGACTTGGCACTCCATCAAGTGGGAGCACGATCTGCAGGTCTTTTTGCCCAAGGGCGTCAAGCCCGGCGGCAAGATGCTGCTCTGGAACCAGGGCGGCAAATCGAGCGCCGCGTCCGCGATTTTCGGCATGCAACTCGCGCAAAAGGCTCAGGCCCCGGTCGCATTGCTGTTCGGCATTCCAAAGCAACCTCTGTTCGGCGACGAAAACAAGAGAGGCCTCACCGAGGACGCGCTCATTGCCGAAACGTTCATCCGCTACCTGGACACCAAGGATCCGTCGTGGCCGCTGTTGTTCCCCATGGTAAAAAGCCTGGTCAAGGCGATGGATGCGCTGCAGGAGTTCGCGCAAAAGGAATGGGGCGTGCGCCTGGAAGGGTTTATCGTCACGGGAGGGTCGAAACGCGGCTGGACGACCTGGCTGACCGCGGCGTCGGACGCGCGCGTCGTCGCCATCGCGCCCTTGGTGATCGACACGCTCAATATGCCTGAGCAATTGAAGCTGCAGCTTCGCTCGTATGGCAAGTACAGCGAGCAGATTCGCGATTACACGGAGCGCGGCCTGGTGCCGATGCCTGACACGTCCGAGGCCCGCAAGTTATGGTTCATGGTCGATCCGTGGAATTACCGGGAGCGGATCAAGGTGCCGACCATGATCATCAACGGCGCCAATGATCCGTACTGGACCGTTGACTCGCTGAACCTGTATTGGGCCGGTTTGCAGAGCGAAAAATGGGTCTTGTACGTGCCCAACGCCGGGCACAATCTGAAACAAAAGCACGCCGACGGCAAGGAAAACAACGATCGCGCGATCAACACCCTGTGCGCCTTCACCAAACACATCGTGAACGACAACCCGATGCCCAAACTGCAATGGAAGCACGACGACGCGGACGGCAACGCGCGTCTGACGGTGTCGGCGGAGCCGAAGCCGCTGGCGGCGCGCATGTGGATCTCCCAAGCCCCGACCCGTGACTTCCGCAAGATGAGCTGGCAGCCCGCGAAACTCGACGCGAGCCGAGGCAAGATCGCAGGGGTGGTGCCGATGCCGCCGACCGGCTACACGGCGTTCTTCGCGGAGTTGGACTTCGAGATCGACGGCATTCGCCACCAACTCTCCACGCAAGTGCGCGTGCTGGAGGCCAAGTAGCAGCGCGCATAGTGAACATTCACTCTAAGAATTTTGCAAATTCTTCGGGCGGGTTTTGTAAAAGATTCATTTGCGACCTTGTATATCTCAAATAAGCACAAAGTGTTGATCGGCAAGGAACTTACAGCTGACGATGCTTAACGGATCGAAATCATCTCTAATGCGCCTGGCCAGCTGAAGGCGCGTGCGGCTTCGGATAGTATTTGCGTTTTCTCTTATGGCATAATAACTTACGCGGATTCTGATTCCGCAGCTGGCTCAGCTGCGTTCGCTGTTGACACACCTTTGCCAAACGCTATCCTGTTGCCTAGCCTTTGATCGTGACTGCGAATGAGAGCTGCCGACGGTGCCACATATCAAAGCAACATCGAGGTTCAGCATCGCCTCGTGGGGGCCGCAGCAGCTCAAGTAGGTTTGATCGTCCCGCAGTGATCCCGACATGGAGTTTGCAAGAGCAGACATTTCCCCGCTCGGCGTGCGCGCCGGGCGGTCGGCATGGAGCCGCGTTCCTTCAGGTGAACAGCGTCCGCCCGGGCCCAAGGATGGGCCCGACGCAGGCGCGAAGATGCGAGGGCCGGGGGTCGCCCTAGGCGACTCACTAGGGGCGCTGTTCACCCGCGGGAGCGTTGGAAATACGGCGACGGGGCCCAAGGACGCATGGCCGTCGCTGCCTCACGGATGAGGAACCAAATCCCTGATCCCGGCTTAGGGCCTGGCAGGGTGGCCAACGGCAGGACGCCGCCGGCCGGAACGCCTGTGCCAGCGCCAAGGATGGCGCTGGCACAGGCATTTTTTTGGAGTGCGGCGGTTTGACGCCGCTTTCTTTCGTTTTTCTGTCCAAAAGCCAAAAGAAAAAAAGCGGTGCCAAACCACCGCACTCCAAAGACGATCCTCATCTAGCTTCATTTCCGCAGTTGCCCTATCCTACAATGAACTATGTCCCTCGCCGCGCCATCCAATCCAGGTGCTTCGCTCGAAGAGCTGCTGTCCCAGCGCATCTTGCTGCTCGACGGCTCGATGGGCGCGCTCATCTACACGAAGGACCTGAAGGACGAGGACTATCGCGGCGAACGCTTTCGCAGCCACCCGGTCGCGCTGAAGAATTGCACCGAAGCGCTCGTGCTGACGCATCCGCGGCTCATCGAGGACATTCACCGCGCTTATCTCGAAGCCGGGGCCGACATCGTCGAAACGTGCACCTTCAACGGCAATCGGCTGTCGCTGGAGGAGTTCGCACTGCAAGATCAGGTCTTCGAAATCAATAAGCAAGCCGCCGAGTTGGGCCGACGGGTCGCCGACGATTTCACGCGCCGCAACCCCGACAAGCCACGCTTCGTATGCGGCAGCATGGGACCAACCACGAAGACGCTGTACATCGAGCCCGGCCGTGCCGATCAGGGCAGCCGCACGCTGACGTTTGACGACTTCGTGGCCAGCTATTACGTGCAAATCGAGGGGTTGATCGCGGGCGGCGCCGATCTGCTTGCCGCCGAGACCGGCAACGACATCCTCGTGCTCAAAGCGTGCCTGTTCGCCATCGCCAAATACTGCGCCGATCACAAAACCCACGTGCCGGCCCTCGTTTCCGGAACGATCTATCATCCCAGCGGCCGCACGCTTCTGTCGCAGACGCCGGAAGCGTTCTACACGTCGGTGTCGCATTTCGATGCGCTCGGCGTCGGTTTCAATTGCGGTGTCGGCGTCGATCTGCTGCGGCCGGCGATCGAAAGCCTGTCGCAAATCTCACGCAAGCCGATCGTCTGCTACCCCAACGCCGGCCTGCCCGACGGCATGGGCGGCTTCCGCGGCATCGGCAAGGACGCAACCGCCAAGACGATGGGCGAATTCGCGCGGCAAGGCTGGGTCAACATCATCGGCGGTTGCTGCGGGACGACGCCGGAGTGGATCGCCGCCATGGCGAAGGAAGTGGAAGGGGTCAAGCCGCGGCGAGTCCCACCCCCCCTAGCCCCCCCTTCTAAAGGGGGGGGAACAGATGGCTCCCCCCCTTTAGAAGGGGGGGGAACAGATGGCTCCCCCCCTTTAGAAGGGGGGGGAACAGATGGCTCCCCCCCTTTAGAAGGGGGGGGACGGGGGGGTTGGTCGTACTATTGCGGCGACGAGGTGCTGGTCGTTCGGCCGGAAACCAACTTCGTCATGATCGGCGAGCGCTGCAACATCACCGGCTCGGCGAAGTTCAAGCGGCTCATCAAGGAGAACAACTTCGACGCCGCCATCGCCATCGCGCGCGCGCAAGTGCAGAACGGCGCCAACATCATCGACGTCAACATGGACGCCGACCTGATCGACGGCAAAGAGGCGATGACGCGTTTCCTGCATCTGCTGGCGAACGAGCCCGACCTGGCCAAAGTGCCGATCATGGTCGATAGCTCGAAATGGGAGATCATCGAAGCGGGGCTGAAGTGTCTGCAAGGCAAGGGTATCGTTAACTCGATCAGCCTCAAGGAGGGCGTCGACAAGTTTCTCGAACAAGCCCGGCTCATCAAACGCTACGGGGCCGCGGTCGTCGTCATGGCTTTCACCGCCGAGAACCTGATTCCCGGCGTGCCGGAAGGCCAGGCCGACACCTGCGAAAACAAGGTCAAGATTTGCGCGTACGCCTACGAGCTGTTGACCGAGCAAGCCGGCTTCGACCCGTCCGATATTATTTTCGACACGAACATCCTCATCGTCGGCACCGGCATGGTGGAACATGCGAACTACGCTGTCGAGTTCTTCAATGCGGTGCGCGAATTGAAAAAGAAGTATCCGCTGGCCAAGACGTCGGGCGGCGTCAGCAACGTGTCGTTCGGGTTCCGCGGCAATGAAGTGGTGCGCGAGGCGATCAACTCGGTGTTCCTGTACCACGCGATCAAGGCCGGCCTGGACATGGGCATCGTCAACCCGACGCAGCTTCAGGTGTACGAGGAAATTCCGAAGGACTTGCTCGAGCACGTCGAGGATGTGGTGCTCAACCGTCGGGCCGACGCGACCGAACGCTTGGTCACGTTTGCCGAGTCGGTCAAGAAAAGTGACAAGACAATCGCAGCCGGCCCAAGTTGGCGCGACGCGCCGGTGGCCGAACGACTGACGCACGCCCTGGTCAACGGCATCGCGGATTTCATCGATCAGGATGTCGAGGAAGCCCGACACCTTTACGAGCGGCCGCTGCAGCTCATCGAAGGCCCGCTGATGGTCGGCATGAACGTCGTCGGCGATCTGTTTGGGTCAGGCAAAATGTTCCTGCCGCAGGTCGTCAAGAGCGCCCGCGTCATGAAAAAGGCGGTGGCGTACCTGCTGCCGTTCATGGAGGCAGAACGGCTGAAGTCGGGGTCGGTACACAAGTCGCGCGGCAAGCTGCTGCTCGCCACGGTGCGCGGCGACGTGCATGACATCGGCAAGAATATTGTTGGCGTCGTTCTGGGTTGCAACGACTACGAGATCATCGACCTCGGAGTGATGACGCCGTGCGAAAAGATCCTCGAAACGGCCCGCGAAAAGCAAGTGGACATGATCGGGCTGTCGGGCCTGATCACGCCGTCGCTTGATGAGATGGTCCACGTGGCCAAGGAAATGGAACGGCAGAACTTCAAGTTGCCGTTGCTCATCGGCGGCGCGACGACCAGCGCCAAGCACACGGCGGTGAAGATCGCACCCTGCTATCACGAGACGGTGATCCACGTGAAGGACGCCTCGCGCTGCGTCGGCGTGGTCGAGCGGCTGATGAAGAAAGACGCGAAAGCGGAGATGGACCGGCTCAACCGAGCCGAGCAAGAGCGCGACCGCGAGAGCTTCAAGAAGCGCCGCGAGCGCAAGTTGGTGCCGTATGCCGATGCACTGGCGCGGCGCTTCAAGATCGATTGGCCCGTAGGACAGGACTCCGCTCCTGTCCAGCCCGGACAGGAGCGGAGTCCTGTCCTACGTCCGGCGTTTCTGGGCGCTCGCGTGCTGACCGATGCGCCGCTTGATTCACTGGTTCCCTACATCGACTGGTCGCCTTTCTTCATGGCGTGGGAGCTGAAAGGCAAGTACCCGGACATTTTCAAGGATCCACACGTTGGCGGCGAGGCGAAGAAGTTGTTCGACAGCGCCAACGCACTTTTGAAGACGCTCATCGCCAAGACGCAAATCGCCGCGCGCGGCGTCTACGGCTTCTTCCCCGCGAACGCCGTCGGCGACGACATCGTCATTTGGACCGACGAGACACGCACGGCTGAGCGTTGCCGCTTCCCGATGCTCCGTCAGCAATGGGAGCGCGAAGGACAGAAGAACTTTCGCAGCTTGGCTGATTACATTGCGCCCCTCGGGACAGCGGATTACCTTGGCGCCTTCGCGGTTTCGGCCGGCTTCGGTGTGCACGAATTGGTCAATCAATTCAAGAAGGACCACGACGACTACAACGCGATCATGGTTGAAGCACTGGCGGATCGCCTGGCGGAAGCGTTCGCGGAGATGCTGCACGAAAAGGCGCGGCGCGACTGGGGCTACGGTCTGAACGAAAAACTCTCAAAAGATGATCTGTTCGAGGAGAAGTACAAGGGCATCCGCCCCGCCGCCGGCTATCCGTCGTGCCCCGACCACACCGACAAGAAGACGCTGTGGTCGCTGCTCGACGTCGAAAAGCAAATCGGCATGACGCTGACGGAAAGTTATGCGATGTGGCCGGCGGCGGCGGTGAGCGGTTTGTACTTCGCCCATCCCGAAGCCCGTTACTTCGCCGTGGACCTGATCACGCGCGATCAGGTGGAAAGCTACGCCAAGCGCAAGGGCATGCCGACGGCGGAAGTGGAACGCTGGCTGGCGGCGAATTTGGGGTATGAGGCGACCTAATGACGAGGCACAGATGCCGATCATCCTGTTGGTGGGATTGGTTTGGGGAGCGTATTTGTCCTTGATGTTGCGAAAGGCAACGCAAGACGACGCCGTTCTTACGGCTATCAGCTTCAGCGCCTATCTTGCCATTTTCCTTTTGGCGCTGTTCAAAAGGAAGCAAGCAAGATCGCTTATCATCCATGCCGTGACTCTGCTCCTTCTTTGCCTCACCGGATCAGCATTCATTTTCGCTTTTGTAAGCGCGACGGATGGAGTCGAACGTGCGGCGTATAGCACTGCTGTGGGTGCATTCACTTTCTTGGGCGAGATGCTGTGTTTGTTTCAATGGATTTGCGTTGCGACGTCAGTTTTCGTTGATTGGTTGATGCCGCCGCGCAAGAACTAGGGCAGCTTCATGGACGCGCCAAACGTCATCATCCTGGCCGGCCCGAACGGGGCGGGGAAATCGACCATGTCGGAGGCGCTTTTCGCCGACAACTTGGAGCAGGGCCATTATGTCAACGCCGACACGATCGCGCGCGGGCTATCTGCGTTCCGCTCGGAAGAGTTGGCGTTCGAGGCCGGTCGGGTCATGTTGCAACATTTGAAGAAGTTGGCAGAAAAACGCGCCAACTTTGCTTTCGAAACGACGTTGGCAACGAAGAGTTTCGCGCCGTGGATCAAATCGCTGAAAGAGAGCGGTTACATTTTCCGACTGGTCTTTCTGTGGCTGCCTTCGCCGGAGGAGTCGATTCAACGTGTCCATGGCCGAAAGCTCAGTGGCGGGCACTTTGTGCCGGACGACACCGTTCGGCGCCGATACCAGCGCGGTTTAGACAACTTCTTTGCGTTGTATCAGCCCATGGCGGATTCCTGGAAGTTCTATAACAACTCACAACCAAAGACGCCTGTTCTCTTGGCCGAAGGACGAGGTACAATAGAGAATGTGATTGACGCCATGACTTGGGCCGAAATCAAGAAGGACCGCCGCCATGACGAAAACTGAAGCCCAGAAGATCGACGAGTTCTTTGCCGACAACGAGCGCATGTCAAAGGCAATGGGGCATGCCGTGCAGCAAGCTTTGCGCGTCCACAAAGCTTTGGGCCATCCCATTGTCGCCTGGCGAGACGGCAAGGTCGTGCAGATTCCGCCCGAGGAAATTGAGTTGGAGTCCAATGGCAACGGGTCGGTCAAGCTTCCGGACAGCATGATCCCGTGACCGCGCCCCGTTCATTTTCCCGGAACCACTCGTCATCTCTAGGGTTCAACCTTACAGGTCCATCCCACGCCGAGAACCATGATGCGCCATTCCATAAGTCTCGTCGCCTGTGCCATCCTCTTGCCGCTTCTTGCCGCCGGTACACCGGCGCCCAAATCCGCCAAGGAGGCGCTGCAGCCATTCAACAACCTCATCGGCTCCTGGCGCTGCACCGGGACGCCGGTGGGAACGCGGGAAGAGCAACAGAAGAACTTCTGGACCGAGACGCTCGCCATCGAATGGCAATTCAAAGGCAAAGACGCCTGGCTCAAGTTCGATTTCGACAAGGGCAAGCACTTCACCAAGGGCGAATTGCGCTATCGGCCCGCGACCAACGACTACGAGCTGAAATTGCAAACGCCGAAAAAGGAGACGCTTGCCTATGCCGGCGCCATGGACAACAAGACGCTTACGATGGAGCGGACCGAGGGCGACAAGATCCATCGGCTCGTGTTCTCGCTGCTGCACGCCAATCGATTCCTCTATCGCTTCGAAACGCGGCCGGCCGACAAGACGCTGGTGACGAAGCACTGGTCGGTCGGCGCCACCAAAGAAGGGGAGTCGTTCGCGGTCGGCGAAGGCGGACCGGAATGCATCGTCAGCGGCGGCAAGGGGACCATCGCGGTGGCGTATCAGGGCAAGACCTATTACGTGTGCTGCAGCGGCTGTCGCTCCGAATTCAACGAGAGTCCGCAGAAGTACATCGACGAGTACAATGCAAAGAAGGCGAAGAAGGCGAAGTGAACCAACGTTTTCGTTTAGCCCCGGTTCGCAGAACCGGGGTGAGCGTGGCACTGGCAGTGGATACATCTCATCACGGTGATTTTGTCCACCCCGGTTCTTCGAACCGGGGCTAAACGGGGCTTGTTTTTCTTCCATCCGGCCGATAAGAAATCCAGGTAGCCGCGCCGGTCCCTTCGGCGCGGCGATCTTGTTTGATGACAAAGGACGCGTCCCATGCCTTCGATGAAAATGCGCGACGTCAAGGTTGGCGAAGCGATCATGTACAATAACGAAGTCTGGCTCATTTTCGATCGCCACGAGCAAACCCGCGGCAACTTGCGCACCTACTGGCAGATCAAGCTCAAGCACCTGGAGCGCGGCAACGTCGTCGAGCAGCGTTTTTCGCCGGACGACAACGTCGAAAAGATCATCCTCAATCGCCAGGAATTCGAGTACCTTTACCGCGACGGCGAGCATTACGTCGTCATGGATCCGGAATCGTACGAGCAGACATTTATTAACGCAACCATGATTCCGGAAGAGCAGCGGGGTTACATGGTGCCGAACATGCGGCTGCACCTTTTGAAGATCGAAGACAAGGTCATCCAAGTCGAGATGCCGCAGATGGTCGAGGTCGAAGTGACCGATGCACCGGAAGGCGCCCGCGGCGACACGGCGACGTCGGTGACCAAGCTGGCGACCATCGAAACCGGCGCCCAGGTGCGCGTGCCGGGCCACATCCGCAAGGGCGACCGAATCAAGATCCGCGTCGAAGATGGTGAATTTCGAGGCCGCGTCGGCCAGGGCGCGTGAAAATCGAACACGCTAAATCGAACAGTTAGCCTTGCCTACCAAGAGCGTGCTTTTTTGCTCCATTTGCAACTCCTTCCACAGCCGTCAATTGCGTTCGCTGTCGACGATCCGCTCTCGAAGAGCGCATGGTCTGGCATTCGATTCGCAATGCTATCCCATCGTATAGCAAATTCCCTCGCTCCACGGACAGAGGTTTGGGGGACAAGCAACTTTGCGCATCGGTGCGGCTGACCAAGAGGTGCATCATGATTGCCGGCCAAGAAGCCCTGCGGCGGCCGCGGATTTGTCCCCAGGTGCGTGCCATGAAGCCGTCATTGCTTGATCCCTGTTTGCGCGGCGATCCATGGGTGGATCGCTGTTACTTGCCGAACTGTCTGATCGTTCATCTCAACAATCAGCCGGTCGCGCTCTTGGCAGGCACATCGCTGGATCAAGCCTCGCTCAATCAAACGCTGTTCCGCATCCGCCACCGCTTTCCGCGGCAACCATGGTGCGCGGCGGTGGCGTAGGATAGGTTTTCAACCTGTCCGAAATAGACGCGGACAGGTTGAAAACCCATCCTACATCGTCGATCGTCCCAGCAAGAATCCCAGGAAGAACGACAGGCCGATCAGCAAGCCGACGAGCACCAGCAGGATCGTGAAGATGCCGGAGGTGAGGAACACGCCGCGCGCGGGAACGAGCGGCGGCATCGAACCGCTGGTCAGGGGCACGACATCGATTTCCGCGGGATAGGTCGAGCCGACGGCCGGCTGCGGCGCTTGAGCGCCGGGCATTTGCAGGATCGGCTGCGGCGCGGCGCCGTGCTGCTTGCGCGGCGGCGCGCTGGCGAGCGGCGCGGGTTTGGTCTCCTCCACGAACTCGAGCAGCTTCTGCACTTCTTCATCTTCCTCAAACGCGGCGGCGGCGTTGCCCGCCTGGCGCGCTTCTTCCTCCAGCGCCGGATCGGGCGCCGGCACGACCACCTGCCCGGCGCACTTGGGGCAGGTGACCACCTGGCCCGCCTTGCGTTGGGCGATCCCCATGAGCTGATTGCAGTAAGCGCAGCGAAAACGAATGGGCATGGGTGGACGTCTCAATCGGTATAGGCCGCAAGGTCGGATCTTTGCCGGCGAACAAGCTCGTCGGTTCGATGATCTATTGCTGCACCATTCTCCCACAATTCCGCGCCGCTGCAACTCTTCCTTGATCGGACGAGCGATTTCGGCAACAATGGAGGCGTTCCGGGGAAGGCGTGGTCGGGCAAGAGACTGTTTCAGAGCTTGTGGGATAAAACTCCGCTTTTGTCCAATTCGGGCGCAAGTCTAGTTCTACCCCACGTTTTGAATCAGCCTCCATTCGGGAGTCTCACCCATGCGCCGCCTGCTATTGATCGTGTCGTTTTGTCTTTTCTTGCCCGCCTTCGCCGCCGCCCAGGTGCGCGAAGCACTCGTCATTTTCAAAGACGGCTATTCGATCAAGGGCAAGATCATCCAGCAAAAGGACATCATCCTCGATCCCAGCGGTGCGTCGATCGTCATCGCCAAGGACGGGAGCTTTTTGTACCTGGACGACGATGTGCGGAAGATCACTTTCAGCCCCTACCAGGTTCAGGAAGTCATTCCGTCCAAGCAGGGCGAGACGCGCCGGGACTTGATCACCATTCACAAGCAGAACCCCACGAACCGCAAGGACATGATTCTCCCGGGATGGATGTTCGAGAAATACAGTCCGTGGAACGACAAATGGGAACGCACCATTTCGGTCAAAACTCCGACCGGCAAGTTCGAGATGACGGAGCGCATCATCCACATGACGCCGTGGCAAACTTACATCATGAACACACGCTACAGCGCGGATCAATTGTATCTGACGAAGGAATTGGGCCCCGAGTTCGTCCTCGGCCTCGTTTCCAAGCACTTTGCCGGGCAGAAGGACATGAAGGAGCTGGACCGGCGTTTGCAAATCGCCCGCTTCGCGCAGCAGGCCGGCTGGAACGCCGTCGCGCTCGTCGAATTGGAAAAGCTCGTCAAGGAATACCCGGACGCCAAGGAAAGCGCCAAGCCGTTCATCGATCAGCTCAAGACTCTGCGGGCGACGATGTTCGTGGACGACATCGAACGCACCCACCGCATCGGCCAGCACGAAGAAGCGCAGGCCCGCATCGCCGCTTTTTATCAGGACTACCTCGTCAAGGAAGCCGGCGCGAAGCAGCAAATCATCGTGCAAGACTACCAAACGAAATACGAGACCGCCAAGGAGAAGTTGCAGCAGACGAAGCAGTATCTCAAGGAGTTTCCGGCAAAGGTGAATCCCGCCGTGCGGCCCTTTTGGACGATCGCCGCCGCCACGATTGTCGAGGAGCTGACGATCGATACGCTGCCGCGGCTCGACACGTTCATCACCTTCGCGCAGCAGCATCAGCGCGCGCTGAAGGAGAAATGCAAGCCGCCGGCCCAGACGACCGAAGAACTGCTGGCGCTCGCGATCTCCGGCTGGCTGCAAGGCAACACGCTCGCCGATCCGGACGTGCGGCATGCGACCAAGCTGTTCAAAGCGCGGCTCATGCTGCAGGAGTATGTAAAGACCGACGGCAGCGTGGCCCGCGGCAAATTGGCGACCGGCTTCAGCAAAGACCAGGAGTTGCCGGTGGACGTGATGGCCCGCATGGTCCGCTACCTGCCGCCGATCCTGGCGTATGACAAGATTTCCAACGAGCAGCTCAACCTCTCGATCGAAATCGCGGATGCGGCCGACGGCAACTATCTCGTGCAACTGCCGCCCGATTACCATCATCAGCGCGCCTATCCCGTGGTGATGCTGCTGCACAGCCCGCGCGAACCGGCGGCGAACATGATGAAACGCTGCCAAGAGATGGCGGCCTATCACGGTTACATCCTGGTGGCGCCGCTCTGGGGCGGCAAGGCGCGCGACTTCACCTACAAGTACAGCGCCAAGGAACACGCGCTGGTCCTGGACTGCCTGCGCGACCTGCGCCGCCGATTCAACGTCGATTCCGACCGTGTCTTCCTGTTTGGCTGGGAGGCGGGCGGCACCATGGCCTTCGACGTCGGCTTGGCCCATCCGGACCAGTTCGCCGGTGTTTTGCCCATGAACGGGTCGTGCGCGATGTTCCCGTTACGTTGCTGGACGAACGGGCAATATCTGCCGTTCTACGTCATCGAGGGGACCAACAACGGCACCAACGTGAAGGCCGACCGCGAGCTGTTCAAGGATTGGATTCGCAGCAATTACCCGTCGATCTATGTCGAATACAAAGGGCGCGCCTTGGAGTGGTATCAATGGGAATTGCCGACAATGTTCGAGTGGATGAACAAGAAGAAGCGCCATCATCCGGCGCGCGAGCTGGGGCGCGGGGCGCTCGTGGCGGGGCAGGGCGATGAATTCAAGACGCTGCGCGAGTTCGACAACAAGTTCTACTGGGTCAGCGCCGGCGGCATCGACGAGCGCAACCTGACCGACGCCGCCAATTTCCAGAAATCGACGCGCCCGGCGACGCTGAACGGCAACATCGCCATCGGCAACGAAGCGGGCTCCAAAGACGCCAAGATCTGGAACCAGATCAGCGTCCGCACCACCGGCATCAAGCAGGTGACGATCTGGCTCGCCCCGCACATGATCGATTTCACCAAGCCGGTCGCCGTGCGCGTCAACAACGCGCAATACGGCAACGCCAAGGTCATCGTGCCGAGCTTGCCGACGATGCTCGAAGAGTTTTACCGCTCCGGCGATCGGCAGCGGCTGTTTTTTGCGAAGATTGATGTGAAGCTGTAAGCGGCATTTTGCTTGCGTTTAGCGCGCACTGCCGGTGGGACAAATCAAGCGGCGCGGCGCTGGGCGCGCTAAACGTAAACCGATCGAACCATTTACTTTTTCGGCGGCGCGTTGATCGCCAGGATCGCTTCGCTGGCGGCCAGACGCACTTCGGGATTGTCGTGGCTGATCAACTGGCGCAATGCGGGTACGGCGCTGCGGGCGGCGGCGCCGATTTGGGCGAGTGCCTCGGCGGCGCCGACGATCACTTTCGGTTCGGCATCAGGCTGGCCCAGCACCTTGATCAAATTCGGCACGGCAGCCTTCGCCACATTCGGTCCCAGCGCGACCAGGGCGCGCAGCGCGGCGAGGCGTCCGTCGGCGTCGCCCTTGAGAACCGCCTCGGCCAGGCTGTCCACGGCGGCGCTGGCGTGCGGTCCCATGCCTTCCAAGGTGGCAGCAGCCGCGAGGCGCACCGACAAGTCCGGATCGCTCAGCAGCGTCGCCAAGTTGGACACTGCCTGGCTGGCCTTCTCGGGCGGCAGGTTCTGCAGCGACCGTGTCGCGATCCAGCGGATGGCGCGATCCGAGTCGGTCAGGGCCGCCGTCAAGCGATCAACCATGGGCAAGGCACGTTCGTCGAGCAGCAACAGGAACGTGGCCGCCGCCCGGCGCACCCGTCCGTCCGGTTCACTCAAGAGTGGCCCGACCGCATTCAGGTTCTTCGGCAAGAACAGTTCGAGCGGATCGAGACCATCGATCATGGTCGCTCGATCTTTACCAATCTTCTGTGTTGGGGACTTGGGGAGCACGGGAATCGTAAGGACGTAGCGGCGCAGGCGCTGCCCGGCGTTGGCGATCTGATTGAGACTGTTCATGCCGCCCAAGCGGACGCCGGCATCAGGATCGCGGAGCGTCGGCGTCAACTTGGTGATCTGTTGCCGGAGCGCAAGCACTATTGGTTTCAACTGGTTCACTTCGTACTGAACTTCGTTGTAAAGCTTGTTGATTTGATCCTCTTCCCTGTCGGAAAGCGCACGACCCGGCGGCGGGAAGCTTCTCTGTTGCAGTTCCGTGTAGTTTTCCTTAATCGAATCATTCAGCGATTGGCTGGCCAACTGAAACGCCTCAAGGGTCAGGATCCGGACTTGGGCATCCGCGTTGTCGAAGCCGCTTGTGCTCGCGTGAACGATTTCGGCGAGAGTTTCGAAGAGCTCAGCAGTCACACCACCAGTGTCTTTGGCCTTGTGCAAATGAGTGACGACGCGCACCATCTGCGCCAGTCCCTCGGCAGCCAGGCGGCGCGGCCCCAAGCCGGCGTCCTGCTGACGCAGCACGCCGGCGAAGAATTGGGCCGCTTCCTTGGCATTGCCATTGAGGTTGCCCAGCGCACGCAGCGCTTCCTGACGCACGCTCAGGTCGGCGTCCCCCGCCAATTTCTTGACGACGGACAGAAAGCTGGCGGCAAAGCCGGTCTTGTCCTTCGGATTCAAGGCACGCACGCTCGGTCCCATTTCGGCGAGGAGGCTGGCGACCGCCAAACGATTGGTAGGATCGGGGGACCACGCCTGCTTTTCGAGCGCCTCGGTCAGTCGTTTGCCGACCTGGCCGCGCATTTCGGCGTCGATGCGGCGAATTTTCTCGTTGGCAACGCTTGCATAGTCGGGACCGTCGCGCCAATCGTTGAGGGCCAGGGCACGCCGCAATTCGCCGACGGTCCGCAGGGCGGCAATCTTCTTCGCGAGATTGTCCTCGCGGAATTTCAAGATGGCGTCTTTCGGGTCGGTGTTATCGTCGAGCGGCAGCGCTTGCCGCAAGTCGGCGAGCGGATCGGCAGCTCGGCTGGGCGGTGCCAAGGTCAGCCAGCAGGCAAGCGACACGCCGATCGTCCAACTCCGCCGCCACCATAGATTGGCACATCTCATGACAAGACCTTTCCGCTGATTGGTCGTTTGGAATCTCGCGCAATGATGTCCCATTATCCACGGGATCCCCTGGCGATGCCACAGCAGCCTCCATTCAAACCACAAATTGGCAACCAAGAAAAGGTCGGTCGGCGTCGCTCGTAATTCGACGTTTGCCCAGTTTGCCCAGTTTGCAAATGTTCGCAAGCGCAAAGCCGCGCAGCGAGCCATTTGCCTCCAAGCGCCGCCCAGGCGTGTGAAAAGTTCGGCATGGTTCAATTCTTGTCATTTCTGGGTGACAGAGTGAACGCTGTAGGGACTACACTTGCCTGTCATGTGATGCCGACATTTTTTTCGATGTAACATTGGATGGATCAAGGGGATAGGAAGTTGAGTGCGTGCCAACTGTGTCGAAATCCTGTCGTCTCGAAAATCACCTATGCCTGTGTGCATTTGTGAACCATGCCAAAAGTTCGCTTGGCGGCTTCGCGCATTGGCTCGTTTGCAATCGCATCTTGGGCTGCTAGACTAACGGTGGAAGGATGTAATGCATGCGTGGAAATCAGCCAAAAACGCCGACCGGCCACCCCACGGCACTCCAAGCCTATTTGCTCGGTCCCGTCGATTTCGAAGCTGCGCTGTTGCTGCAGCGCCGCCTGCATTACGACATTGCCGGCGACCGCGGTCAGGCGGCGCTGGTCGTATGTGAGCATTCTTCTTTGATCACCGTCGGGCGCCAGGGAAGCCGCCGCCATTTGCTCTTCGACGGCGACAATAAGCAAGCCCGGCAATGGCGGGTGCGGTGGGTCAATCGCGCCGGCGGCTGCTGGTTGCATTCGCCCGGCCAGCTGAGCATCTACCCGATCCTGCCGCTCGACACGCTGGGGATGACGCCGCCGGAATATGTCGCGCTGTTGGGCGAAACGCTGCGCCGCGTCCTGGGCGATTGCAGCGTGACCGCCCGCGTCCACGTGGACGATGCCGGCGTCTGGGTCGGCGACCGCTTGCTGGCGGCGATCGGCGTCGCCGTCAAGGATGATGTCGCTTACTACGGCGCTTGCTTCAATTTGAATCCGCCGCTCGACATCTATCGCCTGCTCCGCTGTCATCCGCGCACCGCCGAGCCGATGACCTCGCTGGAGCGCGAACGCCGCGGCCCGGTGCGGCCGAGCATGGTGCGCGAGCGGATCGTGGAGCAATTCCGCGAATCGTTCGGCTTCGCGCGGGTGTCGTTGTATTCGGATCATCCCGCGCTGCACGCCGCTCAAGCCCCAGGGCGAGCGAAGCGAGCCCTGGGGGTCAAGTAAATGGTGGCCCTGCCCCTCATCGAGCCGCCCGTCGCACCGCAGCGCCGCTTGCCGTCGTGGCTGAAGCGCCCGCTGCCCGTCGGCAACGAGAACTTCTACACCCACAACTTGCTGCGTGAGCTGAAGCTCGAAACGGTCTGCGAAAACGCCCGCTGCCCCAACCGACCGGAATGTTATGCCCGCCGCACCGCTACCTTTATGATCATGGGCAACGTCTGCACGCGGCCGTGCGGCTTTTGCTCGGTCCCGCGCGGCGAACCGGATGCGTTGGAAGCCGATGAACCTGAGCGCGTGGCGGAAGCAGCGCAGCGTCTGGGCCTGAAGCACGTCGTGATCACGTCGGTGACGCGCGACGATCTGCCCGACGGCGGCGCCGATCACTTCTACCGCTGCGTCATGGCCGTCCGCGAGCGCACCGGGGCCGTCGTCGAGGTGCTTACGCCCGATTTCCTCGGCGACCAGGCGGCCATCGACCGGGTTCTGGCGGCGCAACCGGAGGTCTTCAATCACAACACCGAAACAGTGCCGCGCTTCTACAAGAAGGTTCGTGGTCGGGCGGATTATCAGCGCAGCCTCGACCTGTTGGCCTACGTGAAACGCCGGGCACCGCACCTGACAACGAAGACCGGGCTGATGCTGGGCCTGGGCGAAACGCGCGCAGAGCTGCTCGACACGTTGGCCGACATCCGCGACGTCGGTTGCGACATGCTGACGCTCGGGCAGTATCTGACGCCGACGCTCAAGCACGTGCCGGTCGCGCGCTACCTGCCGCCGCACGAATTCGCTGAGCTGGCGGTATTGGCGCGTTCGCTCGGCTACAAGAAAGTGGCGAGCGGTCCGTTCGTGCGCTCCAGTTATCACGCCGACGAGATGGCCCATGCGTAAGCCGGTGACCATGCCGGAGATCGGGGCGCCCGCGGCGGCGGTGAGCGTGTGGTTTGTGGCGCCGGGCGAACGCGTCTATGCCGGCGATCGGCTCGTAGAAGTCTTGATCGCCGGCGCGACGATCGACGTGTCGGCGCCCGTGTCGGGGCGCCTCCTCGAAAAGACGGTATTGCCGGACGAACGCGTGACGCCCGGGCAGGTTTTGGGTTTTATCGAGGATGAGGAATAATGGCGCGTCCTGCCTTCATCGCTCTGGACGGCCTCGACGGCGCCGGCAAATCAACACAATGCCGGCTGCTGGGGGACTGGTTGCGCACGCGCGGATTCGACGTAGTTCAGTGCGCCGACCCCGGCGGCACCGAGATCGGCGATGTGCTCCGCAAACTCCTGCTCGAACATCGCGGCCACATGACGCTGCCGTGCGAGGCGATGCTGTTCATGGCGAGCCGCGCGCAACTTGTCGCCGAGATCATTCGGCCCGCGCTGGACGCCGGCAAGGCGATCGTGTGCGATCGGTTTCTGTTGGCCAACGTCGTCTACCAGGGCCATGCCGGCGGACTCGATGCGCAAACGCTGTGGGACATCGGCCTGCTCGCAACCAGCGGTCTGGAGCCTGATCTGACGTTCGTGCTCGACTTGCCGATCGACATTGCCCAATCTCGCCGCAAGGTCGAAGCCGACCGCATGGAGCGCCGCGACGGAGGGTACTTCGCCAAAGTGCGCGAGGGATTTTTGGCCGAGGCGCGCCGGCGACCGGAACGAATTCGCGTGATCGATGCGACCTTGGCGACCGACGCGATTCAATCGATCATGCGGACGGCGCTTGCGGGACTCTGCGAGCGCGAAACGGCAAGCAAGCGCTGAACGTTTCGATGACTGCTTCGGGCGTTCATATCATTTCCTCATGTCCTGGTCTCACATCCAAGGCCACGAGCGCTGGGTCGAGCAGTTCCGCGAAGTCGTGCGGCGCGGGCGGTTGGCGCACGCCTATTTGTTCGTCGGGCCCGCCGGCGTCGGCAAACGGCTGTTCGCGATCGAACTGGCCAAAGCGCTGCTGTGCGAACGCAACGAGCCGGGCAAGCTCGATGCTTGCGGGGAATGCGACTCATGCACGTTCGTGGCCGCGGAAACCCATCCCGATTTCTTCCGCCTTGGCAGACCGTGGATCGACCCTACGGATCAGACCGAGAAGAATGAGTTGCCGATCGCGCTCATGCGCGAATTGTGCGCCAGCTTCGGCCTGAAGTCGGCGCGCGGCCACGGCAAAGTCGCGGTGCTCGACGATGCCGACGATCTCAACGACGAAGCCGCCAATTGTTTTCTGAAGACGCTGGAGGAGCCGCCGCCGCGCTCGGTGTTCATCCTGATCGGCACCAGCCTCGACGGCCAATTGCCGACGATCCGGTCGCGCTGTCAGACCATCCGCTTCGCACCCTTGCCCGAAGCGGTGGTGCGGACGATCCTGAGCAAGCGTGAGCTGGCCGATCCGCAACTCTTGCCGCGGCTGGTCAAGCTGGCGGCCGGCAGTCCCGGGCAGGCGCTCGATTTGGCGGAGCCGGAGCTGTGGCAGTTTCGCAATCGGCTTTTGCAGGGGTTGGCCCAGCCTAAGATCGACACGGTGGGCCTGGCGAAGAGCTTTGTCGAATTTGTCGAAGATGCGGGCAAGGAGACGGTGCTGCACCGCCGCCGGGCCGCGCTGGTTTTGCGGTTGCTCATCGAGGCTTGGTCCGACGTGCTCGACGCGCAATACGCAGGGGCGGCAACGTCGCCGTCGTCGGAAGAAACGGCGCTGGTAGGACCGCTGGCAAAGCGGACACGACCGGACCAAATCCTGCGCGTTTTGGAACGTTGCTTGGAGACGGAAGTGCATCTGGACCGATACGTTCAAGTGGGGTTGGTCGTCGAAGCGTTGATCGACGCGCTGGGTCAGATCATTGAATCGCCGGGAACATCATGAAACGTGGGTGGCTGCTATCGTTGGGCCTGCTCGCCGGGTGCAGCACCCATCCCTTGACCGATATTCAGGATTTCTTCAAGCCGGGCAAGCTCTATCCGGACGGCAAGACGGCGCCCTACGGCGGCGTGTGCCGCAACCAAGGACCGATTGCCGGGCCTGGCGCCGGCGGTCCGCCGCAGATCAATGTGGGCGTGCCGCAACCCGTGACGCCAACCGGACCCGTCATCCCGCCGCCGGTGCCGATCACGGGCGGAGGCCAACCCGCGCCGGTGCCGCCCATCCCGCCGCCGATTCCGCCGCCCGGACGGTTTTGATCATGTCGTGTGCCGCTAACCTGCATTTCTCACCAATAGTGATGAGCTGCGCGGTGTCGGAGGGCGGGTTTTCTAACCCGCCATGGCCAGACGGGTTAGAAACCCCGTCCTCCGGTGGTGAGAAATGCGGGCTAAGCCGCAAGCGGCGAACGATCACCCTTCTTCGTGCATGATCTGCACGCCAATCTCCTGCAATCGTTGGCGCAGATGCGGCGCGTCGCTCTCCGCGACGCTGAGAGCGGTCGGGCCGAGACGCGCTTGAATGAGCGCGGCGGTCGCGGGCCATTGCAACAGGCCGTCGGCCAGCGCGGGCGTCGCCACGTGCAACACGAGTTGGCGGCGCAGTTCAGCCGGGGGGCATTCCGCGCCGCTGAAGAGCAGCCGCGCCGCCGGCGCCAGCGGCAACCCGGTGCGCTGTTCGAACCACGAAGCCAGCGTTGCCAGCGTCAATCCTTGCGCTCGGGCCGTGCTCAACGAAGCCGGCGTCAGCCGATAGCCGCGCCGGCCGGGGGCGCTGGGGCCGTTCGTCGATTCGGCGAAGCGCTGCAATTCCGTTTCCAGAAGCAAATCGGAGCGCGCCAAATCGATGCTCAAGGTGACGCCGTCGGCCTCGACCGTCGCGCACGGCTCGGGCGCTAGGCAATAATCGCGCGTGCCGGTCAGGCGGAAGTGCTTGTAATCAATCTGGCTTTCGCTGGCCACCGCCGCCAGACGATCCGTCAGCCGTACCGCGGGCAATCCGCGTGCGAGGGCTTCGTTCAATTCCGCCGGCGAGGCGAACTCCAGCAGCACGGCGGCGGGAAAAACACTGATGCGCTCGCGCTTGTTCGACCACGTTTTCAAGGCTTCGAGCACCGGCGCCGGCGTTGGCTTCATGCTGTGCCGTTCCAGCGCCTGCACGATACTGCCGTGCGTCTCGCCCATCTCCAGCGCCCGGTAAACGCTGTGCGGCTCCAGTTGCAGCGTGCACGCGGCGCCCAGCGTGCGCCACGTGGCGAAACGCGACAGCTTCACGATCAGTTCCGGCGTCAATCCCTGCCGATAGGCAAGCACTTCGAGATTCGGCTGCACCAGGAGCGATTGCGAAGACGTCGGCGCCTCGGGCGGCCGATCGGCAATGCCCAGCACCCAGCGTCCCAAGGGCGACAAGCGCACCGCCCAGCCGCCGCCCGGGTCCTTGCACGCTTGCAATAGCCTCAGTGGATAGGCGATGCCAAGCAAGAAGGCGGCGATTCCCGTGGACTCGGCCGGCGGCTTTTTGTCGTTTGACTTGCGCCGTTGATTGCCGGCGTCGTCACGGACGGCAGCGGTTCGCCAGTACGGATGATGGGCGAGCAGCCACTCTTCCAGCGCCGCCGGTTTCAGCCAACGACCGTCGGGCAGTTGCGCGAGGATGAGAAGTGCCAGCAAGTTCGCGGCCGGATAGGGATTGCCCGGCCCGGCGCTCGGTTCCCAGCCGTGCGCCGCATTCCAGCCGGCCAGGCGCGGCAGGGCGGCGAACAATTCGGGCAAGAGCGCCGGCAGCCCGGCATTCCAGGGAGGCGAAAACGCGGCGGCGCACAGATCGCCCGCGCGGTCTTCGACGAGGCCGGTCGCGAGCGCGAGCGCCGCCGTGAACAATCCAGGGTCCGGCAGCTCGGCCAACGCATCGGACGGCGCGGCGCTGAGAAGACTATCGCCGCGCAGCCGATCGAGATCGCGCTTGAAATAATCGCGCTGCTGCGTGCGCCGCAACGGGGCCGCCACCAGTTGTTGCCACAGCGCGGCCAAGCGTAAAGGCCATTCCAGACCGTCCGCTTCATGGACCGGGCCGGTCAGCGCAAGCGGCGCGGGACCCGACATCGACAACGGCTCGTGCAAAATACGTTGGGTGATCGCCGGCGGCGCCTCGACCATCGGCGCGGCCGATTGACCGAGCCAGTGCTCGAATTGGCGCAGGCGAATCTTGCCGGACAGTACGGGAAACAGCATCCCGGATTCGAGGAGGGTCTGCACTGAGGCCAAGCCGTCGGCATGGCCCAGTGCTGTCAGCATCTCCACCAAGCTGCCGACGGGCCAGCGCGGCTGCCGGCTGTGACCGATCAAGGCGAGCGCCTGCCGACTTGCGGCCTCGAGTTCCTTCAGTCGTCGATCGAGCGCCGCGGGATTGGCGAGCGTTTCCAGGCACCGGTCGACCAGCACGTCGACGGGCCAGTGGCCGCGCGGCTTGCACAACTTGCCGGCCACACGGCGCAAGAGCGGTTCGTCATACGAGCGCAGCGATTGGGCGATGGGTTCAGACCAGGGGTCGGGAGTTGATATTTGATTCATGGCGCGAAGCCCGCCGGCGACGACCGGTGGGCTTACTTCGCTTCATTGCCAGTGGTTAATTGCGGGGTGTGTCCCATGCGCTGCAGTTCTTGCATGACGGAATCAACGCGCCCGGGAAGGATCAGCAGCACGCGTTCCGCCAGCCGCCCGGCCAGGTCCGCCGCCAGCTTGCGATGGGCGAGCAGTTCTTCGGCCAACAGCGCGTCCTCGGTGTGGATGAGGCACACGCGGCGGTGCAGTTTCACGGGGATGCGGGTTTTGTCCATGGTTTGATGAACGTTGATCATCCCAACGATCCGTTGAGCGCTCGCTTGACCCCGCGTGCGCTAGACGGGTCAATGCAGTGAATGAATCGATCGCTTATGCGGTCATCCGGCGCGCCAACATTTCGCCGGCGTCGACGATCGTGTAGCTGTAGCCTTGTTCCGTCAAAAACAATTGCCGGTGATGGGCGAAATCGAGTTCGCGCGTGTCGCGCGTCACCAGCGAGTAAAAATGGGCCAGTTCGCCGTTCACTTTGGGCCGCAGGATTCGTCCCAGGCGCTGGGCTTCTTCCTGGCGCGAGCCGAAGGTGCCGGAGACCTGGATGAGCACGTTGGCATCGGGCAGGTCGATCGCGAAGTTGCCGACCTTGGACAGAATCAGTTGGCGGACTTCGCCGCGCCGGAACTTGTCGTACAGGTCCTCACGCTCGACCGTCGGTGTGGCCCCGGTGATCAGCGGAATGTTGAAGCGTTTCCTCAACAGCCGCAGTTGCTTCAAGTATTGGCCGATGACGAGCACTTGCTTGCCGGCGTACTGTTCCAAGAGCCGGGCGACAACGTCATCTTTGCCGGGGTTCTCGCTGGCGAGGCGATACTTCAAGCGCCACTCGGCGACGGCGTAGTCCATGCGGAGGGCATCGGGCAGCGCGACGCGGACTTCCGAACACGTGGCCTCGGCGATCCAGCCGCGCGATTCCAATTCGCGCCAGGGTACGTCGTACTTCTTGGGGCCGATGAGGCTGAAGACATCTTCTTCGCGGCCGTCCTCGCGGATCAGCGTGGCGGTCAGGCCCAACCGGCGCCGCGCTTGAATCTGTGCCGTGACACGGAAAACCGGTGCGGGCAACAAATGCACTTCGTCGTAAATGATCAGGCCCCAGTCACGCTGATCGAAGATCTTGAAGTGCGGGAACTCTTCCTTTTTGTCGGCCCGATGGGTGAGAATCTGGTAAGTGGCGACGGTGACCGGCGCGATCGTCTTCGTTTCGCCGGAGTATTCGGCGACGTCGTTCTCCGTCAGGTCGGTCTTGTCGAGAATCTCGCGCATCCACTGTTTGACGGCGGTGATGCTGGTCGTGAGGATGAGCACCGATTTTTGCATGAGGGCCATGGCGGCGAGGCCGACGATGGTCTTGCCGGCGCCGCAGGGCAGGACGATGACGCCGCTGCCGCCACGCGCATCGCCTCCGGCGAAGAAGATGTCGGCGGCATCGCGCTGGTAATCACGCACATGAAACGGCATCCCGCTGCGGGCCAGGTCACGCAACTGGAACTGCAACGCGGCGCCGGCGGTGTAGCCTGCCAGATCCTCCGCCGGATAACCGACCGCGATCAGCGCCTGTTTGAGCACGCCGCGATGGGCCGGCTCGACCAGAAAGCGATCGGCGCCGAGCCGTTCGCCCAGGTATTCGCGCACCTTCGGTTGGCGGGAAAGCTCCGCGAGCAGCGGCGCGTCCTTGCATTGGAGTTCCAGCTTGTCGTCGTGCTTGAGCAGCTGGACGCGGCCGTAGCGGCTGACCGTCTCGGCAAGGTCGGCGGCAAGACTCGTCGGCAGCGGAAACTTGCTGTAATCGCCCAGAACTTCGACCATCGCGGCGGCGTTCATCCCCGCGGCGGCGGCGTTCCACAGCGACAGATTGGTCAGCCGATAGGTATGGATGTGCTCCGGGCTTTTCTGCAATTCGGCGAACGGGGCGAGGGCGTCGCGGGCCTCGGCGTAGCGCGGATTATCCACTTCCACCAGGACCGTGCGGTCGCCCTGCACGATCAGTGGATTGGCGGGATCGTAGTGCATTCTCTGCCCCAGGATGGGGAACCGGTGTTCACCGCGCTTGTGCGGCGAAAATGGCAGTGTAGTGGGTTAGCGAAAAGCGTTCAAGGTGAGAAAGAGTGAACTTGGCTTGCCGTTTAGCGCGCCCAGCGAAGCGCCCCGATCGTGGGGCGCTTCATTGGGCGCGCTAAACGCAAGCAATTTGCACGATCAATCCACAATGATGCGAATCACTTCAACGCGAATCCACAAGGGGTCCAGCTCATGCCGCCGGCCTTTGCCGAGATGATTGTCGTTGAAGGCGCCTTTTTCATCGTTGAAGCCGATCCACAGGCGAGCGCCGTCCTTCTTGAGTGGTATTTGCATGGGTTTGCCCGTCGGCTCGCAAGGGTGCGCGATTTCGTCGTCGGTTTTGAACAGGATGGCGAAGGCATGCTTCGGATTGGCAGACAGCGACAGCTTCGCGGCATCGGCGCCCATCGGCGTGGCGTCGCCGCCGGTCGGGCCGCACACGTTGACGCCCGGTACGTTGCCGCCGCCGTGGTCGATGCTGCCGCCCGCCCAGACGCGGACGATGTCCCCCTTGCGCACGCCGTTGTAGGGCTTGAGCACAATTTCCGTCCAACCCTCCTTGCGGACAATGGTTTCCAGCAAGTCCTGCGGAATGTAGTGCGTTTGCGCCCGGCTCTCCATCTCTGCCGCGGACAAGGTTAACGTCAAACCAGCAACTACGATTGTCAACAGCCATCGCATGGGACACCTCATGAGGAACCGCGGTTTTGAGGGATGAATAGGCCCAATGTTCGTCTTATCAGTGGGATCCGTACTACTATCGTTCAATTTCTTCGCGCCCCGCGAAGAATCCAAAACCATCACGAAAACACGAAATCGCGAAAACACCAAACGATTCACAAGAGTTTTCTTTCGTGGTTTCGAGCTTTTGGGTTTTCGTGATTCGATTTCTTTGTTTGCGGCTCGGCCGCGCTAGG
>Ga0080064_1001746_pt1 | contig 41448 bp, 49 predicted proteins | sample Subgrocontami54m_FD_69260 | JGI IMG/M metagenome (GOLD analysis project Ga0080064, IMG submission 69260) | Subsurface groundwater microbial communities from S. Glens Falls, New York, USA - GMW46 contaminated, 5.4 m (SPADES assembly) (version 2) ...
CAGCTCTCTCCTGAAGACCCTCTCGATAACCTCTACCCGCTTCTTATCTTCCATTGTCAGGACTATGGTCTTTTCCATACCCTGACATAATCACGTTGCCGTTAGCCCCTGACATAGTTACATTGCTACAACAGGCCTATAAAATCTCCTTGACATAACGGTACCGGAACTGTAGAAGCGGCCCATTATGGCGAACCTAAAAGATCGCATTATTCGGGCAGCCAAGCTCGACGTGGCCCTATATGAAGAGGTTGAGGCGGATAAGCAGGCTCTGGGCCAGGCGATGGGTGTTGTGGTTCTCTCTAGCCTGGCAGCAGGCATCGGCTCCGTCCAACATGGAGGCGTTGCAGGGATCGTCATAGGCGCTATCGGCGCCCTCATAGCCTGGTACGTATGGGCCTATCTTACCTATGTCATCGGCACGAAAATCCTCCCCGAGGCCACAACTGAGGCGGATATAAGTCAGCTCCTTCGCACCACGGGATTTTCCAGCTCTCCGGGATTGATCCGACTACTAGGCGTTATACCGGGGCTCGCTGGAGTAGTCTTTTTCGTGGCTTCCGTGTGGATGTTGGTAGCCATGGTGATCGCGGTGAGACAGGCTCTTGATTATAGCGGGACGGGGCGGGCCGTGGGTGTTTGTGTGATCGGTTGGGTTGTTCAAGCGCTTATTCTCCTGTTCCTGTTTTATCTGATGGCCGGCCTTCGGGCGGGTGTTCAGATTTGATCCCGCTCCTGCACGACAATCCAAGATTTCCTTTTAAAATATTTAGTCAAGAGAAAAAGTGTATGGGGGGCGTGCCTTGGGATCCGGATGACCTTTAACGGAGGTCGGATGGCCTCTGCCGGTGACCAGTGTGACCATATTGCGACGTGCAAATTCGTTTTGGGTCGTTTCTATCTCTTCGCGCAGGACTCTTATCCGCCTTTCATGGAAGGTTGCAGAACGGCTATCGACAATTCTGGCTATCTCTTGTTCCACGGTCTCGTGAGCAGTTTTTTATCGTTAGGTTCCATTCTAGTCGTTGCGTGATTGTCTAGTTCCTCAAAGCCGGCGACCTCCGAATGGCGGGACGGGTTCAGGGTTGAGAGTTGGATTTCCGGGCCTCCATTGCCAGCCGGATAAGTAAGCCAGTTAGGTATACAAAACCTTCTGCCTCATGGAGCTGTGGCCACTTTCTCGGCTGTTTGTTTTTCAGGGCATGTCGGTAATCACAGCCATAGTCGATATATTCTTTGAGGATTGTTTTGTAGGCGTCTGGCAACGATATTTTAGAAACAAATTCTTCCCTGAGAGCAGAGAGATCCTTGGCGGGCCTGTTCGTAACAATTTTCGCCATGGCTTCTGTGGCTTCATACATATCGGTTACGGCGTCGGCTAGACGCTCTGGCTCCTTTTCACCCTCAAGAAAATGCTTTAGTCCTTTCTCAAAGGCCGCCCGGACATTTTGATATTGTCCTTCTGTAAGCCAGCGGAGAGGCTCATTTACTAATGCCTCATCGAGAAGGCCTGCGCCCTTTCTTGCGAAGATCCCTTCTTGCCAGTGGATCCCCAGGTCAGTCTCGCTCTGGGCGAGCGTTTCATTAACCGCTGCATTCAGTTGGGTTTTCTCGAATGATAGGTCAAGCGCTTGATATAGTCCCTCGATAGCACGGAAGCAACGAGAAAAATCATTATCAACTCGTTTCCTCCAGACTTGGATGAAAACCCCAGAAGTACCTACATAAGTAAGATGCGGTTCGCCCAATGTTGTTTCCACGTCAATTGTTATCGAGTCTAGATTTGTGTTTGCGAAACGGCTCGCGTTCTCCATAATCTTCAAAATCCTATTCTCCATCCTGTTGACGAACCTTCTCTGGGCTTCTTCGACCGGAACGTCAATATTGAATCTGATATGGAATGGATCAGCCATTTTATTCTATCTCCAAACAAGGAGCGCCGGAATCACGGAGTAAGGTCCTGGATAACGTGCTCCACTGCAGCTACCGCCGATAGAGCCGTGCCGCGATTACATACCTGTCCCAATCGGAGTGCACGACCTGGATGAATAAGATTGCGGAAATCTTTGGCGAGCCTACACTGTGTGGCCGTATCTGACTTGATCATTCCTAGTTCGGCTGCGACTTCAATATAAGAATGGAGACTCCACTTTTCGAGGTCTGGGTCTACTTTCATTCCGAGTTTTGAAACCGTAGCCGGAACTTGTGAAGTGTTCCGTTGTAAGGCCCAAAGGAGTAAGGCTTCAGTTACAGATCCGGCAAGCACGGTGGCTGCTTTCCATTCACCGTTGGATAAGGCATTATTTACTGCGTTTATATCTCTTCGGAGGCTCTCTCTTAGATCGTTGTCAGGAATGAAGCTCAGCTCGGCGGTTCCGGTCGTTGGAAATTCGTCTGGGCACTTAACTAGTGCCTGATAGATTAATGTGACTGGACTAAGAGGTCGGAATCCTTCAATGTCATAGATTGAATAAGTTTCAGTATATTGGTTAGGGGTCTCCCACACCCGGATTGCGAATCGAATTGCTTCGATGCTCCCCACAAATTCGGCATAGCTATTGCCATCCAGCACTATGAGTTCATTAGGAATTTGTTCCACTAAGTGGATAAAGGCAGCTAATTGAAGAGCATTGCGTCTCTGTAAAATAATGCGGTTCCCCTGAAGTTGGGTTTTCGCCCAAGGAAAAAGTCTGTCTATCAATTCCACTACTTGGCTTGGAACTACACGAGGCATAGATTGCTTAGCCTAATCGGATGTTTAGAATAGTCAAGAAAAAACATTTCCTAGAGTCGTCGTGAATATGAAGGAGTCCGAAGGGAGCCGGATGGAGTTATACTTTGCAACCTTGACAATATTCGTCTTGGGCCTTGATCAGGGAAACTAACAATGTTAACATTTTGTTAACTTAGGGGTGGCCATTGGCGAGGCCCAAGCCCTTAAAAGCTGAAGATGTTCTAAAAATCGTCTCTGCTGCGCTTGCGAGGGGCAGGGTCTATCCCAGTAACCATTTTCGGCAACGGATGAGGGAGCGGAACTTTGATATCAATGACGCGATTCAGGTGTTGGAGAATGCAAAAGAAGCTAGGCCGAAGTGGAATACAAAGTCAGCCACCTGGAACTATGATTTGTATGGGAAGGACATCGAAGGGCAGGCGCTCACGATCAGGATCGCAATCACGGAAGATATCAACGGGGTTGTCCTGGTGACGGGTTTTTAGAGGAGGATTCTCTTATGAAATGTCCAAGCTGCGGCAAGGCAATGCGAGCTACCAAAAGAGACCACCGGTACGAGGAGTCGGGTCTCAAAAATGTTGTTCTTAGAGACACCACTGTTTATGAGTGTGGCTGCGGGGAGATGTTGCCTGAGCTTCCGCAAGTCGGTCGTCTTCACCAGCGTATCGCCGAGGACTTGATTAGCAAGCAAAGTCCGTTGACTGGAGAAGAGTTCCGGTTTCTAAGGAAGGCGATGGGGATGAGCGCTAAGGAGTTGACGAGGTTGCTAGGCGTAACTGCGGTAACCATCTCGCGCTGGGAAAACAACAAAGAAAAGGTCGGGGCACAGTCTGATCGCCTTTTGAGATGCCTTTATTTAACCAGGTCGAAAGGCCTGACAGCCCCTAAAGTATCTAAGATGTTACAAGAGGTCATGTGCGGCATTGTAGAAAAAAAGCCAAAAGCCGAACCCATTTTCATATCTTCTCCTCCAGCCAGAGAGCGGCGCGCTGGCTAGGTAAACACCTTGGCGGGACACCTTCGATATGTTAATTTTCCCTCTAACCAGCTTTCCGGCGTGCCCGGATGGTGGAATTGGTAGACACAAGGGACTTAAAATCCCTCGGGCTCGTAAGGGCCTGTGCCGGTTCGAGTCCGGCTCCGGGCACCAAATCCCATTGACACATTCGCCCGATATCGGATAGTTCTAGGTTAGCCAACGCTCAAGCAAACTTCCATCATTTTTATCGGAGGAGGATTTCAAACATGGTAATGCCAGGGGTAATGCAAGGCACGGACATGAAGGTCGCCGACACCCCCAACGAGGGACTCCAAGAGTACAGGACGGCCGACGCCTACGAGGCATGGCTCAAGAAGGAAAGGGTGAAAGTCTATGAGGACTTCTACTTTCCAAGCCTGGCGAAGATCGAGCTGGGGCCGTGGGAACGCAAAGGGGGCAAGGGCGCGGTCGTCCACATCGCCAACCGCCATATGCCCGACGATTGTCATGTGGTCGAGATCAAGCCCGGGGGCAAGTCCGAGCCGGAGCATCATATGTACGAGGTTACGTTCTATGTGGTCTCGGGCCGCGGCGCGACGACGATCTGGCACGATGAGAAGCACAAGCAGACCTTCGAGTGGAACACCGGCAGCCTTTTTTGCATCCCACTCAACGCCTGGTACCAAAACTTCAACGGCAGCGGCGCCGAGCCTGCCCGCTACATCGCCGTGACCAACGCCCCTCCCATGATGCGCCTCTTCAAGGACGACGAATTCATGTTCAACTGCGATTTCAAATTCCGCTCCCGCTACGCGGGCGAAGAAGACTATTTCAGCGGCAACGGGAAGCTCTTCACACGGCGGGTGTGGGAGTCCAACTTCATCCCCAACGCGCCCGATATGGCGCTGTACGGGTGGAAGGAGCGGGGCGCCGGCGGCATCAACGCCATGCTGGAAATGGCCGATAACAACATGAAGAACCACATCTCCGAGTTTCCGATCGGCACGTACAAAAAGGCCCATCGGCACGGCCCGGGCGCGCACCTGGTGCTGTTGAGCGGTACCGGCGGCTTTTCCCTGGTCTGGACCAAGGCCGACCGCTCCGACATGAGCAAATGCGACTGGCAGATCGGATCGATGGTCATCGTCCCCAACGACGATTGTTTTCATCAGCATTTCAACACCGGCACCAATCGGGCGCGCTACTTAGCCCTCCGCGCCGGCGATATGGGACTCAACTCGCCCCACGGCGGCGGCGGGGCGAACGCCGACGTGAGTATCAAGGAAGGCGGCTGGCAGATCGAGTATGAAGACGAAGACCGCGAGATCCACCAGATTTTCGAGAAAGATCTCAAGGCCCACGGCGCGCCGTGCCGAATGAAGGCGTTCGTCCCCTGGTGCACCGGCGAGGTAGGACCGACAAGCGGGCGAGACACCTAGCAGGCCGCGTTTCGGAAATCGGCGCGGCCAGGCTTCCATGACGCTCGGCATTGCCATTCTGAAATCCCGCTATCTCGAAGTGAACCCTTCATGAATATGGCGCTACGACGGCTCCTTCTGCTCCTCGTTATCCTTGCCCTTCCAGCGCAGACCCTTTTAGCCGCCCAGCCGAAGTCGGGCTGGCAGACGGGATGGGAGAAGACCGTCCAGGCGGCGAAAAAAGAGGGACAGCTCACGATTTATGTCAGCGATGTCTATGAGGAGGTTTTCCGGGAATTTGGAAAGAGATATCCCGACATCAAGGTCATCGTCGTTCCCGCCTTGGGAGGACAACTGGCGCAGAGGATCATGTCCGAGCGGCGCGCGGGAAAGTATCTGGCGGATCTCTACCTGAGCGGATCAGACACGATTTACAATGTATTTTATAAAGGGAAGATGCTGGAACCCATCAAACCGGAGTTGCTTCTCCCCGACGTCCTGGATGAAAGCAAGTGGTTCGGAAAGAAGCACATCTACGCAGACGAGGAAAGTCAATACATTTTCGCCTTCAATGGCATCACCCAGACTTACTTCAACTACAACACGAAGCTCGTAAACCCGAAGGAGTTCAGGTCGTATTGGGATTTTCTGAACCCCAAGTGGAAAGGCAAGATCGTCGTCTTCGACCCTACGGTCCTGAGCGGGCCCCAGGGCGCCCTCAGGTTTCTTTACAACAATCCGGAAATTGGCCCAAAATTTTTGCGGCAGTTTTTGGGCGAGATGGAGGTGACACCAACGCGGGATCGCCGCCAGCTGGTGGATTGGATGGCGCAGGGAAGATTTCCCATTATGGCCCTTCAGAGCCCGGACCGGGCCGATCTCATCAAGGCGAAGGAGCAAGGACTACCGGTCGGGTGGTTCGATGCGACGGCCTTCAAAGAAGGCGCCCCGCTCAGCACCTCCAACGGCAATATGGCATTCTTCAACCAGGCCCCTCACCCTAACGCGGCCAGGATGGCCATCAACTGGTTTCTTTCCCGGGAAGGACAGACTGTCTACCAGCGAATCGCTCGTGATAAGGACTCGCTCAGAACCGATATCCCTAAAGACACGGTTCTGCCTTTCGTCCGCAGGGTAGAGGGGGTGAGCTATATGATGTTGGAAAACCCGGAGTGGCGGGACATGACACCCGTGTTCAAGCTGGTCGAAGAGACGTGGAAAAAAAGAAAATAGAAAGCGACCATAACCGCTGGCCCGAAAGCATCTCTCAGGTCCGATGCAATGGGCCTGTGCCACGCTTCGAACGAAGAGACGCTCGATACTTTTCGGTCGGTGCATCGGCCCTTTGAGATACCCCCGGGCCAGCAGAATCGCAGAGCGTTTTTCACCAGTTGCTTAGGACCGTATCACCACTTCCAGTGTCGAGCCGGTGATCGTTGCCGCTTCGTCTGAAGCCAACCAGAAAATAGCATTGGCGATGTCTTGCGGGCTGTTCAAACGGCCGGCCGGGCTGGCCGTCTTGGCCTGCTCCTGCAATCGGGTGTTGGGTTCCCCTTCGGTCATCCCCGTCGGATAAACACCTCCCGGAACGACACTATTGACCCGAACACCATCCTTGGCATGGTCCAAAGCCAAAGCCATCGTGAACGCGGAGACAGCTCCCTTCGACGCCGAGTAGGCGATCCGGCCGCGCCGGCCCTGCCCCGCGCCGGAGCCTACATTAACGATAGATCCCTTGCGACGCGCGATCATGTGCGGCAGAACTTCTTTGGTCAAAAGAAACATGCCCCGCACGTTCACCGCGAAGGTCCGATCCCAGTTCTCCTCCGTGATTTCCAGAATGGTTCCCAGCGGTCGAATCGCGGCATTGTTGATGAGCACGTCAACGCGTCCCTCCCGCCCCAGCACGTCCTCGACGATCCGACGAACGGCCGAGGAATCGGAGACATCCCCTGTGAGAACCCGTACCGGGTGCCCGTCCGTGTCGGCGCGGCTCCTCGTCTCCCGACCTTGGTCCTCGTTGACGCCAAAAGCGACCACCTGATCCCCATGCTGCGCGAATTTCATCGCCACCGCGCGTCCAATACCGTAGGTGCCGCCGCTAATGAGAACCACCCGTCCGTTTGACATATCCACGCTCCCTTGCCTTAAGATTGACACAGGCCTCGCCGGGTGAGGGACAGTATACGATGGGATGTCGCCCTGTCAAAGCAAAGTCATAAAAGGAGCCGTAAGATGCCCAACGTCGAAACAAAAGTCTACAACGAAATCATCCGGTCAGTTCGGGATTACTACAGCCATCCCCCGCGCCACCTGGAGCTTCTTCAGAATTGGAAGGAGTGGCCCCCGGAAAGGCTCCGGGGTGTGATGCAAATTATCGTAAAACAGCAAAGACCCTGGGTCGTCGGCTTTCCACGGTGGCTCGGAAGCATTTACGGCAACTGTCCGATGGTCGAGGTGCGGCGCGTCCTCCTGGGAGACATGGAAGACGAAGACTCGACGGATCCCCGATGGCACGATGGTCACGTGGGACTGCACCGGCGGCTGGCCTTGGCCTTGGGCTTATCCGATAGGGATCTTGAGGAAGGGCCTTTCCTTCCGGAAGTATTGGCAAATTATCACTCGATGGAGGGAATCAGTAAAAATTATCCGTGGTTGGAAGCGCTGGCAGGCGTAGCAGGCAACGAGTGTCTGACTCTCGGCCACATCCCAAAAATGTACGATGACATGGAAGAGTTTAGCGCGGAAAGAAGCGCTGTCAGCGGCCCTTTCCTGCCCATCTACAAAGCCCTCGGGCTCTCTAAAGACGATCTGGCTTTTTATTGGGCTCACGACGAGAGCCGGCTGGATGTCTGGGAAGGAAAGGAAACCAAGCCCAAGCCTAGGGGAGCGGAGGCTCAACACCAGGCGCTTGTCATCAGAACGCTGACGGATTACGCACGCGATGAAGAGACCCGCCGCAGGGTGGTCCGGATGGTCCGTTTAGGCCACTCTATCTACCATCTTCGTTGGGACGGCATCGCAGGGGCCGTCGCCGATTACCTCCAGCGCGGGGGAAAAAGCCCCTGGGGACCGACAGAAGCGTAGCCTCCTAGTGAAAATCCGCAGGGCTTTTGCTATCCTATCATTTCTTGTGGTCTTAAGAGTATGTCGAAAAAATTCTCTTCTCAAAGTAAGAAGCCTGGATCCCTAAATCCTGCCACGCCGGGGTTAAAAGCGCCTCAATCTCGTCCTGGTCTGGGCGAGAAGAAGCTCATCGCCGAGATGCTTGAGACCGTGAACAAGCTCGCCTCGGACCAGGTCAGCCAGGGAGAACTGAAACTCCTCAACCGTGCCCTGAAAGAGCTTCGCTACGCCTTCAAAGTCTTTTCCCCGTATCGCGCCATCCGCAAAGCGAGTTTTTTTGGCTCCTCCAGGGTGAGCGAGAAAGACCCTTATTATCAGATGGCGGCGGAACTGGGGCGCAGGCTCGTCCAAAAAGGATTTATGATCATTACGGGCGCCGGAGAAGGCATCATGCAGGCGGGCCATGAAGGCGCGGGTCGAGAGCGGAGCTTCGGGGCCAACATTCGGCTCCCCTTCGTTCAAGAAGCAAATCGGTTCATCGGCAAGGATCCCAAACTCGTGACCTTCAGGTACTTCTTCACCCGCAAATTGGTCTTTGTCAAAGAAGTCGACGCTTTCGTCTTTTTTCCCGGAGGCTTCGGGACACACGATGAAGCGGTGGAGATATTGACCCTGGCCCAGACCGGCAAGAGTCAAATCGTCCCGATCGTCTTTATGGACCTGCCGGGCAAAAACTATTGGCGGGAGTGGGAACGATTCGTGCGCAGCCGGATGCTGGACAACGGATACATCTCGGAGCAGGATCTGAATTTTTTCAAGATCGTCGAAGACGTGAGCGGGGCGGTAGAGGAGATCCAGAAATTCTACCGCAATTATCACTCCTACCGATACGTCAACGGAAATCTGGTGATGCGCCTCATCCATCCGCCCCAGGCTTCCCTTGTCGAACGGCTGAATCGCGAGTTTCCCGACATCCTGGTGGACGGCCCCGTTCGTCTCATCGATCCTTTCCCGGAGGAATCCGACGAACCGGAGACGCTTCACCTCCCTCGCTTGTTGATCCCCTTCAACCGGCGCAATTTCGGCCGGCTCAGACAACTCATTGATGCGGTGAATGACCAGGGGACAATATGAGCTTTCAGCGCGTGGCCATTCTGAGCATTGGAGAGATGGGTTATCACTGGTCCCGGCTTCTGGCCAGCCGAGGAATCGACATCTTGACCTGTCTCAGAGGCCGGAGCGAGCGGACGCGGAGGCGCGCTGAAAGCGCGGGGGCGAAATCGGTCTCTATGCGACAGATCGCCGCAGAAGCAGATCTCGTCGTCTCCGTCGTGGTCCCCTCGGCGGCGAAGCGCGTTGCCGCCCGGATAGCGGAGCTTCTCTCCAAGAGCGGGAGACGGGAGCTCGTTTACCTCGATGCCAACGCGGTCTCCCCCATGGCGGCGTTGGAGATGGCTGACCGGCTCTCCCAAGCGGGAGCGGTATTCGTAGACGGTTCTATTATCGGCTCTGCCGCTAAGATCGAAGGAGGGGCCACAGTCTACCTTTCCGGCAGGCATGCGGCGCGGTTGCGCCCATTAGAGACATTAGGGCTATCGCTTAAAATCCTCGGACCCGAAATAGGCCAGGCATCCGCCTTTAAGGTGCTTTACGCCGGTTTAACCAAGGGTCTGCAGGCACTTTTTGCCGAGCTCCTGGTAGGAGCGAAAAAGCTTCAGCTGTTGGAAGAGATTCTCAAACGCTACGAGGAGAGCTACCCCGGACTGACCGCCAAAGCCGGCGAAGGGATCGCGGCCTTGGCTATACATGCCGGCCGCCGCGCCGAAGAGATGGCCGAGCTTAGCCGCACCTTTCGTCACTATGGGCTCCGAACCGTCATGGCCCCTGCCACACGACAGTTACTCATGGAGATCTCCCGCTTAAACGGCGCATCCCCTACCGGGACCGGGAAACGCGGGAAAAATTGGCTGGAAACTCTGGAAGGCTTCGTGAATCAAGGCCTGCTCGAATCGCGCTCTACGTTGAAAACTATTCGCCGCTAGATTGGAATCGTTGGAGATCGTCCCTGATCCGCCGATAAGGGGCGTCTGCGGCGTTGGAACTTCAGGCCCGCATCCTCACGTACTGCCTGGTACGCTCCGGTGCGGGCCTTCGTTCCGCCTTGCACCCGCCTCCTTCTCGGCGACCAGGATTTCCAACATGTTGTGCGCTTATCTACGGATTATGGATCGTTATGGCTAATGGCCCGACTTCTCGCTTCAACCCCGGGGAAAAAAAGAAGAAAAAAAATCTCGGAAGAATCCCCTTACCGAGAAAAAGGAGCGCACAGAAATCAGAGAAAGCTCCCAGCCCACAGAAATTGTGAATAAGCTGTGGACAACTGGGTCAGAGATAGACCCAGAGGCCGAAAAATGGCTATGGCGAACCGATTGCCTATATTCAGGGCAGAAGAAATCTCAAAAAAAACAAGAGTTAAGAACAAATCGCTTAAATGCTCCCCGGCAAAAAACTCACAATCCCTGGCGCAAGAGCATTTTTTGCAATCTCTTCCCTTCGTTGACACCTGAGGGGACGAATGCTAATGATAAGAATAAGAAAAAGAAAACAACTTGGGGAGGTCATTCGTGGCAGGAAACCCGTCAGTAGCTAAGCAACACCGACACTCGTCAGCGATCAAACAACATCGTCAAAACTTAAAACACCGGGAAAGAAACAGGGGCGTCAGGTCCAAACTCCGAACCTTGATTAAAGTGGTCAGAACGGCGGTGGACGCTAAAGACAGGGAGAAGGCCTCGGCTCAGTTAAAAGAGGTGAATCGGGCCCTGGATAAGGCCGTGACTCAGGGGATTCTGAAGCGCAACACCGCATCCCGGAAGATATCCCGCCTAGCGCGTGCCGTTAGCCTTATTGCCCCCAACCCGTAGCACCCGAGCTAAAACAGCTCCAGAATTCTCTGGTGCAATTCCCTGGCAAGGCGATCGATCAATCGCCCCCTGGCTTCTTGGCTCGACGTTTCCGTAAGCTGCACGTCGGTCAAACGCCGGACGTCTGTGGAATTCAAAGTCCCGCGGGCAAAATCGGAAGAGGACGTCACGACCGCCCCTCTCGACCCGCTGTAGATCTCGGCAAGCCTCGTCCCCTGAGCGCGCCAGAGCAGTTCGTTCGAGACCCGGCGCCTGAGGCTCATGTCAACCACCAAAGCTACCTCATATTGAAGCGCCTCATCCCTGCGGTTCGCAGATAGCACGTGGCTTTCGAAGGCTCGAACCACCCCGCTGAGTACGGCGTCCGCCTGCTCGATCCGATCGACCACTCGCAGCCGTCCCTGCCGGCGAAATTCACTCTTCAAGGCTAAAGTAATCTCACTCTCGATTCCCACATCGGGGCTGCTGTTGACAAACGATTCCACAAAGACAGCCCTGACATCCGCTGGGAGCCCCTTCTCGGTCCCAGAAAACCGATATCCACAGCCCGCTCCCCATAAAAGAAAAACCACTACCGCCCAATTTTGGATTTTAGATTTTGGATTTTCGATTTCGCCTGTTGCCTTCTTCATATTCATCTCCCCAACACGATGTTGACCAACCGGCCGGGCACCTGGACGACCCGATCTACCGTTTTTCCCCGAATAAATCCACTCACCTTCGGATCTGCCAACGCCCGGCTTTCGACAAATTCTTGAGCGGCATCTCCCGGAACCGTGATCTTCCCGCGGACTTTCCCGTCTACCTGGACAACAATCGTGAGCTCTGCCTCTTCGAGCGCCTCCTCCGAATAAGCGGGCCAAGAAATCGTCTTCAAATCCTCCGGATGACCCAGACTCTCCCAGAGTTCGGCCGCAAAGTGGGGCACAAAAGGATAGAGAAGCACGATGATCGTCTCTATCCCCCCTTTCATGAGAGGCGCCGCCTCTCTCCACACGGCTTCCTCTTTTCCGGCAAGGGTCAAGGCGTTAAACAGCTCCATGACGGCGGCGATGGCGGTATTGAAGTGAAATCTCTCCTCAATATCCTCCGTGACCCGTTTGATCGTTCGATGGATCCGGCGGCGCAATGATTGAGCAGCGACGGTTTTTTCCGGCCGGCGGATATCGGCGGTCACGCCGATGATGGCGTCGCGATGCTGGAAGGCAAAGCGCCATAATCGGTTGATAAAGCGATGGGCCCCCTCGACTCCCTGATCGCTCCACTCCAGATCTTTCTCCGGCGGCGCGGCAAAGAGCGCGAAGAGGCGAGCGGTATCGGCGCCGTAGCGCTCGATGAGAAAACCCGGGTCCACTACGTTTCCTTTGGATTTGGACATCTTCGCCCCGTCCTTGATCACCATCCCTTGAGTCAAGAGACGGGTAAAGGGCTCGTCGACGTTGACCCAGTTCATATCTCTCAAAACCTTGGTAAAGAACCGGGCATAAAGCAAATGGAGAACCGCATGCTCGATCCCCCCGATGTACTGATCCACGGGCATCCAGTAATCGACCCGGTTTTTATCCAGCGGCGCGCGGGTTTCGTCCGGGCAAGCGTAGCGGGCAAAGTACCATGAGGATTCTACAAAGGTGTCCATAGTATCGGTTTCTCTCCGGGCCGGACCCCGGCAGCGCGGGCAGGTCGTCGCGTAGAACTTGGGAAGCTTGGCGAGCGGGGAACCGCCTTCGCCGGTAAATTCCACGTCCTTCGGCAGAACCACGGGGAGATCGTCCTCCGGCACGGGAACCATTCCGCAACCGTCACAGTAAAGAATGGGGATGGGCGTCCCCCAATAACGCTGCCGCGAAATGCCCCAATCCCTCAGACGGTACCGCACGTCCTTTTTTCCCAGGCCTTTTTCCTCGAGATAGGTCGCAATCCGTTCTTTCCCCTCGGCGCTCGGGAGACCGGAGAAAGAGCCGCTGTCCACCATCACCCCTTCATCGACATAGGCCTGATCCATTGGATCGGAGTTGGGATGCTTCCCTTCCGGTTGAATCACCACCCGGACCGGCAGAGAGTATTTACGGGCGAATTCGAAGTCCCTCTGATCGTGCGCGGGCACCGCCATCACGGCCCCGGTTCCGTACTCCATGAGAACAAAATTGGCGACAAAGATGGGGAGTTTTTCCTGGGTCAAGGGATGAACGCAGTACGCGCCGGTAAAGACCCCCTCTTTTTCGGCTTCATCCGCGGTTCGACGGCTCTGACCGGTCTTTGTGACTTTTTCGACAAATTTTTTCACCGCGGCTTCTTGAGCGGTTCCCCGGCAAAGCTCCAAAGACAGAGGATGCTCCGCGGCGAGTGAAACAAACGTGACTCCATAGAGGGTATCCGGGCGAGTGGTAAAAACCGCCAGCGTTTCTTGGCGGCCCACGATCGGAAATTCAATCTCCGCTCCCACCGACTTGCCGATCCAATTACGCTGCATGGTCAGGACCTTTTCCGGCCAGCCGCCGAGCCGGTCCAAATCCTCGAGTAGCTCCTCCGCATACGCGGTGATGCGAAAGAACCACTGCGCAAGCTCCCTCATCCCAACTTCACTATCACACCGCCAGCAGCGGCCCGCCTCCACCTGCTCATTGGCCAGGACGGTCTGGCACCGGTCGCACCAATTGACGTTGGAGAGTTTTTTGTAAGCCAGCCCCCGTTTGAACATCTCGACAAAAAAGAGTTGCTCCCACCGGTAATAGCTCTCGTCGCAGGTGGCGAGCTCGCGCTCCCAGTCATAGCTGAAGCCCATCTTTTTGAGCTGATCCCGCATATAGGCGATATTCTCCGCCGTCCACTTCGCGGGATGAACCCCGCGCTCGATCGCGGCGTTCTCCGCGGGAAGCCCAAAGGCATCCCAGCCCATGGGGTGGAGCACGTTGTAGCCCCTCATCCTTTTATAGCGCGCGATCACATCCCCAATCGAGTAATTGCGCACATGGCCCATATGGATCCGGCCGGAGGGATAGGGGAACATCTCCAGGAGATAGTACTTCTGCAGCCGAGGCTCCTCAGTGACCCGGAAGCTCTTTTTCTCCTCCCAGATCCGCTGCCACTTGGCTTCTATTCGCGCAGGTTGGTATCGCTCTTCCATTTTGTTAGAATGCCATGAAGCCCAGGGAATCGAAATTTTCCTATTGTGCACATTGCGGGCTTACCCTGCAATGCCTCCCGCCTACCTCCGGCAGGGTAAAGAACTTTTTTTTCTACCCTTTTCCCTTGATGAGCCTGAGACGAGTTTGCCTGGCACAATGCCGGACGTACGCCACCTCGATCAGATCATCGGAGACGATCCTGTAGATCATTCGGTAGGTATTTCTAGCGGCTAATAGAGCGCGATAGCCTTGAAATGCATCGAACATGGCCGGTCCCATTTCGGGAAAGTCGCGCAGAAGCTCAAGCTTGGCAATGATCTGATCCTGAACTGCGAGGGGAAGGGCCTCAAGCTCCTTTTGAGCCCGTGGAAGAAGTTTAACCCTTTTTGGCACGCCTTGCCCTTTTGGCCTTGAATTCCTCCAGCTCTATTCCCTTGCCGGCTTTGGAGTCCCGTTCAGCTTCGGCCAACCTCTCCCTCCAATCCGGCTGGCTCATTTCTTCCAGCGTGGCGACCATTCCCTCGTAGTCTTCATAGTTGACCAAAAAGGCCGCCGGCCTGCCCCTCTGGGTAATGATGACCGGATCGCGGCTCTTTTTAACGCTCTCCACGATTTTTTTTGCCTGCGACTGAAGGTCCGAAATCGGTATAATCTTTTCCATGTTAGCGTCCCCCGAGTAACATGTCCAAGTATATGTCTGGAACTATAATATGGCAAGGCGCCTTTCGCCCTCCAATTTAAAAGAGCTACCAGCAGATCAGATTAAAATCCATAACCCGGCGTATCGTATTGAAATTATCCGCGTCACGGTTGGCGGAAAGATTCTCCCTGGCGTCAGATTCCCACCTCAACTGTCGAAATCTTACTATTTGGCAGGCCGAGATTCAGTTGTAGGAGAAATTCAATCAAATCTTAGCATTAATAGAAGCGGACGTTGCCGAAAAAATCTTATATTCTCACTGGAAGATTGTACAGAGTGATAGGCCTTACCCCAACTATTCGGGTTATGAAAGCTGTAATCAAATCTGGCCGCGGGGTTACGCCGCCACGATATCCACACGGGCCGCGTAGCCGAGTTGCCGGAGCAACTGCTCGCAGTCCTCCCACGCCAAACCGAAAGCGCGCACGTCGGCCACACCGAGCCGTGACACGACGCCAGACACCACAGCCGTCTCGTGCTCCGCAAATTCCCCCTCCATCATCGCGTCTTCCGCCCAGTCCACCAATTCCGCGAGGGAAATTTCGTGGCGCAAGTAGGCCGCAATCTTGTTCGCTACGGTCTGCTTCGTAATAGTCATGATCTTATCCTACACTTTCTGGTGGCCCTTATCCACCGGGTATTTCTCGTGCACTTCGACCAGCTTCCCCTCGTCGTCGTAGATCTCCTGCCAAAAGCGCAGCGTCGATTCCTGCGCGTCCACCTCCTTGAGGTAACGCGCTCGCCAGCCCAGCCGGCCTGACACATCCAGCCGGTAACGCCGTCCACCGCCGGGCAACTCGTCCCACTGGCCGAACTTCTTCTCGTTCTGAGCGCGGGTGTTCATTACTCCTCGTTCACGTCATCGCGGCCCCAGTCATCGTCAGATTTACCTTCTTTACGCCTCTTTAAGGCCCTTTGGAAGGCGAGGACGGTTGCCTTTTCCTCTTGTGCAAGCTCATCAACGGATAGTTGTTTAACTCTTTGTTCCAGAGTTTCGGGCGAGGCAAAAGCTTCAACGTTTTTGAGGCTCATATACTGATAAACCCTTGCGGCGTAATCTTCGGGTCCCTGAGCCACGCCTTGTTGGACAAACCCTTTGAGGAAGCAAAGGAGTCCATCTTTTGAGCTTATAAGCTTCTCGACCCATTTCTGTGGTTCTTCGGGTGACGCCTATTCTCGTCAGCGGAAGAGGATATGGATCAGGAAAAGACTCCCGACCCGCTTCCGTCTTCCTATTCTGTACGTTTGCCCGCTTCCCGTGCAACGCTTCCTGCCTCCATTTCAAAAAGGGCTACCAGCAGATCAGATTAAAATCCATAACCTGGCGTATGGCGGTGAAATCATTCGCGGCACGGTTGGCGGAAAGATTCTCCCTGGCGTCAGATTCCCATCTCAACTGTCGAAATCTTGCTATTTGGCCGGCCGAGATTCAGTTGTAGGAGAAATTCAATCAAACCCTGAACCTACGATAAAGGACAGCGTCGACAAAAGATCTGACATTTCCACAGCAAGATTGTACAGCATGAGGGTAGACCTCAATCACCCCCTGCAAAGCACCCACTCGGGCCGTTCAGCGGCCTTTTCCCTCTGCCAACTCCTTGGCGACCTCCAGGTCGTCAAGCTTCTTCTTCACGGCCCCAGCGTCCTTGGCCTTGGGGGCCGCCCGCAGATACAGCTTGAGGCTGCGGATAGCCCCCTCGAAGTCGTCCACCTTTTCCTGTACCAGGCCAAGGTTGAAGTAGCCAACCGCCCACCAAGGAGCCGAAGTCACGGCTTGCTCGAACTCCGATGCCGCCAAGCCAAATTCCTGCTTGTCCTTTGCTCTCCTGATGAAGGCTTGACCCCGGTTTGCGTGCCGCACGGCTTCCTCCGGAACGGCGGGCGGCGGATCCATGGCAAGTGCCAGCGCGATGATCTTCTCCCGCAGGCGCTGGTCGGGCTCGGTGCCGCCGGGAGTCTCTTTGAGGGCGTGCGTGTAGCGGGAAAGCGCCTCTTGCAGCCTGCCGGCCTTCCCGGCATCGTCGCCGGACTTCTCCGCCGCTTCGATCGAGGAGACCTTGGAGCCCAGCGCCACCTCGGCCGCCTGCTTCTTCTCCCGCATGGCCCTCCTCGCCTTTGCGGCGGCGATCTTGGGAGCCATCTCGTCGGCGATGAGGCGAAGGCGAGCGGAACTCTCCCTGAGTTGCGACGCAACCGACGGGAATGCTCTTGCGGCAGCTTCAAATTGGCGCTCCGCGTACTCTATATCCGCCCCGTTCTCCAAGAGTAGTCTTACGACTTCCCCAGTCGAGGCCGAGTTCAGTGGCGAGTAGCCAAACATTCGCTGTTTCGAGTTGACGTTCGCTCCCCGCTCGATCAAGAGCCGGACGACCTCGATATGGCCCTGGCTGGCTGCGTGATGAAGGGCGGTCGCGCCGGATTCGGGGTCTATGGAGTCGATATTCGTCTTGCCCAGCAACTCTCGTACTTTCTCGGCCTGGCCTTGGCGGGCGGCTCCGTGCAAAGGCGGAAGGGTGGCGCAGCCGGCCACGGCCAACAGCAGGACGAGGATTGCGAATAGCGTGGCGTGGTTTCGCTTCACTCCAGAACTCCCGAACCGGCGGGGCCCTAGGGCCGGCACGTTTCCTGGCACTGGTCCCACTCCCGGTTGGCGGCGTTGACGCAATCCAGCTGGTCCATCAGCGTCGGCTGTCGGCAGTCCCTGACTTTCATTTCCTGCTGCGCGAGGCAATCCGCACACGACTGGGGTAGGACTTGAGGTGACTCTTGGGTCACGGCTTGCCTTTGGGAACCCGGGCCGGAAGCAGCGGGTAGAGTCGCTACCGACGAGCCGGCCAACTCATCGGAGCTGGCGCACTTCTGCCTCCACTCCGCTATTCTGGTTTCATAGCTTGCCAGTTTCTCCTGGTACTGCTCGTCCGAGGCGGACCTGGTAGGATAGAGGGGAGGATGGAGCTTGCACCAGTCCAACGTCGCTTTCGCCTCAGAGTCGCTGAACGCTTTTTTGGACAGACGCCCCAAGACCTCCCGCCTTTCGGTTTCCCGCTCATGGTATTCCTTGAAACTGAGCTCTGCTATTGTGTCCTCGCCTCTGAGACGTAGCCCCCCATCGGACCCCCCCATCATTTGACCTAGCAGTTCTCTTTTGTCCTCCTCCAGCTTTTCCCTTCTTTGCTCCTCCAGCTCCCTCTGCCTCCGATGTTGATCGAGCAATTGCTGCCTCCTTCGCTCGTCCTCGGCCGCCCGCTGCCCAGCATCCTGTGGAGGACTGCTTAAGAGACCTTGGATAATGGCCTGGCCGATGGCGTTACCGATGACTGCGGCAGCGTTCCCGGTAGAGGAGCTTCCCGAGCTCCCTGCCGTACTGCGGCCGGTGCAGCGGGCGGGTGGGGGGCTATTGCAGGAAAAATAAATTGCGGTGCCGCCATCTCTCGGCATGCATCCGCACTGAGCTTGAGCCAGAGCGGCGGACGGGAGGAAGAACAAAAATCCAGTGAGAGACATAAAAGAAATAACTCCAGCGCCATGCTTCGGCACCTCGGTTTTCATTTTCGGTTCCTCCAATAAAAAAAGCCCGGCCGGAAGCAAATCCGATCGGGCTCTGGGAATAACGACCAACGTTGCTGCCAGGTCAGAGACTCTCCCTGGATTGCACAATTTTGTGAGTGAATATCACCGTACCAAATTTTTGTCATGGCGATTTCTGGGAGAAAGTATACTTTATTTCGTACGGTTTAAAAACAAGCTCCAAAAAGAGGGACAAATCTTGCAATCCGACATTGTCGTAACGCAAGGCTCGCCCCTCCCCTCATCTCACACGCTCTTCAAACCTTTGCACCTGGCCTCCTGGGACCTGTTCTTTCTCGGCGTTTTTTAAAGGAGTCAATTCCCCGTTCCAGGAGTATGGCCGCGAGGTGGCCGGGATTCACTCGTAGCTTGCCGCTTGTCTCTTGTAAAAAATCCCAGGATGCTTTCTTAAGGGGGATCGCCCTACGCAAATTCCACTCTGGATCACTGGGTCTGCCTCCCCTGGAGCTAAGCCGAGCGTCAATTTCTTCTCGGAGTTGAACTAACGCAAGAGGGCCTGAAACCGAGCTATAATCAAAAAGTTATTGGTTCGGCAAATATCAAGCCCGACTTTGGTTCGATTATGTTTAGACAGCTCGCATGTGGCTGTGGCGCCAGCTTGACTCGCGCACCCAGCCTCCGAAGCCGAATCCCACATTCCTTTCTTCCCGTTAAAAGCCAACGGCAGACTTGATCCATTTGCATTCCCGGAATCGAGTCGGACGTGGCGTCTTCAGTCCGGCGGACCGGCTTTAAACAACGACCCTTTAGCCTGATATACGGCGGGCTGATATCCTCATACCCCTGATCCGTCGATAAGGGGCGCTTGCCGCCCTTCGGCGGTGAGCCGCTCAGGGCGGTCGAACCGCGTTGTCGCTTCGGGCTCGCATCCTCACGTACTGCGCTCGTACGCTCCGGTGCGATCCCTTGCTCCGCCTTGCACCCGCCGCCTTCTCGACGGCCAGGGTTTCTAAGGTATTTCGAGTTACCGACGGATGATGGTCATACACTGCCGGATTGGCAGCGTTTGCGAGGATCGGTAACCTTGACAGATTGTTCGCAAATGGGCGATATTGCTTTCAGTTTTGCTTTTGTGAGATTGAACCGCTTCGGCTCATACACTGCTGAAACTGCGGCAGTAGGCTCTGTAGAAGGCAGGGGACCGTTTTGAGATGCCGACGAAAGACGAAGTGCTAGATGCGATTCGGGAGTGCAGCCAGACTCTTGGCCGCCCGCCTTCACTTGCGGAGTTCAAGTCTCGCTCGAAGATGGGCGGGTACCAGATACGCAAGCACTTCCCTTCGTGGCGGGCTGCTGTTCACGCGGCTGGACGCACACCCAACACGTACAACGTGCGCCTCGAAGACGATGTGCTTCTGGCCGATTGGGGTGATCTCGTTCGTCGGCTTAGGCACATTCCAACCCGGGATCTGTACCGTCAAGAAGGGAAGTACAGTCCCGGGGTGTTCGAGAAGCACTTCGGTCCCTGGTCAGCTATTCCCGAGAGCTTCCGGAAGTTCGCAACTGGCAAGGCCGAGTGGGCAGATGTATTGGCGCTGCTGCCCGTCGATACCAGGTCTTCACTTCCTTCGGTTTCGGAGAGCGGTGTAGTGTCGCCCACCACGACGATAGCATCTCCGACATCCGGCGGGGGGCTGCAGTACACCAGGCTCGGCGATCGCCCGACCTACGGAAACCCGATCGACTTTCGAGGGCTTCGCCACGAGCCGGTCAACGAGGACGGCGTCGTCTTCTTGTTCGGGATGGTTGCCCGCGAGCTTGGATACCTCGTGGAAGTCGTTCAAGCCGGCTTTCCGGATTGCGAGGCCAAGCGCCAAGTCGGCCCCGGCAAGTGGCAGAGGGTGAGGATCGAATTCGAGTTCGAGAGTCGCAACTTCCGTGATCACGGGCATCCACCAGACGGCTGCGATCTGATCGTGTGCTGGCGCCACAACTGGGATAAGTATCCATCGCATCTCGAAGTTGTCGAGTTGTCCAAGATCATTCAAACGCTTGCCGCATCTGATGAATAAGCTGCCTTCTAACAAACCCGCTGCACTCGACCGCAGCCCTGTTGCGAATCTGGGTGAACCTGTAAAGTCTCATTTTGGCCGCGGCGGGTGAGCGGGGAGCGTCAGACTGGCAAAGTAAAGACCCGTCTCCGTGCCTTGAACGAAAACAGGCTGTCGTGATATCCCACTGCAACCCATGTATGAGCGCATCCTCCAGCAGTTTCGCGACAGGATCCGAAGTTTGGACTACGTGGTCCCGCTTCATGCTGAAGAGGAGATGGACGAAGACGGTCTGTCAGTCCTTGACTTGGAGAGCGCTGTGCTGAATGGTGAGATTGTCGAGCGCCAACGGGACCGCGTGACGCGAGAATGGAAGTATGTCGTAGACGGCAAAGGCCTCGATGGCGGGACCGTCGGTGTCGTTGGAAAGTTGAGCCTTACGGGCCGTCTCGTTATAATTACCGTCTATAGGGACTAGCCATGACAGTTCGGAATTCTATGATCTGCGAGATTTGCGGTAAAGAGGGAGCCCGGGAGCGTCGCGTAACGCGGAGTTATGGACGCGGCGGCAACCTGCTCGTGATTGAGAAGGTACCCGTGATCACCTGTCCGCACTGTGGAGAAAGCTACCTCACAGCTGCCACTCTGCACGAGTTGGAGCGGATCAAGCGCCACCGCAAGGAAGTCGCTGCCAGGCGCCCGGTCGCCGTCGCCAGCTTCGGCTAAATTGGCCGATGACCGGTTGCCCGTCCCATGGACTCCCGCTTGAGGACCGCCCGCACTTCCTTGAAGGTCTCCCCGGCGGAAACGGAGGAGGCCTTTTTCAACCGGCCTATCTTGGTCGTTCCGGACCACACCCACTCCCAGCGGGAACAGCGGTACGCTGGATTGGGCAAGACAAACGCTGGTCGAAAACTCAGTATCATCTTCACGGTCCGGGGCATCCTGGTGCGGGTGATCTCGGCTCGAGACATGAGCCGGCGAGAAAGGAGGTTCTATGAGCAAGCGCGCACGGCGGAGTAAGAGGGCGATACCACGCTTCGCGAATGAGGACGAAGAACGCCGCTTCTGGGCTAAGCATGACGCGCTGGACTATTTCGACTGGGACAGGGCGGCTCAGCCCGCCTTCCCGAGTCTTAAGCCTTCGACCTCGTCGATCTCGCTTCGTTTGCCGGTGTCAATGCTCGAAGAGCTCAAAGCGCTGGCCAACAAACGGGACGTACCTTACCAGTCATTGATGAAAGTGTTTCTTGCTGAAAGGATCGAACGGGAGCGAGCTGCCAAAACGTCATGATGTCTGACGCACTCAAGCCGACGTGACAGCTTAGCTGCGATGGGCTAACGTTCGATCCTCACCGCGGACTCGACCTTTTCGCCGAGAAAGCGGCGGCCGACCTTGATAAAGCGATCCGGGGCGTCCGTGACGAAGAAGCTCGGGACTCCTTTTCCTTTTGTCCGTCCCATGGATTCCCGCTTGAGGACCGCCCGTACTTCCTTGGCGGTCTCCTCGGCGGAATCCACCAGCTTCACTCGCGGGCCCATAAATCCCCGAATCGCCTTTTTCAGTAAGGGATAGTGGGTGCATCCGAGGATCAGAGTATCGATGCCGCTCTTCTGGAGACTTTCGAGATAGGACTTCACGGTCATCTTCGCCATGGAGTTGTCCAGCCACCCCTCCTCCACCAAAGGGACAAAGATGGGGCATGCCCGGCTGTAGACTTCCACTTGCGGATCGCGCGTCTTGAGCGCCCGCGTGTAGGCCCCGCTCTGGATGGTGGCCTCGGTTCCAATCACCCCGATCTTTTTGTTTCTGGTCGCCTTCAATGCCTCTTTGACGCCCGGTTCGATCACGCCGACGACCGGGATGGAAAGATTTTCTTTCAAGGGCTCCAGGGCGATAGCGGTTGAAGTGTTGCAGGCGACCACCACCAGTTTGACTCCCTTCTCGACGAGGAAGTCGGCGTTCTCGAAGGAGTAGCGCAAAACCGTTTCCACGGATTTTGTGCCGTAGGGCGAGCGGGCGGTATCCCCCAGATAAATCGTGCTTTCCCGCGGCAGGGCCTCCATGATCTTCTGCAAGACCGTGAGGCCGCCGATGCCGGAGTCGAACACTCCGATCGGATCTGAATTTTTAGGTTTTAATTTTGAGTTTTGAGTTTTCAATTGCATGGTTATATTGGCTTGTTTTGACTATCGCCGTAAGAATACGAAGCAACTCTTCAGATTCTCTAATCATGGGGTTGACTAAGTCTTGGGAAATAATTTTGGAATCACGGAGCAAACGTAGCCAGTAATGCGTCTCGCGTGCTTCCTTTGAGGCAATCCCCATTTTTGCCACAAAGTCAGGGCGGCTGATGCCGGCAAGTGCCTCTTCGATATTCGCCCCGATACTTGTTCCGGCCCTCATCACCTGGCCCGCAATCTCGTACTCCTTTTGTTCCCGAAGACAACGGACCAGGCAAATTATCCCTAAGGCGAACTTGTAGCTCTTGTCCTTAACGATACTTGGCTTCATAACTAAGAACTCAAAATTAAAAACTCAAAACTCCTGTAAGTTGATTTCCCAACTCTTTCTCACAGCTCGGGGCGAAGCCGAAGACCTGCTCCCAGACCTCCCGCGATTCCATGCAGAGATAAACAAAAACCGTCGGCGAGGCCCGGCGTATCCATCCCAGCATCTTCCGATACATGCCCACGCGCAGAGGCTGGAAATAGCGCATCTTTCCGTCCGGGCACAAAACCTGCTCCCCGGATAGGAGCTGCGTGGAGGGAAAGCGCTCGCGCATGATCCGCTTCAAGCCCGGGGTCTGGCGCAAGACCCCCATGCTCAGCCAGGCGATCCGGCGCGAATCGATGACCGCAAAGATCTTTTCCACCATCTCCCGATAGTCTTCCTCCCACCCCGGATACTCGACCATCGGATCGAAATGAAATCCCACTTTATACCCGGCCTCCTGACACCGATAGGCCGCGCCCAGCCGCTCATCGAAAGACGCCGTCTGATGTTCATCCTTCTCGATGACCCGCTGGGGATTCATGGACCAGGAGACGACCACCCGCCCCTTGGGATCGAAGCCAAGGAGACTCTCCACCCGGTCGCTCTTGGTCTTCAATTCCAGCAGGCAGTTCGGCTGCTCCGCGAAAAAGGGAATCACCTCGCTGCAGAAACCGATGTAGGGCTCCAGGGCGAGGCTATCCGTGATCTCCCCGGTCCCGATACGGAAGAGAAATTTCCGATGGCGGCTCAGGAGCCGGTCCGCCTCGGCGATGAGATCATCGACATTGCTGAAGACCTTGAGCGCCGGATTATCCGCCAGGTAGTCCTGAAGATAGCAGTAGCTGCAATCCATGGGACAGTTGCTGGCAAAATTGACCACGAAATAGTTGCAGCAGACCTGCCCTTCGCTTCCCGGACACTTTTTCAGGAAGTCGCCCCGGTGCCGCGTGAGCCAGAGGCGCCTCTTTCCTCGACTCATGGAATCCACCGGGCCGCCCTGCGCCTCCGCCGCCCATTCGGGCCTCTCCACTAAAGTAAAAGGAACCTGAGGAAAGGCCTTTCTGAGATTGCGGAAGATGGGACTCTCTTCCGATCCCCTTTCAACGATCACCTCCTGGGGAAGAAAAGGCTCCACGTTAGACTCGCTCTCCCCCCAAGAAGTCGAAGATCTCCTTCAAAGGCTCTCTCTCGACGAGCCGCCCGAGTTCTTCAACGAGGCCCTTCAATCCCGGATAACTCGCAGACTTCAGCTGGACCATCAAGACGCCGCCCTCAAGCCCCGGCGGCACGCTGATCTGAATCTCGGGCCCGAGCTTGAGCAACCGTATCCGCTCCTGGATCTCTTGTTCGAGCCGGGCCAGACGGGGAAACCGGAGCCGTCTCAGCTCTTCTTTGACACGTTTCAATTTGTCGCTCCGGCCTAAACGGGGGTCCGACGAGATCTTGGAGATCGAATCGCGGCTCAGGATCTCGTGAACTTCCATCCCGTCCCTGAGAGAGATCTCCTCTATCCAGTCTACGATATCCCGGAAGTGGTTTTCCCCCATCTTGAGCTCCCGCACCAGCTCGAAAAGAGCCGCCTGGGCGGGCTCAGTCAACTTGAGCCAGCGCTCCAGGGTGTGGGGGTGGAATCCCTTGCTCTTCCCGTAGTCCAAAATCTCTTCCGTCATGATCGACCTCATCGGTGAATTCGGCGAGGAGCCTTTCATAGTCTCGGGCATCCTCCTCTTTCTTTCTTTTTTTCGCTCCTTGGACCAAAATGGTGATTTTACCCCTGAGGACCTCCAGGATCCATTCCTTTTTTTCGCCCTGGAGACCGGCGCGCAAAAGTTTTGCCAGAGCCTGGACGCGAAACCGGTCCATACCCCAGGTCGCGCGCGACAACTGGTCGCGATGCCCTCCCCTCTTGACCACCAGAGGCTGATCGATCAAAGGGACCGCGGTATCCCGCGCAATGCGAAGCCAGAGATCGTAGTCTTCACAGACCGGAAAGCGCTCGTCAAACCCTCCCAGACGGTGGAGCAGTTCTCGGGTCATCATCACCGCGGAGGGACTGACCAGGCAGAGGTTTAAGCTGGCATGGAAAATGTCGCCGGACGGCTTCCTGTGTCTCTTTTTCGGATTCACCCTCACGCCATTTCGCACCCAGATCTCCTCGGTCTGGCAGATCGCGACGTCGGGATGAGATTCCATATAGCCCGTCTGGACCTCGAGTTTGGTCGGGCGCCACAGGTCGTCAGAATCCAAAAAAGCCACATACTTTCCGGCGGACCAGGAGAGACCCAGGTTGCGCGCCGAAGCTACTCCCCTTCTGGGTTGGGAGATCACCTTCAGGCATGTCCCGTACCTTCGAAGCCCGTCTAGAGTGCCGTCCTGGGAGCCGTCGTCCACCACGATCAACTCAAACCGCTTAAAGCTCTGCTCAAGGACGGACTCGACGGCCTCAGAGACCATAGGCCAACGATTGTACGTCGGCAGGACCACGCTGACTAACGGCGCCATCTGATTCTCATTCCTAACGGTTGGAGGTTGGAGAAGTCAAGGGGAACCGTTCTTTGTCCCGATTAGATTTCCATCCATAACTCTTCGTTCTATCAGCCTTTTCTGCCCATTCCTATTTCTATGGACAAGCTCGGCTGATTTCATATTGACAATCCTTTCAAAGTCGGGCTAGTATCCCTCCGGTTTTTCGGAGTTAACAATCTTGCGGGAAATCCCTTAGCAAAAGGAGGGAATGCTGTGTTTGGAAAAAAGAATCAGGAGACCAACGGAACCAGAAACACCGGGCCCCTGCTCACCATCATGGGGGAGAGCGCCCGGATCGAGGGAAAGCTGATCATCGGCGATTCCGTTCAGATCGAGTGTGAGGTTGCGGGCGAAATTAACGTGGAGGGGAAGCTCGTAATCGGGGAAAAGGGAGTGGTACAAGCCGATGTCCAGACCGTAGACGCCCTCATCATGGGCCGCTATGAGGGAAACATGGTCGCCACCGGGAATGTGGAAATCACTTCGACCGGTCATGCGGACGGCAATATCGAGACCGATTCCTTGGTCATCTCCAAGGGGGGCTGCTTCAACGGCAACGTCATCAAGATGCAGCGCGGGGCGGAGCACACCTCAGAACGCCGGATCGTGGGGCCGACGCTCGTGGACCAGAAACAAGTCGCCCGAAAACCGGCCTAGCCCCAGGCTTCAGCTAACGTAGGGAGTCAATTCCATGTGGCGCTGGAGAGGGAACGGCTCAGGGCCCGACCAGACCGCGATGTCCGTCATCGACCATGGGTGCGATCTCTCGGGACATCTGGCCTTCGTCGGAACACTGGTCGTCAACGGAAAATTTCAGGGAGAGATCTCTTCCTCGGACACCCTGCTCGTGGGGGAGACCGGGGAACTGCAAGCCGACGTCCAAGTCGGCACGGTAATCGTCAGCGGCCAGATCAAAGGCAACATCATCGCCCACGATCGGGTGGAGCTCCATGGCTCGGCCCGGGTCTTCGGCGATATTGAAACTCCGGTGCTGGTGCTGGAGGCCGGGGTGGTTTTCGACGGCAACTGCAAGATGAAAGGGCAGGAGCTGCGCGTCGTCGAGAAAAACCCGCTCAAGCAAAAGGGACATGGATAGAAAATACTCCATCTTGATCTTTCCCTGGCAAGGGACACGGATCCGGCGCGTAGCGTTTTCTCAAAAAAGCGTCCGTTATTTACTGACCGCGGGAATGCTCCTGGCGGGAATCGTCGCTTTGCTCTTCGGCGACTACCTGCGGATGAAATTCCAGCGGAGCGAGGTCCACGATCTCGTCGTGGATACTCAGCTTCAACAAGAACAGCTCTCGTCTCTTTACGACCGGACCAAAGAGGTCCAGGGCCTTCTAGCCCACTGGAAAGAACTGCGGGGAAAAGTCCAGGCTTCGCTCCCCCCTCAACGGCGGGCGTCGGTCAACGGTCATGAAGCCGTGGCGGGTCTGGAAAACTACCTTAACTCGCTCCAGGACCAACTCAAACAGATGATCGCTTCCATTCCCACGAGCCTGCCCGCCGCCGGCCGGATCTCGTCCGGCGTCGGAACGCGGCCTTCTCCCTGGGACGGCAAAGCGGAATTTCACTCCGGGTTGGATATCCCCAACCCCATCGGCACGCCGGTCTATGCCCCCGCCGACGGCGTGGTCGATTTTGTCGGCCAAAGCAACGGCAATGGCCAGACGGTGCTCCTCGACCACGGCCAGGGCATCATCACTCAATACGCTCATCTTTCCAAAACGAACGTCAAAAAGGGCGAGGCCGTCCGCAAAGGCCAGCAGATCGCCAACGTGGGGAATACCGGAAAGAGCACCAGCGCTCACCTTCACTACGAGGTCCGGGTAAACGGCGTTCCCGTCGATCCTCGCCGCTACCTGGTAAAGTAATCGCGGCCAAAAACCAGTTCCTCTTGGGGCTCCTCACCGCAAAGGAAAACGGGTTTTGGTCCTGCCTTCGCCCGGATCTTGACGGACGGAGAAGGAATGCTAAACTCCCGCAGGGCCGACCGAGAAAACCGTGAAAGTCGACATCCACTCTCATTTCTTTCCCATCGACGCGTTTCGCAATTCGAAGAAATTCCCGGATAGCGCGCCGAGAATCGTCATGGAGAACGGCCGCCCTTCGGTGGCCACAGGCGCGGGCGCCCGGGGAAATCTCGTCGAGGGGGCCTACGACGCGGCCGCGCGCATCAAGGACCTCGACGCGATGGGCATCGACCTCCAGGCGATCTCTCCTTCCCCCGTACTGCTCTTTTACCGGGACCCGCCGGATGCCGCCGCCTATTTTTCCCGGCTCCAGAACGAAGCGATCCAGAAAACCGTGGAGATGTATCCGGATCGGTTCGTCGGTTTCGGCACCGCGCCCCTGCAGGATGTCTCCGAGGCGATCCGCGTCGCCGAGGAGGCCAAGGCCCTGGGACTAAAAGGGATCGAGATCGGGACCAGCGTTAATGGAAAGCCCCTAGACGATCCGGGCCTCGAGCCCTTCTATGAGGCAGCGGAGCGATTGGAACTACTCCTCTTCGTCCATCCGATCGAGAGCGCCGACGAGGGAGACCCGATCGGGAGCCAGCTCACGAGCGTCCTCGGCTATCCCTACCAGACTACTCTTATGGTCGAGCGGATGATCCTCAGAGGAATTTTCGAGAAATACCGCCACCTCCGCCTCTGCCTCGCGCACGGCGGCGGGCTCCTCCCTTATAATATCGCGCGCCTGGACCACGCCTATTCGCAGCGGGCCCCGATGAGAAAAAATATATCCCAGCCTCCCTCGACCTATCTCAGGCGGATGTACTTCGACTCGGTGGTCCATTCCGTTGCCACGCTCGAATTTTTAGTCCGGACGGTCGGCGCGGATCGGGTCGTGATCGGGACGGATTATCCCATGGGCATGGGAGATCGAGAGCCGGTCCCCAAGATCCTCTCCCTGACTGGAATTACCGAAGACGAACGCGCGGGCATACTGGGCAAGAACGCGCTGGCAGCATTAACGGGCCGCTGAAAAGTCCTCTCTTCAGGCCGCCCTCGAAACTCATTACTCAGAATTCTCAACTGGCGAGATGCGGGACGACTTCGCTCGCCAGGATCTCCATCTGCTCGCTTCTATCGAAGACCGGGCTCAAAACTATAAGGCGGGCGCCGTAAGAGACGACCTTTTGTAATTGCTCCACAACTTCTTCCGGGCCGCCCCAGACCGCGACGCGGTCCGCCTGATCGGGCCGGCCATAGTAGCCGCCGAACCATTCCCGGAGCCGCCGGTGAGCGCGCTCGCGCTCCCGATCCACGGCCAGGAAGACTCGCTTGGCGATGAAAAATGTTCCGGGATCTCGCTTTGCCGTTTCCAACTCTGCACGAACCAACTGGATGTAAGATCGGAAGTCGGCGGTAGAGGAAGAGCCCGCGCCGATATAACCGTTTCCCCGCCTGACCGCACGCTTGAGAGCCGCTGGCGCGCTCCCGCCGAACCATATGGGCGGATGGGGTTTCTGGAAGGGCTTGGGAAGCAAGTTGGCATTCTTCGCCTGCCAGAATTGCCCTTCCAAGGTAAAATGCTCTTCCGTCCACAACCCCTGAATATAAGTGAGGGCCTCGTTGAATCGGGCCACCCGCCGCTCCGGAGAAAGCCCGTAGGCGCCGTACACGTCCGTGCCCGCGCCCAAGCCTATTCCGACAATCAATCTCCCCCGGCTGAGTTGGTCCAGACTCGCCAGAGCCTTGGCCAGGTGAACGGGATTGCGCAGCGCGATCAAGAGCACCGCCGTCCCCAGCCGCATCCGCTTCGTGACGCCGGCGGCAAAGCTCAACAGGGTCACTCCCTCGAGCGCGCTCGACTCTGCGTTGAAGCCGGACTGTTCCGTCGCCCAGACGCTGTGGAACCCCAGCTCTTCGGCCCTTCGCAAATCAGCCTCAAGCGCCGCCGCGTCAATGGGCAATTGGCGGTGAACCTGGGGCGCTATGATGCCGCATAGAACTTTTTCACTCATGGCCTCTCCTTTAATCGTTCAAGATGCCGCCTCTATAACACGGGAGGGGATTCCACCACTAGGAGCGGAAAATCGGTTGCGCGGCTGTTTCGCCTCTGTTAAATAGGGAGTCATGCTGCCTAAGGAACAGAACGAGCTTCTTTGCCGGACCGATCGCGGGACGCCCATGGGAGAAGTCATGCGGCGGTACTGGCAGCCGGTGGGAGTCTCCGGCGAGATCAAGGCCGGGGGCAAGCCCAAAGAAGTGAAGGTGATGGGCGAGGAGCTGGTATTGTTCCGGGACGACCGGGGGAAGCCGGGTTTATTGGGGCTTCACTGCTCGCACCGGTTGACGTCATTGGCGTACGGGCGGGTGGAGGACGGGGGAATCCGCTGTCCATTTCATGGTTGGTTGTATGACGTGGGAGGGAGATGTCTGGAGCAGCCGGCGGAGCCGGAGCCTTTTTGTCAGAGGATTCGCCATTTGTCGTATCCGTGCGAGGAATTGGGAGGGTTGATCTTCGCTTACATGGGACCGGAGGATAAGAAGCCGCTGCTTCCCCGCTATGAAATATTGGTGCGGGAAGATGGCGAGCGGAAATCAGACTACTACATCATCAACTCCAACTACATCCAGAACCTGGAAGGCGCCGTGGATACCATTCATGCGCCCTATCTGCACGTGGATCGCTGGTCCGAGAGGAAGGGAAATATTCCCTCATTGCCGAAGTCTCGGGTGGAGTTCTCGGAGACCGACTACGGAATCCGGCAAACCACATACGAGCCCGACCTCACGCTGACCGATCTGAGACCGCTCTATACTTACTTCTTCATGCCCGCCGGCTTCATCAGGATTCAGATCAACCCCCACGTGGTCGGTCACGCGCAGAAGTTTCAATCCTGGTATGTGCCCATCGACGACACCCACACGAAGAGGTTCCAGGTGGGATTCACGCCGCCCGGCAAAGACGGCAAACCCTACCGGCGACCCGGCAGAGATGGGGATTCCGAGGCGCCGTTTATCCAGCCCGGCCCGGAAAACGATTATTTCAGAAACTACGACGAAGTGGATACCATCTCGGGGATCCCGACCAACGCGCCGGGAACCGCCGTCAAGGGCTTCCTGGTCCAGGACAATATGGTCAACGAAAGTCAGGGGCCCATCGCCGACCGCACCGGCGAGCACCTGGGGGCTCACGACAAGGTCCTGGCCGCGATGCGGGTCATGATTCTCCTGGCCGCCGAAGATATCCGTAAAGGCCGGGATCCAAAACATATCATCAGGGATCAAAGCCGGAACGGCATTATCACCTTTCGCGACGCCGAAGATGCCGAAAAGGCTGGGCCGCTTCCCTGATTGCTCTGGCCGCTCGCAGCAGCGAAGTTTAGAAGAAATCTATTTGGCTGATTTCAGAAATTGAAGGTTACGGCATGGAAAAGATAACCCGCGTCGGCTTCATCGGTCTGGGCAACATGGGAAAACCATTGGCCGCGAACCTGCTCCAAGCGGGCTTTGACCTCATGGTTTATGACGTTCGCGAAGGGCCAGTTAAGGATCTGGCAGCCAAAGGGGCCAAGGTGGGCGCTTCTCCGGCGGAAATCGGCAGACATGGAGAAGTCATCGAGCTGGCGGTCGTGGATGACGCCCAGGTGGAGTCCGTGGTGCTGGGAAAAAATGGCGTGCTTGAGGGCGCCGAGGCGGGAGCCGTGGTGATTGTACACAGCACGATACATCCTCGAACAATCAGAAACGTCGTGGAAAAAGCCACAGCCAAAAAGGTCGGCGTGTTGGATGCGCAGATGAGCGGCGGCGCGAGGGGCGTCAGGGCGCGGACTCTCTGTTTCATGGTGGGTGGAGATAAAGCGGTATTGGAAAAATGCCGGCCCGTTCTCGCCGCTTCCGGCAAGGATATTTTCCATGTCGGCGAAGTCGGGATGGGCGCGGTGGCCAAAGCCGCGCAGCAGGCGATGATCTGCCTCAACCGGCTCTCGGCTTACGAAGGGCTCCTGCTGGCGGAAAAGGCCGGCCTCGATCCTCGCATTCTCCAGCAGATCGCCCATGTCACGAGCGCCCAGAGCCGCATCGTGGATCAATGGTTCGAGCAATATAAGGAATTGAGGGGGACGGAGCCGCAGGAGGCGGCGCGCCAGCTTCATCTCTTCTACAAGGGCCTCTGCCCGGCGCTGGAGCTTGCCCACGACGTGGGCGTTTCCCTTCCCGGCGTGGCGCTGGTGCAGCAGCTCTTCGACAAAGTATTGGGCTTCAAGAAACCGGAAGAGCGGGAATAGCTACATGGCCCTTCCCGATTCGGGCAGCTTCTCCGGGATGGTCCACTTTTTGAGCGGGACGCCGTCGGCGAGCGACTTGAGCTCGCGCTCCCAGAGTTTTCTCAGCAAGAAGAGCCCCACGTCGATGCGGCCGAGCCGGTCGTTGGACCGGTCCGGGATCGCTCCCTGCCCAACCTGCGTGACGTAATCCTCCAGACTCGTCAGGTTCTTCAGGTTCGATTGATTCTTGATATCGCCGATGAGCAGCTTGCCCGCGAGGATATCTTCGGCCAGCTCCGTGTGGGAGCCGACGGTGGCCAGACGGGCCTGCTGCCGCCGCTCCTGGTATTCTTTGGCCGCCTCGCCGGTTAAATGGGCAAAGTCGATCGGAAAGCTGACACAGCGCTCGTCATCCACCGGAATGCGCCAGAGGAGACGATCCAGGATGCCGCCCCCGGCGCCGCGAAGCGGATCTCTGAGCGCGACGGTGGTTCTGAAGTGATTCGTATTCGGCATATGAAAGTGAAGCGCCCCGGTGATCTTTCCACCGCGCATGAGAGTCGTCCGGACTCCGTACTCGGTCTCCTCGGCGGACACGACGGGGACTTCGGGGCGGTAGTTGATGGCGGCCCGAGAGTCCCGGTGGGTGAACGCCACGTGAGCCGCGTCGCAGGCATTATCGATCCGATTGAAATAATTACACGGCCAATATTCCGGGGGATACACTTCCAGCACGCCCGGACCTTCGAGCTCAAGATAGCGCCGGAGCGGCGGCGGCTCGCCATCTCCTAAATACGCAAAGATGAGCCCTAAATATTCCTTCGTGGGATAACTCTTTATCCTTACCTTATTGGCGAAGCCCTCCTCTTCTCCCGGCTGCTCCACGCACTGCCCGCTCCCGTCATATCTCCACCCGTGATACCGGCAGCGCAGGCTGTCTCCCTCCACCCAGCCGGTGGAGAGCTGTGTGCCTCGATGGGCGCATCGAAACGCCGTCACGTGCGGGCTCCCCTCTTGACCCCGATACAAGGTAAAATCCTCCCCCATGATCCGAATCGGCGCCGCCCGGCCCGCCGCCAGGTCCTGTGCCCGGTAGACCGGCTGCCAGAAGGTCCTCAAGTAGCGCCCGGCCAGTGTGCCGGGTCCGGTTCGAACAAAATCGATATATTCTGGGATGGACATTTGAGTCTCCTCAATAACTTAAGTTGTATCGCGACGCCGCTAAGCTGCGGCTGGCCGTCAGCTTAAGCGGCGCGTCACTTATCCAGCCAGGCATAATTGACTCCCCCTCCCCAGGGCCGAAGCGCCCCCTTGCCGTCGGTGGTAAAACCCTTGACGTGATCCGCGACGGCAAAGAATCGCGGGACAAAACCGACCGGCAGCTCGGGCACGTCTTCGGCGAGTTTGGTCACAATTTGTTTGAACAGGGCCCGACGCTTGGCCGGGTCCATCTCCGACTCCGCCTTTTTGACCAGCGCCTCCATTTCCTTGTCGCAATAACCGGAGTCGTTCGCCGTCCGTTTCTTGAGATCCAACTCGCACATGAGATTGGCCCCGTACGCGCCCGAGGGGTCGAGATAGTCGCCGCTTCCCATGAAATCGAACGTGAACTCGCCCCTGCGCTGGAGCGCGGTATACGCGCCGTAGTCCAGGATTTTGACATTCACATTGATCCCGATCTTCCTCAACTGGGCCTGGAGCGTCGTGGGCTCGACATCTTCGCCCTGCTGGGTCACGAACTCGATGGTCTCGCCCTTGTAGCCGGACTCTTTCAGGAGAGCCCTGGCCTTGTTCAGATCCTGCGAAGGTGAAGAGATCCCGTCAATGTACCAGGCGTGTCCCTTGGGATAACTCTGATCGGCGGGCTCGCCAAAACCAAAATAGGCGGCATGCAGGATCTCCTTCTTGTCGATGGCATGGGCCACCGCCTGGCGCAGCTTCTTGTTGTTGAAAGGCGCCGCCGGCACGTTGAACACCAAGCGGCGATAGCCCGCATAAGGAGCCGCAATGAAGCTGATTCCCTTGAGCTTGCCCTCGACGATCTGCTTCACCCACTCGTAGGGGGTCCGCTCGGTCATGTCGATATCGCCCGCCCTGAGGGCGCTGAACCGCACCGTGGCATTCGCGACCGGCCGGAGGACCACCCGATCCACCAAGGCCTTATGTCCCCAGTAATCGTCGTGCCGCTCAAAGACCACCCGTTGCTGCGGTTGCCATTCGACGAACCTGAAAGGACCTGTCCCAGAAGGAAACTTCGGAGGATTGTCCATACCGTCCGGGAGCGACCCCTTGGGAATCACCGAGAAGGTTCCGATCTCGACGAGCGAGAGGAGAAACGCGGGACTGGGCCTCTTCAGATAGATCTTCACACCATACCGGTCATCCGCCTCGACCCGATCGACGATCGCCAGTGTCTGAAAGCCATAAGCGTTGTTCTTGGGATTCATGGAGTAATCGATCGCGAACTTGACGTCCTCCGCCGTCATCTCCTGACCGTTGTGAAACTTGACTCCGCGGCGGAGATTGAACGTATAAAGCCTGCCGTCTCCCGACGCCGTCCAGCTCTCGGCGAGATTGGGTTGTAGGTTTCCCTTGAAGTCAAGGCCCAGGAGCGGCTCATACATGAGCTCGCGGATGATTCTCTCGGTCGACCTCGTGCGCACCAATGGATTCATCAAGGTGAGATCCCGCTGAAGGGCGACGGTCAATGTTCCGCCCCGTTTCGGTTTATCGGAGGCCGCTTCCGCAGGAAGCGCCAATCCCAGTAAACACCCAGCAATCCATAGAGCTAGCAAAAATCGTTTCATGGCTCTCCTCCTCTGTTAAGCCTTGCGTTTGATCGCTACCGAGCCTGCGTCGCCCTCTGACGCATCACCGTCATGAAGAAGCACGCCATGACCAGCGCGGCGACAATAGTCGTTACGTGGAACCCGTACTCGATTGCCAGCAGGCCGCCGACGCTGCGCGCGCCGAGGGTGATGTGAAAGTTGCCGTGCGGCCACCAGTTGATGAGCGACCAGGCGATGGCGAGATGCGCGGCACGGGCTAGCCCCTGGTGAGCGGGCACCATGTCTTTCGCGAACGGGAAGCCGAAGATGAGAAAGGCCACTCCCCATCCGAACACGAGAGATTGGAACGCGCCGATCAGCATAAATAGCATCCGTTGCGTGTCGCTCGGCCCACTGCCCGGGCTCGCCGCCGGCGGACCCCAGAAACCGCCCAACGGCGCGTTCGGGCTCGCCAGGAAAGCGAGGACGCCGAGCACAAGAGTTACGGCTAACCATTTGCCCCAGTTTTGGCTTGCGTCTTTCATCGAATATTCCTCCTTTTGTTGCGAATTCGAATTTCAACACCGTTAGGTTTTGCTACCGTCGCTTCAATCCACCAGCTTCATGTTATTGTTAACTGACATGAGAACCAAAACCGGATGCAATATTCCTCACTCATGAAACTCCTGTCAAGCATTATTTTTCGAAAGACTAAAAGCCTTTGCTTAACAGCCGCGCCTTTTGCTAGTGTCGAACGAACCAAGGAGGTCAAACCCCATGCCTATAACAAGGGTTAGGTGGATTCTCTGCCTATCGCTTTTTCCATTCCTTTTCGCTTGCGGCCAAAAAGATGAGGGCAAACAACAAGCGGAAAGAACCAAAATTGAGGAAGCGGTGAAGCAGGCCGTAACCAAAGAACTCAAGATGTACGAAGGCGCCAAGGCGGGATTGGAAAAGGTAGAAAAAGAAGCTCAAGAGAAAAGGGAAAAGGAAAAAGAGGTGAAGTAGGCTCGCTCAGGGGAGGTAAAATGAAAAGCCGGCGTAGATGACGTTCGAGTCCAGTCCGGGATTTCTCGGCGCGGTGTAAGCGTTGGAAAGGTGATGATACTTGTAGCCCAAAGTGAAGGCGCGTTGCGGAGCGATGAAAAATTCGAGTCCCAGGCTGATCTCTGGAGTGAGGTTGAAGCGCGAGGCGCGTGGTACGGGAACCTTTTCATTGAAATAGAGAAATCCTACACTGGCGCCTATAAAAGGCTTCACCCAGCTTTGCTGTCCGAAAAGGACTTTCAGGCCCAGAGGAGAAAGCCCTGCGCCGTAAAAGGTAGACTTGCCCCTTCTCACTCTCCCGGGCTCAGACATCACCGCGGTGGGAATGAGATCGAAAGTGTATTCATAGGCGATATTCTCGCTCGCGGAAAAGATCCACCCATAACGAAGCCCAAAAAGTAGCAGCTCTCGATCCTGAGTCTTGCCAATCAGCGTGGATGGCCCGGGCGATCCCCCGCCCCAAAGACCCAATTCCCACGAACCCTTGGACAGAGAGTAAGAGTCCGCATGGCCCGGCGCGAGGCTTGAAGGCTTCTCTTGAGCTTCAAGGGTATGGCCTGCCGTGATGAACAAAACCATCACCGCAGTGCAGATTTTCATCATGTGTAAAAATTAATCTATAACCGGCAGTCTGTCAATGCGTTGTAGTCTCGCAAAGTGAATCATTAAATGGCTGACGCCGATTCTCTCACGGCCGGCGGTGCCAAGCCATTCGCGGCGCATACACGGGGACACGCTTCCTAGTAAAGGCTCCCGTCCTTCCGCGTAAACCGCCGCTTGCCGTCGGCGCCGACGGCGAACTGAATGTCGTCGTCCGGATAGCTGACCGAGTCGCCGGCGCTGCGATCGCCGATTTCGAGATAAGCCACGTCATTCTTGGTCCGGTTGACCAGGTGGTGGCCGTCGCCCGTGCCCGCCTTGAAGCCCGCACACATGCCCGGCCGAAGCAGAGTCTCTCCCGCGTCGGTGACCAGGGTCGGCTCCCCTTCCACAACATAGATGAACTCGTCCTGGCGCGCGTGGGCATGCCGGAGCGCCGACATCCCGCCGGGGGCAACGCGGGTCAGGTTCACGCCGTAATTCGTGAGCCCGAACAGATCGCCGAGCGCCCGCTTCTCCCGGCCTCCCACACGAGACGCAAACGGCTCTGGGTAGAATGAAGATTTAGGCCTGGGCGGCGCCTCGGCCGCCGAGATCGCAATCGGATATTTTCGTTGTTCCATCGTGGCTCCTCCAAGGAATTTAAGTTAGTAGCAAGAACCGCCGTCAAGTCTTAACGGTTAGGCTAAGGCGCGCGCATTTTGCGCGTCGCTCTCTAGGCGATTGTTAGATTTCGTTGCATCACTATAATCGAATGATAAACTTACCACCACCCGGCGTTTCCATGACGACTCCGCCGTTGCTAATGATGCTTAGGTCATTTAATTTCTCCTTATGCTTTCGAAGTTTCTTCTCATTCCCTTTGTATGCTGTTTTCACTGTTTTCTCGTAAATCGCCCTCAGAAGTTCAAGCATAAGTTTGGAATGCTCTTCAACAAATTCTTTCAAGTCCACAGTTTGAACTGCCAGGGTTTCATTGTTCATGTACTCGCAGTTGAACTGCTCAAGGCTTACACGAACCGGCACAAAGGACTCTAGGTTTCTGCTATCTGTACTCGAATAGTCAACACCATGTGCTCCAACCTTGTTTCGCAGTTCCCTTATCCGAAGTTCATATATTCGTTTTTTTGTGTTCTTTAGGTCAGGCACGTTCATCAACTGATATAGTTTAAGGATCGCTTGTTGCTGGATAAAAGTAGCATTGAGTACGCCGTACAACCGCAAGTACCTCTCGCCTGTGTCATTGTATTTGGTCGGGCCGTCGAGCCCAAAGCGAAGAAAATTCTCAATTGCTGTTGAGGCATCGCCAACTATGTACATCGCGCTCCAAGCAAAGTTCGAGTCTTCCTTCTTATGCAGGCGAAGGAGTTTCCAAAGATCTTCTTCTGGACGGCTGTCAAGTAGCTCTTCTATCAGGGCACTGAACGCTTCCCGATATGTATTAAGTGCTTGAGAAAACGATTGACGCATATTATTTTCTGCTGTCGTGATGAAATCTAACTATTAAGTGAGCCGTTTAGACCGTGCTGTTTCTAGCCGCCTATCCCGGACAGCCCGATAATTCATTTACGAACAAAACTGCATGCAATATCCCTCATTCACGAAAATCTTGTCAAGCACTGTTTTGCGGTGAAACACTGCCACCCCGGCAGCCTATCTTTTCGCTTTTTCTTCAAAATCCCAGAGCGAAGAGTAGGCTCGGTCGCATCTGTTGCATCTTGCTGGCGCTCAGCGTTGTGATCAGCGAGCCGATTTTTACTTTCGAGACGGTTTGAAGATGGTCAAGGTTGACGGCGCAATCTCTGGACATGCCGTCTGCGTCCGTAAGCAAAACTTCGGACGGAATATCGCGAATGGTTGACGTGATCGGGGCAACGGTCACTTCCCCTAGGAATTCCAGCGCCGAATCTCTGGTCAGAATCAGAACCGGCCGTTTCTTGTCAGGGCGGCCAAACACATACCATCTGACCTCACCTCGTTTCATCAATCACCCCAGATCTGTTCAGATTCCCAGTCACTGAACTCGCCGCGCTTGACCGGCTTACGCTTGTAGCCTTCTCGATGCTTCAGCTCTAAGTCCCTTACGCGAGTTTCTCTAAGGGCAGAACGCAGAGCTTCCCTTGTAAAGGCGGATCGGGTCGTTCCTAACTTTTTCGCGGCACCGTCTACGGCCTTTACAAGGTTTTCATCCAAGGTCATTTGTACCGTCTTCATCAGAGCCCCCCTGTTCATAGCTATCGGTATAGCTATAATAGTCCGCATCACATGCCAACTCAAGTCCTGAGCTGAAACTCGCTCGTGGGCTCGGAATTGATTCCCGCCTATGGAATAGTTTGCAGGGCGCTGCGCCGAAGTGAAAATGAGAAGATCTTATAAAAAATAGGGGACGTTGTTGACTAAGAGGAATAACTCTGCGCCAGGCTCTTTCGAAATGGCAGATGTAGATATGCCAACCTGGCGCGCAATCTCTGCTACGGCGCTGCCATATCACCCCGCCCGCATTTTGAGCAGCTTCGGAATATCCATTGTTCCCTGATACAGACGCAGTTTTCTTTCTTTGCTCTCTGCGCCGAGCATGGCCATGCGGTCGGCGAGTTCGTTGCCTTCGGTGCCGACGTGGGCGGCGACGTGGGTGAGCGTCAGTTCTTCTTCCATGCGCCGGTAGATCGCGTAACAGTCCTGGATAATTTCCAGGTTCTTGATCTCGCCGCCGGGTTTTTTCCAGCCTTTCTTTTCCCATTTCGGCGCCCATCTGCGAATGCAGTTGAGGGAGTACGCCGAGTCGCTGCACAGCTCGACGGCGTTGCCGGACTTGATTTCCGCTTCGGCCATGCGGAGTGCGTGATAGAGCGCGTTCAGTTCGGCGGTGTTGTTGGTTCCCCTGGGGTTGTAGAGACCAAACCACAATTCAGCGAGTTTGCCGGCCCGATACACCGCGATGCCGGAGCCGGCATTGCCAGGGTTGGGTTCACAGGCGCCGTCGCAATAAATGCTGACATCGAACCGATGAGCGGTGTGCGGGGTACTGCGTTTGCTGCGCGGGGTGCCGGCTTTTCGCCCGCCCGACGTTTTGGGCGGAACGCCGGCGGAGCCGCCGCGACCGAATGCTTGCTCGGCTTCCGCACGGGTCGGGAAGGACTTGAAGCGCGCCCCGGCATACTTGTCCACGGCCCGCTGAGTAGTCGCCCAATCCGTGAATACACCGGTCTGCCGTCCTGACCATACGACGTAAAATTTTTTCGCCATGCTGATTCGGCGTGCCTCCTGTAGAAACTAAACCCGCGAGCATCTCATGGGTAGCAAACAGCAGGTGTTTTTGGCTCGCGCAGTTGATGGAAATTTTTGCGTCGCCCGGACGCGTTACTCAGGTGCCTCAGAAGGTTTGGTAGCGTTCTTGCCCTTCCGGCGGAGGTTGGGCAAAGGCGGCAAACTCCGGCTGATCGTCGAAAGGACGCGATACGACATTCAGGAGCGTCGTGAAGGGCGTGTAATCGCCGCGTTCCACCGCAGCGCTCAAGGCTTCCTCGACGCGATGATTGCGCGGAATGAACGCGGGATTGGCACGCCGCATCGTTTGCGCCCGCGCCAAAGGCGCCACCGCCTCGCGCGCGAGCCGCGCCCGCCAGTGGCCGCTCCAGAGATCATAGGCCGACGCATCGGCAAACAGGGCGCGAATCGGCTCCTCCCGGCCCAAGGCCGCATCGGCGAGGCAACGGAAAGCCAGCGTATAGTCGACTTTCTTGCCCTCTATCGCGGTGAGAAATCCCTGGGCGAGGTTGAGATCGGCCTCGTCCTCACTCGTCAGTCCGAGCTTCGCGCGCATGCCTTTTAGCCAGTGCCGTTCGTATTGTTCCGAAAAGGCATTGACCACCTCGGTGGCGCGTGCGATGGCGCGCTTCTCATCAGCGTCGATCAGAGGCACCAGCGTTTCCGCCAGCCGCGCCAGGTTCCACTGCGCGATCCCCGGCTGGTTGGCGTAGGCATAGCGGCCCTGGGTGTCGATCGAACTGAACACCGTTGCCGGATCATAATGATCCATGAAGGCGCATGGGCCGTAATCGATCGTCTCGCCGGAGATCGCCATATTGTCGGTGTTCATCACGCCATGGATAAAGCCCACCTGCATCCAGCTGGCAACGAGCGCCGCTTGTCTGTCGCAAACGCGCTCCATCAATCCGAGGTAGGGGTTCGCGTGGTCCTTCAGCTCCCGGTAGTGGCGATCGATGACGTAATCGGCCAAGCGGCGCACCTTGTCCGGCTCACCGCGGGCGGCGAAGAACTGGAAGGTACCCACACGAATGTGGCTGGCGGCGACGCGCGTTAAAACCGCGCCCGGCAGCGCAGTCTCGCGATAGACGGGCTCGCCCGTGAGGACTGCGGCAAGCGCCCGGGTCGTCGGGATACCAAGCGCGTACATCGCTTCGCCGATCAGATATTCACGCAACACGGGCCCGAGCGCTGCGCGGCCGTCGCCGGCGCGCGAAAAAGGAGTGGGACCCGAGCCTTTGAGCTGTATATCACGGCGACGTCCGTTGCGGTCGATCACCTCGCCCAGGAGCAGCGCTCGCCCGTCGCCAAGTTGGCGCGAGAAGCCGCCGAACTGGTGGCCGGCGTAGGCCTGGGCCAACGGCATCGCTCCCTCGGGCGTCTCATTCCCCGCAAAGATCCTCGCCCCTTCCTCGGAATCGAGAGCACCACCATCCAGCCCCAATTCTTCAGCCAAGGCACGATTGAACTGAACCAACGTAGGGCGCGCCACTTGCGTCGCTTTCCAGGTTGCGTAGAAGCCCTCAAGTTCGCGCGCATAGGTATTTTCGAAGGCGAATCGCGCGGCGATAGGGTGGTTAGGGACGTCGTTCATCGTGTGACTTTCTTGGTCAGGAGATTAGGGAATCCTCGGCTATCATTCTTCCCGATATTGATACAAAGATCCATACCCGTCCGGTGGCCGCGAAGCCGACCAGCGGTCACTCCCAAACTAGATCGACGCAATTTCCATCGAGAATCATTCCATCGGCCGTGATCAGCGGACAGCGGAGGGTGCCGGGCCGTCGCTACGATGGCTCTGTCCGCCGGGGCCTAGCGACGAAACGGCACGTCCAGGTGAACAAGGTTCCTTGCGTTTCTGTGCTAAATTTCTAAGATTTTCTTGACTCTCACTTTTTTCCGCTTGACCTGCTCCAGAACGTAACGGCTGACGGCCAGGTCTTCATCGGCGATACCGTTGGATTGGAAGAGAATGCGATGAGGGCGAGGGTGGGGGGC
>Ga0080064_1001749_pt1 | contig 41416 bp, 34 predicted proteins | sample Subgrocontami54m_FD_69260 | JGI IMG/M metagenome (GOLD analysis project Ga0080064, IMG submission 69260) | Subsurface groundwater microbial communities from S. Glens Falls, New York, USA - GMW46 contaminated, 5.4 m (SPADES assembly) (version 2) ...
TCGTCATGGGGGGTCAGATTCGGAGACCTGAGGGCCCTCCCCCCACCCGGCTCGGTCCGCTCGCCGGCCTCCCCCACAAGGGGGGAGGCGGTTACGGGGCCCCCGCAACGAGGGAGGCGGTTTCGAGGCCTCTCCCATTGCGGCTGAATCAGGGCTAAATCGCGTAATTGGTGTACGGCGTCATCGAGCGGCCCGTGGGCTCGTGGGTAAGGATGCCTCGCTCACGGAGCGCGCGCTCCACCTGCGTGCCCAGTTCCTCGACGTCACCGTCGGCGGCGAACACGAGGTCGGCGTCGCGTGCATCGCGCGTGTTTTCGCGGCCGAGATGGACCGCCACGACGGGTGAGGGATGGACGAGCGCCATGATCGCCTCGGTGTCGAGGGTGCGGAAGGCACTCGTCGTGCTGACGACGATCAGGCCGGTGTCCAGAAGAAGGCGGGCTACCTCGCCGAACCGCCGCGCAATTTCTTCGCCCGCGGAGGCGACGAGGTCCGCCTCCACCCCTCGCCGCAGGTTTTCGCTCTCGAGCAGATAGGTGTGGCGGCCATCGGACACCAGCCCGCGCTCGATGCGCCGGGCGAGCAAGGAGGCGGCATTCGCATCGCCGGTGAGCAGCACGAGTGCTGGACGATGGCCGTAGTTGATCGCTCGCTCGTCGGGGGTGACGTCGCCGGTGAGCCAGCCGAGGTCGCGCTCGCGCGCCTGCTCGAGGAGCGTCGTATGCTCATCGCGAACGACTTCGGTGATGATGCCACCACCCGCTACGTCGTACTCGTCGACGATCACGAAGCGACCGGTGGCCTGAAAATCCCGATACCGGTCGCACGCGATCGGGTAGCGGGTCTGGAGCGTAAGCTCGGCGACTTCGTTCTTCGCGACCTGCCGCTGTTTGCCGCGCGCTTCGAGATCGGAGGCGTCAATGATCCCGTGGATCTCCGCCACCTCACAGGCCACCTCGCGCGTGGCGAGGCGGAGGAGGTATCGCCGACCCATCTCCAGCGGCCGCGTCCCCATCCAGAAGACGTTGCAGCGGAGGGACGTCGCGACCAGGGGTGTCGTCATCTCCACCGAGGCGACTTCACCGCGCTCGACAAAGATCTGCTCGTCCAGGGTGACGCCGACCGAGCGTCCGGCCCTCGCCACTGTCGTCGCGGGACTTACATTGAAGCCCTCGATCGACTTCACAAAAGCGGACTTGTGCGATGGAGAGAAGACGAGCCGATCGCCAATCGCCACCCGACCAGCTTCGATGCGGCCGGAGAGAATGCGGCGCTCGTCGAACTTGTAGACGTCCTGAATCGGGAACCGGAGTGGCTGGGCTTCGGTCGTCGGCGGCTTGGCGAAGAGCCCGAGCTGGTCCAGCACCGTCGGGCCGCTGTACCACGGCATGTTCCCGCTCACGTCGGCGACGTTGTCGCCAAGCTTCGCGCTCACCGGGATGAACCGCTCCGGGCTCACCCCGAGCGTGCCAAGAAAGTCGCGATATTCCGACTCGATGTCCGCAAACGTGGCCTGGTCGTACCCCATCAGGTCCATCTTGTTCACAATGACGCTCACCTGGTGCACGCCGAGGAGCGAGAGCAGGTGCCCATGGCGCCGCGACTGCTCCTGCACGCCCTCGTGGGCATCGATGACCAGCAGCGCCGCCTCCGCGCGGGCGGCACCGGAGATCATGTTCTTCAGAAATTCTTTGTGCCCCGGCGCGTCGATGATGATGTACTCGCGGTGGCCCCACCGAAAGAACGTGCGCGCGGTGTCGATCGTGATGCCTTGCTCCTGCTCTTCGAGGAAGGCATCAAAAAGGAATGCGTACTCGAACTCCTTGCCCTGCTGGCGACAGACGGCCTGGACCTTCTCCAGCTTGCCATCCGGCAGGGAGCCTGTATCCGCGTAGAGCCGCCCGAGCAGGGTGGACTTGCCATGGTCGACGTGGCCGACGGTGACGATGCTGAGCTGATCGGTTGCCTCGCCGGCTGCGGGCGCCACCACCTACATATACCCGTCTTTGCGGAGGAGCTCCATGCCACGACCCTCGTCCTGGGCACGACCGGCTCGCTCCGCGACGGTGCTCTCGCGCAGCTCAGCGACGATCTCCGCGACGGATTTGGCGGTCGAGCGAATCGGGAAGGTGCATGGCGCACAGCCCAGGCTGCGGTAGCGCGTGCCGTCACCCCGGTCGAAGTAGAGGTCGATCATCGGGATGTTCTCGGCTCCGACGTATTCCCAGATGTCGATCTCGCGCCAGTCCAACAGCGGGTGGACGCGGATATGGGTCCCTTCCGGAAAGCTCGTCTTGAACTGGTCCCACAGCTCCGGCGGCTGATCGCGAAAGTCCCACTCGCCATGCTTATCCCGCGGAGAGAAGTAGCGCTCTTTGGCGCGAGTGCTCTCCTCGTCAGCGCGGATGCCCAAAATGACGGCGGTAAAGTCTTGCTCCGCCAGAAACTGCTTCAGCCCGTTGGTCTTGAGCGCCGTGCAGCAAATCACGCGGCCCACCGTGTGATTCATGCCGTCGGCCAGCGCTCCCTTGTTCTGGCCGATCAGCAGATTCAGCCCCCACTCCTTCGCGAACCGGTCCCGGTACTCGATCATCGCCGGGATCTTGTAGCTCGTGTCGATGTGGACGAGTGGGAACGGAACGTGCCCGAAGAACGCCTTGCGCGCCAGCCAGAGCAGGACGGTGGAGTCCTTGCCCATGGACCAGAGCATACAGAGGTTGTCGAAATGCTTGTACGCCTCGCGCAGCACATAGACGCTCTGGTCCTCGAGGCGCTGCAAATGCGGGCTCAAATTGGAGACTGGGGCAATCGGCGCCACGGCGGCCATGCACGCTCCTGAATTGTTGAGTAAGTTGAGTGACTTAATAATAAATGCCCCCCTCCGCTCCGTCAAGGCACCATCCGGCCTGTTATTACGTCTAATTGAGAGCCCTCTGTGATTCCGGCGCGCCTCTTCAGGCACGGCCCCGTTTTGTCTTCTGGCACCTGCGCTGTTACAAATCGTCACCTTGGAAATCTGCCTCGACGCTCGCGCCATGGGGCGCACGCAACCGACCGGCGGGGAGGTCTGAAACATGGATATCCCCATCGAGCGAGGCAGCACCGCGCGCTTCGACGTGCCCCTCAGCCGCGCACCCGCGATCTGGCTTCTGACAGGCGTGATCGCGGTGGCCGCGGGATTTGCGCTAGCGCTTGCCTGGCTCCTGGCGTCGACCGCCCTCGCGGTCGAGACCGACCCCCCGGACGCATCCGTCTTCGTCAACGACCAGCTCGTCGCCCGGGCAGCGGCGTTCCATTACGGGTGGGGACCCCTGACCTGGAATCTCCGCGTGGAAGCACCAGGCTATCAACCGTGGACCGGCACCGCCCAGCTTCAGCCCGGCGGCACGACGCGGATTCTGGCCCAGCTCGCCCCCATGCCTGGCCGCCTGGACCTCGACTCCAGCCCAGCGGGCGCGACGGTCCGGCTCGACGACCAGGATGCCGGCGTCACGCCACTCGTCGTCGAGGACCTCGCCCCGGGGTGGCACCGCCTGACCGTGATGACCGCCGAGCATGAGCGCTGGGACGGTCAGACCGAGATCGCTGCCGGTCGCACCACGAGCGAACGAATCACGTTGACCGCGCTACCGACCCGGCTCGCCGTTGTCTCCGCGGGCGGCAGCGCGACAGTCTGGATCGACGATCAAGCCCGAGGCTACTCGCCGCTCGAGGTGACCCTCGACCCGGGCGAGCATCTGGTCCGGGTCGAGGCGGACGGCTACCGCGTCTGGGAGCGACGCCTTGCACTCCGGCCGGCCGAGTCGCGCGTCGTCGACCTCGCCCTGCAGCAGCCCTGGCCGGATCCGGCGAAAGAGCCGTTCGAGATCTTCGCGGTGATGATCGAGAACCAGGAACAAGCTCGACCGCAGACCGGCCTCGATCAAGCAAGCATCGTCTATGAGGCGCTGGCGGAGGGCGGAATCACGCGGTTTCTGGCGCTTTACGCGGGGCATGAGCCCGAGGTCGTCGGCCCGGTGCGTTCAGCGCGCCACTATTACGTCAACTGGGCGCAGGAGTACAACGCGCCAATCATCCACGTTGGGGCCAGCCCCCTGGGCTACGAAGCCCTCCAATCGTTGCACGCCGCCAGCCTGGATGAGATTCGGGGCGACCCCGGCTTCTGGCGGTCACCCGCGCGGCTCGCGCCCCACAATCTGTTCGCCAACCTGACGAATATCAAGTCCACCCTCGAGCAACGACGCGCCGTGAACAGCGGCTCCTTCGGCGGCCTGCAATTCAAGCGCGCCGCGACTCGCCTCGACGGACACCCCGCTACCCATGCCACGATCAAATTTGGCTCATGGGCATACGTGGCCGAGTGGATCTACGACCCGTACTGGAACGAATACACCCGCTGGATGGATGGTTCGCCCCATACCGACGCACTCAGCGGCGAACAGCTCCGAGCGACCAACGTCCTCATCCAGACCGTCGAATCGTGGCCTATCCCCTACGACCGCGAAGGCCGGCTCGACTTCGCCCAGGTCGGCAAAGGCCGGGTCATTGCCCTGCTCGACGGGATCGCCGTCGACGGCACCTGGTCAAAGGCGTCCCTCACCGCGCCGACGGAGTACCGCGACGCGAAAGGGGCGCCCCTCCGGCTCAATGCGGGTCCAGCGTGGATCGTCATCGTCCCGCCGGAGGGTTCCGTATCGCTGACGGACGACTGAAAACGGCCGGGGCGGTGCGTAAATCGAGCCGTTGCCGGCGTCATTGCGATGACTTTGTGTCGTTGCTGCCCCTATGGCACTGGGCTATACTCGCTCGAACGGGAGGCGAGCTCATGGAGGTAACCGATGTTTAACAAGCGAAGTGAAGAGTCGGAATGGACTCGCTTCTCCAAAGCGTTCACTGGGAAAGAGGGCGCCAAGGGCGACGAGCCGGCGCGGGAAGGTGAGGACGTGGCTGAAACCAATGGGGTCGCCGCTGGCGAGACTGCAGCGGAGGTCGCGACCGCCGCACCGCCAGTCTCGAGCCCATCCATTCGGCCAGCGTCCGCCGACAGCAACTACTCAGTGGCGCCGCGACCGTCCGTGACGACTGTGCCCACCCGCGCGACGGCGGTGGATGCGTACGATGACGTCGAGAGCATGATCGGCGAGCACGCGTCCTTCAACGGCACCTACCGCTCGGAGCACAGCATCCGCGTGAAGGGCTCGGCTCAGGGCGAGATCGAGTGCCAGAAGTCTGTGTACGTCGAAGAGAACGCGAAGGTAGAAGCCAAGGTCACCGCCGCCACGATTACAGTGGCCGGCGAGGTGAATGGCGAGCTGAATTGCACCGGCCGGGTCGAGATCCGCCCGTCGGGCCGCGTGACTGGCACGATCAACGCCGGCACGCTGGTGATGCAGGAAGGCGCGTTCTTCGACGGCAACCTGCGCATGAAACAGTCTGGCTCGGAGGCAACGACCTCCGCCTAGCCGCGTATCGTGCTGTACCTCGCCGTCGGCAAGAACGAGTTCCTTCGCGAAGAGTTCATCGGCCAGCTCAAGGCGCTCATGCGCCGCCTCCCCGCGGGCGAGCATAACCTCGATGAGTTTGGCCCGAACACGCCGATCCGCGATGTCGTCGCGGCCTGCGACGCCATGCCCTTCCTTTGCGAGAAGCGTATGGTCATCGCCCGAGGCGTCGCCTCGGCCGGCTCGCGCGGACGCGGGCGTGGCCGCGCGAGCGCAGCCAAGAAAGCCCCGGACGAGCAGCCCACAACACCCGTGGACGAGCTCGTCCGCTACGTCCCGCAGCTTCCCGAGACGACCCACCTGGTGCTGGTCGAAGACGATCCAGCGACCGTGAAGCCCCTGGAGGCAGCGCGGCCCGACGCCGTGAAGCGCGAGTTCGCGCCAATTCGGGACGATGCCGTTCCCGGTTGGATCGTCGAGCGCGCCAAGAAGTGCGGCGCCCGCATCACGCCTCAGGCAGCCCGCGATCTCGCCCACCAGGCAGGCTCCGAGCTTCGCGCGTTGGACCGTGAGATCGAGAAGCTCGCGACGTACGTGGACCAGGGCGCGACAATCGACGTCCCGGACGTGCGGACACTCGTCGCTGGCACGGCACCAAGCATCTTTGAGTTTCAGGACGCCATCGCTGAACGGCGCCCGGCCACGGCGCTCTCCGCGACCCGCGCGCGCCTCAACCACGGCGACGACCCCGCCGAACTCCTCGCCCAGGCGGCGGGGCTCGTGCGCCGGCTGCTCATCGTCAAGGAGCTGCGCACGTCTGGCCAGCAGCTCGCGCGTCACGCGCCGACGTACGGACTCAGCTCCAGCCCGTACCTGCTCCAGAAGCTCGAGCGGCAGGCCGCGGCCATATCCGCGTCAGACCTCGAGCGCGCCTATCTCGCCCTCCATGACGCTGACCTGGCGATCAAGACTGGCCGGCGCGACCCGGACCTCGCGATCGAGCTTGCCATTGCGGAGATCGTCGGCATTGGGCCGACGAACGAGGCGGCCTGACAAAACGAAGGGGCCAGGACCCGAGCGGCACATAATCGCGGCCGATCGAATCCTGGCCCCGCGCAACCAGCCCGGCGCCGGTTGCGCCTCAGGGACGACACCCATTCATCGTAATGCTCGCCCGTCCCCGGGCTGTTATCGCACTGCTAACGGTCCGTAAGAATTCACGGGTGGAAAGCAGCGCAGATGAAGCAGGTCACATGATTGAACGGATCACCGAGACGACCTTGCCCTGCACGCGGAGGTCGCTCGCATCCACGTAGATCGGGTCCATCTCAGCGTTCGCGGGCTGCAGGCGGATCCGGCTCCCCTCACGATAGAGGCGCTTCAGGGTCGCTTCACCCTCGGTGGAGGCGCCACCGGTGATCAGCGCGACCACGATCTCGCCGTCCTGTGCCGTGTCCTGCGGTTTGATCACGACCACATCGCCATCGTCGATGTGGTCCTCGATCATCGACTTTCCCTTGACGCGCAGGGCATAGCAACCCTGGTCGACGAGGCGCTGGGGCACCTCCACGCTATCCTCAGCGTCGACCACTGCCTCGATCGGCTGGCCCGCCGCGATGAGGCCCATAACCGGTATCGATGAGCCGTGAGGCTGACCGGCGAGGGCGATGCCGCGCGAGAGCTCGCGCTCCCGGCGGAGTTGGCCGTCGCGCTCCAGCAGGCGCAGGTTGTAGTCCACAACCGATGTGGAGCTAATCCCAACCGCGCTGCCAATTTCGCGGACCGTTGGCGGTCGTCCATGCTCGCTCATGTACTGCCGGATGAAGCGCAGAATCCGCTGCTGTCGATCGCTCAGCGTCCGCATGCTGCCCCCGTACTCGTGTTCGGAACATCTGTTCTCGCATCATAGCGAGTTGAGGGAGTGTGCGTCAACCCCTGCGGACATGCGAATCGACCGGAGGCAGCGAACGCTAGCCACCAATGACGGCCAGCTAGCCGCTCAACCTAGCTGGTGAGCCCGCCCCTAGTGCTTCGGCTAGGCCTTCGCGCGTGTCGTTCGCGTTCGGGTGGTCGGTTTCGCCGCGCCGGATTTCGGCGCAGCCTTTCGGGTGCGCTTCGCCGGCGCCGCCGCGGCCGTGCCGGCCTGGGCCAGCGCGAGCTGATGCATCAGCCGGCTCTTGCGTCGAGCAGCCTGGTTCGGGTGGATGATCCCCTTGCTCGCCGCTTGATCGAGATGCTTCGCAGCATCCTTGATCGACTCCACGGCATCTGCCGCGACTGTACCCGTGGCGCTCACGCGCGCCTTCTTCACAAATGTTCGCAGCGCGGACCTGACCGCACGGTTGCGCTCGTGGCGGCGCTCAGAAACGCGGCGCGCCTTCAGCGCCGACTTGGTGTTGGCCAATGGTTCCTCCTGGCCGCTCGGTGGCGGGCATTGTTGGCGTCAGTATACGGAATATACGGCCCGTTTCGACCCGCGAGCCGCGCGAGGGTCCGTCCGAACCGCTCGGGTAGAATAGATTGACTTCCCATGCGCTTTCGCAATGAGGCAATGTGACCCTAGATCGTATTCGTAACTTCTGCATCATCGCTCACATCGACCACGGCAAGTCCACGCTGGCTGACCGCCTGCTCGAGCTGACCGGCACGATTGCCCATCGCGATATGTCCGCCCAGGTTCTGGACGCCATGGACCTGGAGCGCGAGCGCGGCATCACGATCAAGCTCAAGTCCGTACGCATGCTGTACACGGCCAATGATGGCGAAGAGTACCAACTCAACCTGATCGATACCCCAGGCCACGTTGACTTCAGCTACGAGGTCTCGCGCAGCCTCCTGGCCTGCGAGGGGGCACTGCTCGTCGTCGATGCTGCGCAAGGCATCGAGGCCCAGACGCTCGCCAACGTGTACCTGGCGTTCGAACACGACCTGACCCTCGTCCCCGTGCTCAACAAGATCGACTTGCCGAACGCCGAGCCGGATATCGTCTCTCGCGAGATCGAGAAGGTGATCGGGCTGCCCAGCGACGACATCATCCGAATCTCAGCAAAGGATGGAACCGGCGTCCCGGATGTGCTCGAAGCGATCGTGCAGCGCGTCCCGCCGCCCCGCGGCGATCCCGACCAGCCGCTCCGGGCGCTCGTCTTCGACAGCCATTACGACGCGTACAAGGGCGTGGTGGCGCACGTGCGGGTCATGGATGGCGCCGTTCGTGCGACCGAGCGGCTGCGCATGATGATTACAGCCACGAGCATCGAAGCGCTCGAGGTCGGGATCTTTCGCCCGACCATGCAGGTGCTAGACGCCCTCGACACCGGTGAAGTGGGGTACATCGCAACCGGATTGAAGGACGTCCGCGACGTGCGCGTGGGCGACACGATCACGTCCGCAACGAATCCAGCAACCGAGCCGTTGCCGGGCTATCGGCCGGTCAAGCCAATGGTCTTCGCCGGGCTCTATCCAGTCGCGACGGACGATTATCCTGAGCTCCGCTCCGCGCTCGAGCGTTTCCGCCTGAACGACGCCGCGATCACGTACGAGCCAGAGAGCTCAGTGGCGCTCGGCTTTGGCTACCGCTGCGGCTTCCTGGGCATGCTCCACATGGAGATCGTCCGCGAGCGGCTCGAGCGCGAGTACGGGCTCGAGCTCCTCGTTACAGCGCCGAGCGTCGAGTACCGGGTCCAAACGACGTCAGGCGAGGAGCTCCTGGTCGACAATCCGGCAAGGCTGCCGCCGCCAAACCACATCGCGGCGGTGCTCGAGCCCTGGGTTGAGCTGGACGTCGTGTCTCCCAGCCGCTTTATCGGCGTCATCATGGAGCTGGTGCGGAATCGCCGCGGTACCTACCGGAAGATGGAGTACCTCGACGAGCAGCGCGTCCTGCTGCAGTACGAGATGCCGCTCGCCGAGCTCATCGTCGATTTCCACGACCAGCTCAAGTCCAACACCCAGGGCTATGCATCACTGGACTATCACCATGTCGATGATCGGCCGTCCGATCTCGTGAAGCTGGAGATCCTGGTGAACGGAGAGCCCATCGACGCGCTCTCCACGATCATCCACGCGGAGCGGGCGCAGATGCGGGGCCGCTCGCTGACGGAGCAGCTCCGAAAGCTGATTCCACGTCAGCTCTTCGACGTGCCGATTCAAGCAGCCGTAGGGTCCAAGGTCATCGCCCGGGAGACCGTCCGTGCCATGCGGAAAGACGTGCTTGCTAAGTGCTACGGCGGAGACATCTCGCGAAAGCGCAAGCTCTTGGATAAGCAGGCTGAGGGAAAAAAGCGCATGAAGCGAGTGGGGAACGTCGAGCTACCCCAGGAAGCCTTCATGGCGGTGCTATCGCGGGGCGACTAGCGCGTGGCAGATCCGTGGCTTGCGGATGACCCCGTGGGGCCGGATCCTTCGCTTCGCTCAGACAAATTGGGCTAGCGGCCGCCGGGCCGTCGCACCGGTTCGGGCGCTGGCGCATCGGGGTTCACGACCGGCGCACCCTGGCGGTACGTGATCCGACCCCGCGTCAGGTCGTACGGGCTTAGCTCAACCTTGACTCGGTCGCCGAGGGCCATGCGGATGTGGAACTTCCGCATCTTACCCGAGGTATAGGCCAGCACATCCTGGCCGGTATCGAGATGCACCCGGAACTGGCCATCTCGCAAAGAATCGGTAATCACGCCGCTGACTTCGATCGCATCTGACTTTGGCATCGCCACCTCCAGCGAAAATTCAGGTGAGGTGTGGTCGCCCCACTGCTTGATAGTATGCGCTATACGCACGGTCGTGCTTGCTGGATCCGGGCCCCATTGCAGAAGTCGGCGACGGGGCTCCCCCCGTCGCCGACTTCATCATGAGTACGAAATTGGGCGAGTACGAGATTGCGATGGTCGGCGTACTCAGCGATACGCTGGCCGCGCCGGGCGGACCTGCTGGAAGCAGTCCAAGCAATAGACGGGCCGCTCTGCCCGCGGCTGGAACGGAACCTGGGCCTCCTGCCCGCAATTGCTGCACACCGCGGTGAACATCTCTCGCTCGCGGGGCGGGTAAGCGGAGCGCGGCGCGCCGTAGCCGCCGTTTTGCGAGGCGCGGCGGGCAGAACGGCATTCCGGGCAGCGCCCCGGCTCGTTGACGAGGCCGTGCGAAGCGTAGAATTCCTGCTCGCCGGCGGTGAAAGCAAATGGCTGGCTGCACTCTCGACAGGTAAGAGTCTTGTCCTCGTAGCTCACGCTGCCACCTCGCGTTGAGATATAACGGGGCCGATTCTTCAGCGGTGGCGAAAGCGGGCGCGAACCTGCGACCGTTCGACGTTCGTCTTTTCGTGCGGCCTCGAAGCGGACCTAGCGCGAGTATAGCGCGGCGTTTTTCAGGCCCATCGTTACAAAAGTGCGACAGAAGTAGACTTTTTACACACGGCTGGTTCGTCAAAACCCTGGTTAGCGAATGGCCGTACACTGAGCACGCCACGACCCGCAATCCACCGCACGCACGAAAAAGGAACCTACCGATATGAGGATGCCACGATGAGCGACGGCCACGATATTCCCGGTTTCGACCACGACCATGACTTCGCGCCCGGCGCCGAGATGATCGCCGAGGATATCGAAGGCCTGGAAATGTTCACCCTGCGAAGCGTGGGGATCGATATCGGGTCGTCAACCTCCCACCTCATGTTTTCCAAACTAACGCTTCGACGCGAGGGCGCGGCCTTTTCGGGCCGGTTCCGCGTGACGGAAAGGCAGATGCTGTATCGGTCGCCGATCATGCTTACCCCCTACCTTGAAGGGACCATGATCGATACCGACAAGATCACCGCCTTCATTCAAGACAACTACAAGGCGGCAGGCTTCGAGGCGAAGGATGTCGACACGGGCGCCGTCGTCATCACCGGCGAAGCACTCAAGAAGGAAAACGCCCGACCGATCGCGGAGTTCTTCGCCCGGGAGTCCGGGAAGTTCATCTGCGCGTCCGCTGGACCGAACCACGAGGCCGTACTTGCGGCCCATGGCTGCGGCGCGGTTGCGCTCTCCAAGGCGGACAACGCCGTCGTGCTGAACATCGACGTGGGCGGCGGCACAACCAAGCTCTCGGTCATTCGCGACGGTGTGGTGACCCAGACCGCGGCGGTTAACATCGGGGCCCGGCTTATCGCATACGACGACAACGGCATCGTGACGCGCGTCGAGGATCCCGCTTATCCCATCATGAAGGAAGCCGGCGGCACGGTCGCGCTCGGCAAGCCGATCAGCGTCGAGGACCGTGAGCGCTTCGCCGCCGTCGAGGCTCGGGTGCTCATGGACGTGGCGCTCAATCGCCCATTCACCCAGCTCACCGAAGATCTCATGATCACGGACAAGCTCGTCGGCTATACGAACCTCGACGGCATCGACCACATCATCTTTTCCGGCGGCGTATCGGAGTACGTCTACGACCATGAGAAGCAGACGTTCGGTGATTTAGGCCCATATTTCGGCCAGAGTATCCGGGAGGAGTTTGCCAAGCATTCCCGCAAGGACCTCCTCCGTGAGCCCGCCGAAGGTATCCGCGCGACGGTCATCGGCGCGGGCGAGTACACGATGCAAGCCAGCGGCACGACGAGCTACATATCGAGCGTCGATGCGCTGCCCGCCTTCGGCCTCCAGGTCGTGCGGCCGTTGATCGAGGACCATGAGCCCGTCGACGCAGCGTTCAAAACGGCGCTCGCGAAGTTCGATCTGGACGAGCTGATCCCGGGCCTGGCCATCGCGATCTCGCTCCAGGGCCAGCAGAACTACCAGACGCTGCGCCGTGTCGCCGAGGGTGTCGCGACCGTGGCCAACGCGGCCAAGGGCCAGGACGACCCGCTCTTTCTGGTTCTGAACGTCGACGTCGCGAAGTCCCTTGGCGGGATCCTGAAGGAGGAGCTCGGCTTCCGGCGCGAAGTGGTGGCGATCGACGGAATCGACGTGGGCGATCTCGAGTACGTCGACATCGGACGGCCAGTCGGCACGTCCGAGGTGCTACCGGTCACGGTGAAGTCGCTGCTGTTCCCATCGGAGCATCAGGAGAGCCACCACAATCATGAGGGCTACTCGCACAGCCACGTCCATCAGGGCCCGCACCACCACCAGGAACACGACCACGATGACCACGAGCATCACCACCATGACGGCGCTGCCCACGACCATCATCACTAGATCCGATCCCTTCTCCCTTTCTGGGGTCACGTCCGCCACTACCAAACGAATCCCCTCCCCACTTATGGGGGAGGGGGAACACTGGACCTACCTGCACCGGCCCACTACTCTAGGGCCAACTAAACTCACCCTTCGTTCCGGATCAAGGAGGCCCCATGCTCACCAAGGAAGAGAACGAGCGGCTAGCGCAGGTCGGCCGCGGCACGCCGATGGGCGAGCTGCTCCGACGCTACTGGCATCCGATCGCGGCGACGGGCCACCTTCCCGGCCCGGGCACTCGCCCGGTGCGGCTGCTCGGCGAGGACCTGGTGCTCTACCGCGACCGGTCTGGGAAGCTGGGACTCGTTGGCGACCGCTGCCCGCACCGGCGGGCGGGCATGGTATTCGGCATCCCGGAAGCAGAGGGCTTGCGGTGCGCCTATCACGGCTGGCGCTTCGGGGCCGATGGCCGCTGTCTCGAGCAGCCCTACGAGCAAACCGAGGACCCGAATAGCACCTTCAAAGACCGCGTAACCATCGCGGCCTACCCCGTCGAGGAGCTCGCGGGCCTGATCTTCGCGTACCTGGGCCCGCTGCCGGCGCCGCTCGTTCCGCGCTGGGACGTCTACGCCATGCCCGGAGTGGTTCGCGACATCGGCGTCGCGGTGATCCCGTGCAACTGGCTCCAATGCATGGAGAACTCCCTCGACCCGATCCACGTCGAGCACCTGCACGAGGCGTTCTCGGACTACGTTCTCGAGAAGCTGGGCCGCCCGGACCTGAAACGACGCGCCTTTCGTGAGGGCAAGATGGACGATCGGCCGATTCGCCACGAGAAGATCGGTTTCACGGTTTTCGAGCACGGCATCACCAAACGGCGGGTCATGACCGGCAGCACAGAGGAGGACGAAGACTGGCGCATCGGCCACCCCATCGTCTTCCCGAACATCCTCCGCACCCTCAATGCATTCCAGATCCGCGTTCCGGTCGACGATACCCACACCCTCCACTGGTGGTACTCGACGTACGATCAGGACCGCGGAGCAAGCGTCCAGCCCCAGACGGAGATTCCACTCTACGACGTCCCCGTCGCCGGGCTCGACGAGCGCGGCGAGCCGCAATGGTCCTTGCTCGACAACAACAGCGGCCAGGATATGGCGATGTGGTACACGCAGGGGGACATCGCCGACCGGATGGAGGAACACCTCGGGCGCTCGGATCAGGGTGTCATCATCTACCGCCAACTTCTCGAGGACAACATGACGAAGGCCGCGGCAGGCGAAGACCCGATGAACGTCATTCGCGACCCGGCCCAGAACGAGTGCATCTATCTACCCGTCGAGAAGAAGTCGTATCGCTTCGGCGACCGTGACGGCAGGGTCTGGCGGGCGGGTCAGGCCGCCAAGTACAGCCCGATCCTGCGCGAGGCCGCCGTCCGCGAGCGAGGGAAAGACGCGCTTCTGGAGCCCGTGCACTAACCAGGCGGAGCGTTTGCGCTCGTCGGGGCGTGCGGGCCAGGGGCGCGTGTGACTCTTTCGTGTTTGACGCGATCCGGTCTTCCAGGCTATACTGCGCCATCGTCTTCAAGGTGGAAAGTTTGCCGCACATCGCGTCCAGCTATTACGCGTTCTACTTTAGTCTGCGGCACGTGGAGGTGTCGGCGGGTTAGGAACGCTGAACCCAATCGCCCACGTGCCGCGGAAGCAGAGGAATGGATCCTCTGCTTTTTTGTTGCCTGCTGAGGCGACGTTTCGAGGATCCATTCCATGATGATTGTGAGAGAAAAGGAGCAAAGGTCGTGATTATTGTGATGAGTCCATCAGCGAGCCCCGAGCAAGTGAAACATGTGGTCGGCCGCCTCGAGGAAGACGGCTGGGGCGCCGAGGTCTCCCATGGCGCCGAGCGTACCGTGATTGGCGTCATCGGGACCGGCTTCCCGCCCGAGTACCCGGATATGTTCGAGGTCATGGACGGTGTCGAGTCCGCGACCCGCATTTCCAAGGGGTACAAGCTGGCGAGCCGCGACTTCAAGCCCACGGACACCATCATCGACGTCAACGGCGTGAAGATCGGCGGCGACAAGTTCGTCGTCATGGCGGGTCCCTGCTCTGTGGAGACCCGCGACCAGATCCTCGGCACTGCGCAGGCAGTTGCGGATCGCGGGGCGACCTTGCTTCGGGGCGGCGCATACAAGCCGCGCACGTCACCCTACAGCTTCCAGGGGCTCGGTCCCGAAGGTCTGGCGCTGCTCGGCGAGGCGCGCGCGCTGACCGGCCTGCCGGTGATCACCGAAATCATGGAGCCGGGCGAGGTCGACATCGTTGAGGAGTACACCGACGTCTTCCAGATCGGCACGCGCAACATGCAGAACTTCCCCTTGCTACGGCGCGTCGGCCAGACGAACAAGCCGGTCATGCTGAAGCGCGGCTACGCATCGACGATCGAGGAGTGGCTCCTCGCGAGCGAGTACATCCTCGCCGGCGGCAACAAGAACGTCATGCTGTGCGAGCGCGGGATCCGGACGTTCGAGCCGATGATGCGCAACACACTGGACCTGGCTGTCGTCCCAATGATGCACCGCCTCACGCACCTGCCGATCATCGTGGACCCCAGCCACGGCACGGGCAAGTGGTACCTCGTGAAGCCGATGGCCCTCGCCGCGGCGGCTGCCGGTGCCGATGGCATCATCGTCGAGGTGCATCCCGACCCGGACCACGCCTGGTCGGACGGCCCACAGGCACTGACGCCAGCCAACTTCGAGGACATGATGAAGACGCTCGAAGTTGTGGTGAACGCCACCGGGCGCACGCTGGCCGTCATGACCCCCGCGACTGTCTAGTTCGAAGGCACCCTCTCCCCTTGTGGGGGAGTGCGGGTGGGGGGTGAGTTGTCATGGAGGCCCACCAGATCTCGCGCCCCCGCGCGCTGCGGGGCAATATCCGCGTCCCGGGCGACAAGTCCATCTCCCACCGCGCCATCCTGCACAACGCCATTGCGACCGGCACTGCCCGAGTCGAAAACCTCGGCCCTGGCGACGACATCCGCTCCTCGATCTCTTGCATGCGCGCGCTCGGCGTGACCGTCGAGGACACCGGACCTCTCGGGTGTCGGGTCCACGGAGCCGGCCCGGCGGGACTCCACGAGCCCGGTGACGTGATCGACGCGGGCAATTCTGGAACGACGACGCGGCTGCTCGCCGGAATCCTCGCCGGCCAGCCGTTCCTCACGATCGTTACTGGCGACGATTCGCTGCGCTCGCGGCCGATGGATCGTGTCATCGACCCGCTCAGGGCGATGGGCGCCACGGCGATCGCCCGTGGGAACGACGACTATCTGCCAATGGCCATTCGCGGCGGCGCCTTGAGAGGCATCGACTACCCGCTCCCCGTCGCGAGCGCCCAGGTGAAGTCCTGCCTGCTGCTCGCCGGCGCATACGCCAAGGGCACGACCCATCTGCGCGAGCCGGCGGCCTCCCGCGATCACACCGAGCGCCTGCTCGCCGCCCAGGGCGCGGACATCAGCGTCGACGGGCTGGACATCGTGATCCAGGGGGGACGGGAGCTCCACAGCGTCGACATCCAGGTGCCGGGCGACACCTCCGCCGCGGCGTTCTGGGTGATCGCCGCCTGCATCCACCCGGACGCCGAGCTCACGATCGAGGGAATCGGCATGAGCGAGGGGCGGACCGGGTTCCTCGACGTGCTCGAGATGATGGGCGCCGATGTCACCGTCGCGAATCGCCGGGTCGAGGGCGGCGAGGAGGTCGCGGACATCACGGCCCGCTCGTCCCAGCTGCGCGGGGTGAGCTTCGGCGGCGATCTGATTCCGCGCCTCATCGACGAGGCGCCGATTCTGGCCGTTGCCGCGGCGTGCGCGGAAGGGGATACAGTTGTCTCCGACGCGCACGAGCTTCGCTACAAGGAGTCCGACCGCATCGCCGCCGTCGCGCGGGAGCTCACGAGCCTCGGGGTCCGCATCGACGAGCGCCCCGACGGCATGGTCATCCATGGCGCGCCCACCATCAAGGGCGGCGCCGGCGACAGCCACAAGGACCATCGAATGGCGATGGCGCTCGCAATCGCCGGGCTCGTCTCCCTCGAGCCGGTCCAGGTGCTCCAACCCGGTTCCGTAACGATCTCGTATCCAGGTTTCTGGCGGGACCTCGAGCGGGTCTCAACGAGCTAACAGTTTCATGGCCCGTGCCGACGTCATCTCCCCCGCGGGCGCACCACAGGATCGGATGGTATGGTTCGGCAATGACCCAGCTCGCGTACGTCATCGGTACCCCGATCGGCCATTCGCTGTCGCCCCACATCCACAACGCGGCGTTCGCGGCGTGCGGGATCGATGCGCGCTATGAGGCGGCCGAGGTGGCGCCCGACGCGTTGGCCGACTGGGTCGCCCAGACGCGTCGAGGCGACGTCCTGGGTTTCAGCGTCACCGTTCCCCACAAGCAGGCAATCGCCCAGCTCGTCGACGCCCTCGAGGGCGATGCCAGGCTCACCAGTGCCGTCAACACGGTCATCGTGCAGCGAGACCCTACGGGCGGAACGACGCTGGTCGGAACCAACACCGATGCGATTGGCTTCCGGCGCTCGTTAGCCGACGAGGCCGAGGTTAGCTTGCAGGACCAGCGGGTCCTGATCCTCGGCGCGGGCGGCGCCGCCCGGGCGGTCGCGCTCGTCGCCCTGCAAGACGGGGCGCGCGACCTCACCATCGCCAACCGGAGCCGCCAGCGTGCCGAGCAGCTTCTGAACGAGCTTGGCCCCGCCGGCGCCACGACCTTCACGCGCGCCCTGGATCTCGCTTCACCCGGGCTTCGGAACGCGCTGCACCGGGCCACCGTCGTGATCAACGCGACGTCGGTTGGCATGCGTTCCGACGAGATGCCGATCGACCCGGCGGGGCTCAGCCCAGAGAGTCTGCTCGTGGACATTGTCTATAATCCGCCCGAAACCGCGACCATGCGGGCCGCGCGCGAGCGTGGCGCGCGGGCGCTCGGCGGTCTCGGCATGCTCGTCTATCAGGCGGCTGCCGCGTTTGAGCGCTGGACCGGCACCCAGGCACCGATCCCCGCTATGTGGGCCGCGGCCCGCTCCGCGCTCACCCCCTGAGGTCTAACACCGTGAACGGCTCCCCCGGCGCCCCCGGCTCGCGACCGGCTCCACCCTCGTGGTCGATCTTTCTCGTCGGGTTGAGCGGCTCGGGCAAGTCGACGGTGGGCCCGTTGCTCGCCGAGCGTTTGAGTCTCCCCTTCATCGACACCGACGCCGAGATCGAAGCCGCCACGGGACGGACAGTCGCCGAGATCTTTGATATCGAGGGCGAGCCGACGTTCCGCACGCTGGAGCACGAGACCATCGTCCGCGTCGCGCGTGAGGGCCCGGCTGTGGTGGCAACGGGCGGCGGCGCCCCGATGGATCCCCGAAGTCAGCGCGCGATGCGCGAGGCGGGCGTCGTGATCTGGCTCGACGCACCAACCCCGATCCTGGCCGATCGGCTGATTGCCCAGGGAAAACGCGCGCGACCGCTGCTCGCGGACGACGCGCAGCAAACGCTCGAGCGACTCCGCGCTGCACGCGTCGCCGTCTACGCCGATCTCGGATCTCGGGTGGATACGTCCGCGTCCCCGGACACCGTAGTCGCGCGCATCGTGGCAGTGCTCGATCGCGACTCGCCGCGTGACCCTGCGGAGACAAGCGAGTGAGCGCGCCATCCGCCGTCGGCGATCCGCTGTGGGTGCGGACGCCCAGCCGCACCTATCCGATCTACGTCGGGCCCGGGGTGGCGCGGGAGCTTGGCGCGATCCTGTCCCGCCATGAGCTGGCCGGTACGGTCCGTGTCATCGCGGACGAGCGGGTGAACGCGCTGCACGGCGACGCGATTCGCGCGTCGCTCGAGCCGCTCTCGCAAACATGGTATTCGCTGCCGTCGGGCGAGGAGCACAAGACGTTCGAACAGGTCGAGCGGCTGTACGATGCCCTGCTCGCGGACCAACCGGAGCGGGGTGACGTCATCCTGGCGCTCGGCGGCGGTGTGACGGGCGACATGGCCGGCTTCGTCGCAGCGACCCTTTTGCGCGGCGTGCGTTTCGTGCAACTGCCGACGACGCTCCTTTCACACGTCGATTCGAGCGTCGGCGGCAAGGTCGGCGTCGATCATCCTCGGGGCAAGAACCTGATCGGAGCGTTTCATCAGCCGTCCCTCGTCGTCGCGGACACCGACCTGCTTCGGACGCTGCCGGCGCGGGAGATCGCCGCGGGCTGGGCGGAGGTCGTGAAGATCGCCGTAATCCAGGACGCAGCGCTCTTTGCCGACCTCGAGGCCAACGTGGGCGCATATCGCAACCTCGAGCCGGGGCCGACGGCGGACGCCATCCGGCGCGCCATCGCCCTCAAGGCGCGGGTCGTCGAGCAGGATGAATACGACCTCACCGAGTTGCGCGCCGTGCTGAATTACGGGCACACCATCGGGCATGCCCTGGAGGCGGCGACGGGCTACGCCGAGCTGTTGCACGGCGAGGCAGTCGCCGTCGGCATGCGCGCCGCCGCCTCGATCGCCGTCGGGATGGGCCTCCATCCCGCGGACGCGAGCGAGCGGCAGACGCGCTTGCTCCGCCAGCTCGGACTGCCTCAGGAGAGCCCAGAGACCGAGTCGGACGCGATCCGCACGGCGATGGGTCTGGACAAGAAGCGTGCGGGCGGTCGCATCGCATGGATTCTTCCGAACGGTCTCGGCAAGGTCCAGGTGACCCGCGACGTACCGAACGAGCTCGTGACCGCGGCGATCGATCTCGTGACGAGAGCCGCGTGAGTCGCCTCCGGATGAGATCCAGGCCCCAGCGAGCGGCGATGAAACGCCGATGACGACCGTGCTCACGATCCATGGCCCAAACCTGGGAACCCTCGGGAATCGCCAGCCGGAGATCTATGGCGGCGTCTCGCTCGACGACATCAACACGTCGATCGCGAAGGTCGCCGGCTCGTGGGGCTGGGAGGTTGTGACGCTTCAGTCCAACCACGAGGGCGCGATCATCGACTTCCTCGAAGAGCGCGCGCCGCGGGCGAACGGCGTCCTGATCAACCCCGGTGCCCTGGCGCACTACGGACTCTCACTCCGCGACGCGCTCGCCGCGCTCACGATCCCGGTCGTCGAGGTCCATCTCACAAACATCCACGCGCGCGAGGAATGGCGCCACCGCTCTGTCACAGCGGAAGTCGCCCACGGGATCATCAGCGGCTTCGCGTGGCGATCGTACACCCTCGGGCTCGAGGCGCTCCGGAACCTGATCCAGGAGGAGCCACGTGGGGTCTGATACCGCCGAGCTCGAGCTCGTCGGAGCCGGGGGAGTCGCCGACGAGACCTCGGACGAGGCGCCCCCCGCTCGGCCGCGGGTGTCCTGGCGGCGCGTACTCGTGCGCACCCTGCTGGCATTGAGCTATTGCACCTACGTCGCAATTGGGGCCTGGTTGGGCGGCACGTTCGTGCTCGTCCCAGCGCTCGCCCAGGCTCAGGCAAATGCCGAGGCCAACGCGCGGTCCGCGACCCTGGGGAGGCAATTCAGTTTCACGTCCTTCTTGCCCCCGATAGACGCAATTTCGGATATCCCGTTTCTCCCTCTCCCTGATTGGAAAGGTAAAGACCGGATCAACGTGCTCCTGATGGGCGTGGACCAGCGCGACGACGAGCGGGCCGCTGGGATTCCTACCCGGAGCGACACGATGATCGTCGTGTCTATCGATCCGGTGCAAAAGACCGCCACGATGATCTCGTTCCCTCGGGACCTCTGGGTCATGATCCCCGGCTTTGGTGAAGAGCGCATCAATGTGGCATACCGCACGGGGGAGCTTCGCAAGGTAGATGGCGGCGGTCCCGGCCTGGCGGCGCGGACCCTCGAGCAGAACTTCGGGCTGAAGACCCAGTACTTCGCGACGGTCGACTTTCATGGCTTTGAGGACATCGTGAACACGGTCGGCGGTGTGGTGGTCGACGTCCCGCGCCCCATCAAAGACGACACCTACCCGACCGACGACTTCGGCGTCGAGCGGATCTATTTTCCCGTCGGTCCTCAGCTCATGAACGGCGCCACGGCGCTGAAGTACGCGCGCACGCGCCACGCCGATAGCGATTTCGGCCGCATGGCCCGCCAGCAGCAGGTTCTCTTCGCGATACGCGACCGCGCCCTGCGCCTCAACATGTTGTCACGGCTGCCCACGCTGGTGGATCAGGGGCTGCGCTCCATCCAGACCAACCTCTCCACCACCGAGCTATTGAGCCTCGGCAAGCTCACCACCGACATCGACACGTCAGCGCTCGGCACGCTGCAGATCGATAACCAGCTCGTCCGACCGGTGGTCGGCTACGGCGGAGCCGCGCTGCTCATGCCGAAAAAGGACGAGATCAAGCGCGCCATCGAGCGCGCGATGGCGGATCCGCGCCTCATCAAGGAAGCCGCGAAGATCGAGACGGCAACCTCGGGCGCGCCGCTCCAGCTCCTGGCCGAGACCGGCGACCGCCTCGCGGGAGAGGGCCTCCAGATCATCCGCATCGGCGCGCCGCCGGCCGGGGACGTCACGACGACGCAGGTCATCGTTTACGCGGACAAGCCTCGTACCGTGCAGGTCCTGCTGCAATCCCTCGGCCTCACCGAAAGGGCGGTCGTGCGGGCTACACCCACGGACTCCGACGCCGACATCCGCGTGGTGCTCGGCCGAGACTTCGTCCTCCCACCCCTCAGCGAGATCCGCGGCTAGCCCGAAACGCAGCCGCAGGGCGAACGGAACGCACCTCCCATTCCACTGAACCCTTATGGGGATAGATTGGGTTAGGCCCCGCCAACCCCAGACATCTCCAACGCACCCTCTTCGCTGAGCGATTTCGCGACGAGCGGATGGCGGCGATTGAGCCGGAAGATGTTGATGTCGCGGTACTCGCCCGTCACCCGGTCCAGGATCGTCCGGCTGTCCGTGAGGAATATTCCGTCCTGGATGGCGCGGTCGATAAGGCCCGAGATCTCCCCAATCGACATCTGGACGAGTCGCGACTCCGCTGCGCGGTTCACGATGTAGTTGAACGACATGAACGGGCTGCTCTGCTCCAGCATGTCGATGAAGCGGATCAGCGCCGTCAGCGTCTGCTCGTCGGCCGGATCGAGGCCCCGGCCCGCGGTTTGTGGCGGCGACTGCCGCGGGGGCGGTCCTGCCCGGATCACCCGGGTGTCACCCGTAGCCTCCGCGACTTCGCTCTCGACCTCCTGCGGCGTGTCCGAGGCGAGTCCCGACTCGATCTCTTCGTCTGGCATATACACCCGGTCCGTCAGACCGACGGTCTGGGTCTTGACGTAGCCGCGGCGCTCGGCCTCTTTCATGTAGTCCTTGAACTTGGAGTACCCGTACGTCTGCTCGTCGAAGCTGCCAAGCCGCGTGGCGAGCAGCAGCTTGACCTGGGCAAAAACGTTCGGGCGGCGCTTCTCGCGGACGTATTTCACGACCTCGGCGAGCACCTTGAACGTCTCGTCGATCGAGGTCTGCTGCGCCGGCTTCTGCTGAACCCGCGGCGCTATCGGATCGACGTCGACGTCATACGCGATGAACGTGTCGGCGCTGCTGGTGAGCTGCCAGCTCGTATTCCAGGACGTGCCGATGATGACGACACGCTTGCCGCGCGCTCGGAGCGCATTGACGAGGTGAATGAAGTCGCCGTCGCCCGTGACAAAGACAAACGTCTGGACCGCCGAGCCCGCATGCGCGAACTCCATGACGTCGACGGCGAGCTTGATGTCGACCGAGTTCTTGCGCCGCAGGCCACCATCGATGCCCGAGTCGCCAGGACCGATGAAGATCGTCGGCACGTAGATGGGCTCGATCCCAACGGAGTAGAGGTCGTTGGGATCGCGGAGATTCTGGCCCTCCTGCCAGTTGGCGTACGCCTTCGCCGTGATCACGCGCCCAAAACGGCCGGCGGCCTCTTTCAGCGCTTGCACGTTGGGCAGTCGGTTATCCCGGTTCAGCAGGCTGTACTTGATGTTCTCCCAGTCGATGAACATGGCGACATCACTGGGGGCAAACGGCGCAGGTGCGCTCAACAGGTCCTCCAAGCAAGTGTTGACGAAAATCCGAAGCGGAGGCCGCAACTCGGCAATCCACTAGCCAGATTGTACGCGCAGCGGCCCTTAGAGTTTAGAGCAGAACCCCCAGAAACTCGAGGGCCAGCGTCGCGCCCATCGCGACCCGCGCGGCGTGGGGAAACTGCCGAACCACCACTCCGCCAAGAACGATATTGACGAGCAAACCGAGAGCCGCCACCGTACTGTGCCGGGTCGCGGCGCCGAGTGCGAGCCCTTCGCCGGCGATCCCAACGGCCGCGACGAGTAGGGCAATCACAGCAAGCAAGCGGAACCAAGGGTCGACGTTCGCCACGAGCTCGAGCCAGCCGCCCCTCGGGAGCGGCGCCGCCACAGGCGCGACGTGGCCGCGCAGATTGCCTCGAAGCGCTTCGCTGAACGCCAAGGGCGTGGTCGGTGTGAGCAGGTATACGCCGCTGGTCGTCTCCACGAGAACTCGGGATTCGGGGCGCTGGGTAGTCCCCCACCAACGGGCGAGATGGCCGCCGCTCACCCGCTCATCGCCTGCAGGCACGCCCGGCCAGAGCCAGGTTCCGGGACGGTTGCCGTTCGGTTCGGGCAAGGCTATGCGCGTCATGTCTTCGTACCGAAGGCGGAGCCGCCGGGTTCCATAGCGAATTTCGAGGGCGGTCGGGGCCAGTGCATATGTCAGCGTGAACCAGCGCCAGGTCCCGAGCAGGCACGTCCCAAACACGAGGAGGATGGGCACCTCGAGGAACATCGCGATGAGCCGTGTCGGCACCGACTCTGTGACGACGGCAGCAGCAGCCAACCCAATGACTCCCGACAATGCCCCGGTGCACAGCATGACGCCGAGGACGCCACCCCAGGACCACGCTGGCTGCCAGAGTCGTTGTCGACCGCTGACCCCCGCGCTCCGAGAAAGTCTCAGTTCTGCAACGCCGGCCCGCATGAGGCCGGCTCCTGTGCCAGACTCCATTGCCCTCCCCTGATGGGTCCGTTAGACTCCGGGCGTGTCACCCTCTGGCGGTCTCCCGCGGATAGGCATCAACGCCCAGAAGCTCTCGACGAGCCAGTCGTACCACGCTGCTGGGTCCAGCCGATACGTCTACAACCTGCTGCGCGAGCTGCGGCAGGCTGCTGAACCCGAAGAATTCGTCTCGTACGTCGGCGCGCGTCACGCTCCCGCGGAGCTCGCGCCGACACCCCAATTCTCGCTTGCCACCACCCGATTTCCTACCGATCGGGCCGCTGCGCGCATCATTTGGGAGCAATTTGTGCTGCCCGGACGGCTGCGACGCGACGGAATCGGACTGCTGCACGGGACCGTGAACGCGCTCCCCGCGGCCTGGCGCGGACCCGCGGTGGCGACGATTCTGGACCTGACATTTCTTCTGATGCCCCAGGCGTTCAACCGGGGCAATCGAACGTACCTGAGCTGGGCCGTCCGGCTCGCAGCCCGCAAGGCGAACCGGATCATCACGATCTCGGACGCGACGCGGCGCGACGTCATCCGGTTGCTGGGCGTACCGGAGGAGCGCGTTAGGCGCATCTACTGCGGGGTCGAAGGCCGATTCACCCCGCTGCGGGGGACGATCGAGCTCGCGGAGTTCCGCGCGAGACGCGGCCTGCCCGACGACTTCATCCTCTACCTCGGCACCATGGAGCCGCGCAAGAATGTCGGTCGCCTGGTCCAGGCGTACGCCGAGCTGCGTCGCCGCGGGGAGACGGCTGCCCCGCTGGTGCTCGCGGGCGGAAAAGGCTGGGGCGAGGAGGCGATTTTCGCCGAGGTCGAGCGCAGCGGCTACGCGATGGATATCCGTTACGTTGGTTACGTTCCGGAAGAAGAAATGCCCCTCTGGTATAATGCGGCGACGTTTTTCGTCTACCCGAGCGAGTACGAGGGATTCGGGCTTCCCCCACTTGAAGCCATGGCCTGCGGGACACCGGTGATCACCTCCGACTCTTCCTCCCTCCCGGAAGTGGTTGGCGATGCGGGAATCCTCGTCGACCCAAAGGACACGGACGCCATCACGGATGCCATGCAACGTCTGATTGCGAATCCGTCGCTTCGATCTGAGCTTGCGGAATGCGGCCCCCGGCGGGCGAGCACGTTCACCTGGAAGCGCATGGCCGCGGAAACGCTTGCTGTTTACCGGGAAGTGAGCGGCTCATGAGCGTCGCGCGGTCGACGACATCCGGCCCGCTCGCCGCCAATTCGATCTGGCAGCGCATTCGAGCCAACGCCACACTCCTCCGCCGCCTCCACATCGCCGCGCTCGTCCTCACCGATACGGTGATGGTCAGTCTCGCAATCGTTGTCGCCTGGGCCTTGCGATACCAGTACGAGATCGGTGGCGATGTGCCCGGCGAGAGCTTCGTCGACTTGCTCGGCTACCTCCCGGTAGGGCTCCTGTTTGTCGTCTTCTGCCTTGTGGGCTACCAGATGCGTGGGAGCTACCGGATGACCCGGGCGTCGTCCCCCGCGGCGGAGGCGATGTCGGTTATCGGGAGCACGGCCGTCGCAGCAATGCTCGTGTTTGCCCTTGCCTCGCTGTTGCGCCTGCCGGCGTTCTCCCGCCTGACGATCATCTACGCCTGGCTCTTCGCGCTCCTCTTGACGATCGTCGGCCGAGCGGCCCTTCGTTCGTTGCGGGCGCAGATGTACCGGGCCGGCGTCGGCACCCAGCGCGCGATCGTCGTCGGCAACAACCGACTGGCGCGCATGGTGATGCAGATGCTCACGCAGGAGCATCACATGGGCTACCAGGTCGTCGGCTTCGTCGATCAAGCGGTCCGCACGGACTTCGGACGCTTCCGCGCGCTCGGCTCGATCCAGCAGCTTCCCACCCTCATCGACGAGCTAGAGGCCAGCCGCGTCGTCGTGGCCCTGCCATCATCGCAGCACGAGGACGCGCTCTGGGTGTTGGAGCACTGCCGCCGCGACGGCGTGAGCGTGAGCCTGGTTCCTGACCTATTCGACGTGCGGCTCAGCCACGTCCGCCTGGACAACCTTTGCGGCATCCCCGTCTTCGGGGTGAAGGAAACCAACATCTCCGGCTGGAATCTCGTCGTGAAGCGCGTGACGGATGCCAGCCTGAGCGCCATGGCGCTGCTGCTGCTGGCGCCCTTCTTCGCGATCGTCAGCCTGGCCATTCGGCTGAGCTCGCCGGGGCCCGTGTTCTTCAAGCAGATTCGGCTGGGCAAAGGCGGGGCGCCATTCGTTTGCTACAAGTTCCGGTCCATGTATCAGGACGCCGAGGCCCAGCTCGAGCAGCTCCGCGCGCTCAACGAGGCGGACGGGCCCATCTTCAAGATGCGCGCAGATCCGCGCCTGACGCGGGTTGGTCGGCTGCTCCGACGAACGAGCATCGACGAGCTCCCCCAGCTCTGGAACGTGTTCCGTGGGGACATGAGCCTGGTTGGTCCGCGGCCCCCGATTCCTTCGGAGGTTGAGTCGTACGAAGAATGGCATCGCCGGCGGCTCGAAGTGGTGCCTGGCCTGACCGGCCTCTGGCAGGTGAGCGGCCGCAGCACGCTGAGCTTCGAAGAGATGGTGATGCTCGACATCTACTACATCGAGAACTGGTCGCTCGGCCTCGATCTGCAGATCCTGCTCCGGACGATCCCGGCGGTTGTCGCAACGGCCGGCGCCTTCTAGCCGGTGCGCGTAGCTCTCGTCCACGACTACCTGAACCAGTACGGCGGCGCGGAGCGCGTACTCGAAGTCCTCCATGATCTCTATCCCGATGCGCCCATATACACGTCGTTGCTCGACCCTGCCATCATGCCGCCGGCCTTCCAGTCATGGGACATTCGAACCTCTTTCCTGCAGCGGATTCCCGGATCGCGCCGGGTCCACCGAGCGTTGCTGCCGCTCTATCCACTCGCGTTTGAGTCGTTCGACCTCTCTGGGTACGACGTCGTTCTGTCCAATAGCAGCGCCTGGGCGAAGGGCGTCATCACGCCCCCGAACACGCTCCATGTGAGCTACTGCCTCTCGCCGATGCGGTGGGCGTGGAGCTACGAGGGGTACGTGCAACGCGAGCAGCTTAGAAATTCAGCTCGCAGCCTCCTGCCACCGGTCATCCATTACCTGCGAATGTGGGACGTCACCTCAGCCCAGCGCGTCGACCGCTTCATCGGCATCTCCCGCGTCGTCGTCGATCGCATCACGAAGTATTACCGGCGCTCCGCCGACCTCATCTTTCCCCCGGTCGACGCGTCGCACATCCCCATGGGGACCGAACACGGCGATGAGTTCCTTGTCGTGTCTCGCCTCATCCCCTACAAGCGCATCGATCTCGCCGTCGCCGCTTGCTCACGCCTCAGCTTGCCGCTGCGAGTCATCGGCGATGGTCGGGATCGCGATAAGCTGATGGCGATGGCCGGCCCGACCGTGAAGTTCGAGGGCCGCCTATCCGACCAGGAGGTCCATGCGGCACTCGGCCACTGCCGGGCGTTCATCTTCCCCGGCGAGGAGGATTTCGGCATCGCACCCGTGGAGGCCATGGCGGCGGGGCGGCCGGTCATCGCCTACGCCGCGGGTGGTGCGCTCGATACGGTCGCCGCGGGCACCGGGCGCTTTTTCCACCACCAGTCCGTCGATGCACTCGCCGATGCATTGGGCCGGTTCGAGGGCGATTCGTACGATCCCGTAGGGGTTCGGACCCATGCGATGAAGTTCGATACCGCCACGTTCCGCGAGCAGATCGTCAGCTACGTCGAGCGCGCCTTGGTCGAGCATCGCGGTGCGCTCGCGGTTGCGACCCCCGAGGGCGCCTCGGTATAGTTCGGCCGGCGCGATCCGCCGGCCCGCCCTCCCCACTTTGTTCCCGCTGAGACTCAGGGGACGCCGCGCGGGCAGGGATCAGGCAGCGATCGGGAAACGAGCGGATTCACTTGGAGCTTCGCGGTTACGGCGGCGTTCTGCAGCGTCGATGGCAGATCATCGCCCTTACGACGGTCATCGTAGCGCTCGTCGCGACGGGCCTCACGCTACGCGGCCCCCGCTCGTACGAATCCACCGTTCGTCTGGCCGTGAGCGTTTACGCAAACAACACGGCCGACGCGGCTCCCTACAACTACTTCAGGGACTACTACGCGTGGCTGGCCTCGGAGTACCTCGCCGACGACCTCACTGAGGTCATCAAGAGCGATGCCTTCGCCTCGGACGTCTCCAAGCACCTGAACGAAGAAGTGAGCAAAGGGTCGTTCCGCGAAGTCGTCCGAACCCGCAAAACCCACCGAATTCTCGAAGTCACTGTGCAGGCCGGGAACCCCGAGAGCGCGCGGCGGATCGCAGCCGCCGTCGAGGAGGTCCTCCGCGCCACGGGACCCAAGTATCTTGCGCAGCTCCGCCAGGACGGAGCGCAGATCGTATCGATTGATACGCCGACCGCACGAGCGGCAACGACCACCCCCAGTCAACTCATGGACATTGGCCTGCGCGTGGCCTTTGGGCTATTGTTCGGCCTGTTTGTCGCCTTTCTGGTCGATTACGTCGATACGCGGTTTCGCACCGCGCGCGAAGTCGAGCACGTGCTGGGCGTACCTGTTTTGGCGGAGATCCCGCGCTATCCCCGGTAAGCCCATGAGCGCCATCATTTGCGGCACAGACCGTAGTGTCGTGTCCGGTCCCGCGTGCAGGCCCGTGGCCGTACACGTTATGCATCCCGGAGCGTATGGATGATCGGGAGACGAGACCGCGGCGAACCCGATAGTCGCGCGCGGCTGGTCATGCTTCAGGCCCCCGAAGGGGCGGCGGCAAACGCCTATCGGCTGGCGCTGACCACCGTCTTACCGGACGAGCACGCCGCGGATGCTCCTCGCCGGATGATGGTGGTTGCCGTTGATGCCAGCGCCGACGGCCCCATAGCAACGGCTAACCTCGCCGTGGCGGCCGCCGCGACCGGTGCGCGTACGGTGCTCGTGGACTGCAACCTTCGCCGCCCTCGGCTGCACGCACTCCTGGGCGTCGAGAATGTCCGAGGCTTGAGCACAATCGCTGGTGGCAGCGAGCCGGCCGGGTGCCTCGTGCCCACGGACGTCGCGGGTCTCGCGGTGTTACCTGCCGGACCGTCCAGCAGCGGCGGCGTGGACGTACTGGCGCGACAGAACGTGAGCGATGCAGTGAAGGCGGCAACAACCGACGCGGATCTCGTCCTCATAAGCTGCGCCCCGTTTTCGGAGGGTCCGGACGCGATCCTGGTATCCCGCTGGATCGACACCGCGATCCTGGTCCTGAGTGGGCGGGGCACGCGTCGAGCAGACGGAACGCGGGCCAAGGAGCAGCTCGAGCGCGCTGGCGTGCATATTCTCGGTGCAATATTTTTTCGCGATGGTCCCGGTGCTCGATGACGGCCGTGACGTCGATAATGAGTCCCGGAACAAGACCGCGAAGGTGGTGACCGCATGCCGGCCGCGGCGCGGGACGCGCGACCGGCACGGAGGAGGATCCAGCAAACCATGAAGGGCGTTGTGCTTGCCGGTGGAACGGGCAGTCGCCTCTACCCACTGACGCGAATTACGAACAAGCATCTCTTGCCGATTTACGACAAGCCGATGATCTTCTACCCGATCGAGGCGCTCGTCCGGGCCGGCCTCCACGACATCATGGTTGTGACGGGCGGCAATAACGCGGGCGATTTCCTGCGCCTGCTCGCAAATGGGCGCGACTTCGGCCTGAAGCGCCTCCACTATGCGTACCAGGACGGCGCGGGCGGGATCGGGGAGGCGCTGGCACTTGCCCACGAGTTCGTCGCGGGTGACCGCTGCGTGCTGATCCTGGGCGACAACCTCGTCGAGGACGACCTCACGCCCTTCGTCCGCAACTTCGCCGCTCAGAAAGCCGGCGCCCGCATTCTCCTGAAGGAGATCCCCGAGCGCCAGCACCTCATCCATCTCGGCGTGCCGGTCATCGAAGACCACCGAGTCGTGCGGATCGAGGAGAAGCCGGCGGAGCCCAAGTCCCCCTATGCAGTGACCGGCATCTACATGTACGACGCGGACGTTTTCGACATTGTCGAGCAACTTGCGCCATCGGGCCGCGGCGAGCTCGAGATCACGGATGTCAACAACGAGTACATCCGGCGCGGAGTCATGGAGTACGACGTCCTCCAGGGTTTCTGGGGTGACGCTGGCGAGTCGATCGACCATTACAACAATGTGATCAATTACGTTGCAAATCACTGGCCGCGGCAGCCCGTCGCGGAGAACATCTCGTGAGAATCCTCATCACAGGCGGCGCGGGGTTTATCGGCAGCAACTACGTCCGCTACGTCCTGGCGAATAGCGACGACAATGTCGTGGTGCTCGATAAGCTGACGTACGCGGGCAACCTCGACAACCTGAAGGGCCTGGAGGGCAATCCGCGGTACCGTTTCGTTCACGGGGACATCGCGGACCCGCAGGTCGTCACCCCTGTCGTCAATTCGGTGGATGCGATCGTCAACTTCGCCGCGGAGAGCCACGTCGACCGCTCGATCCTTGACCCGGCTGGCTTCATCACGACAGACGTTTACGGACCCTACGTGCTGCTCGAGGCATCACGCGCAGCCGGGATCCAGCGCTTTGTGCAAGTCAGTACTGACGAGGTCTACGGCGACGTAAGAGAGGGCTCCTCTCCCGAGGATGCGCCGCTCCGCCCCCGCAGCCCGTATTCGGCAAGCAAGGCTGGTGGCGAGCTGCTCGTTCACGCCTACTTTGTCACATACGGTGTACCGACGCTGGTGACGCGCGGGTCGAACACGTTCGGGCCCTTCCAGTATCCCGAGAAGCTGATTCCCATCGTCATCACGGAGGCGATGGACCATCGCTCGATCCCCGTGTACGGCGACGGGCGACAGGTGCGTGACTGGCTGTACGTCGAGGATCACTGCTCGGGCATCGACCTGGTCCTGCGCGAGGGAGCGCCTGGCGAGGCGTACAACGTCGGCGGCGGCAACGAGCGCCACAATATCGAGCTCATCGAGCGCGTCCTGGATGCGCTGCCGCGATCGCGAACGCTGATCCAGCACGTGCCCGACCGGCCGGGTCATGACGTGCGCTACTCCGTGGACTCGCGCAAGCTGCGCGCGCTGGGCTGGACACCGGGACGGCCTTTCGATGAGACGCTCGAGGCGACGGTGCGCTGGTACGTCGATAATGAATGGTGGTGGCGGCCGGTCAAGGAGAGCCGCGACTATCTGGAATACTTTCAGAGAAACTATGGAGATCGAAACGCGTTAACCCAGCGAAGCGAATCTTGAGAAACTGGATCAGGCCGCGGTTGCCACTACGCCCAGCGTAGTGGCAACCTTAGCGCCGGCCAGGAGTCGGATCGGAAGGGAACCGGGATGCCCATCGTAGCAGTCGTCGGCGGCCAGTGGGGCGACGAGGGCAAGGGGAAGGTCATCGATCACCTCGCGGCTGACGCGGATGTCGTGATCCGAGCCCACGGCGGTGATAACGCCGGCCACACCGTGGTGAATACCCACGGCGAGTTCGCGCTCCACCTGGTACCCGCGGGCATCTTCAACCCGAAGGCCAAAAACATCATTGCGCCCGGCGTCGCCCTCAACCCCGCATCGTTGATCGGCGAGATGGACGCCCTCGAAAAGCGTGGCATCGTCACTGATGGCCTTCTGATCTCCAACCATGCGCACATGGTGATGCCGTACCACCTGCTCTTGGACCGGGTCGAGGAGATCCAGCGGGGGGGCAACGCCATCGGTACGACGGGCCGCGGCATCGGTCCGGCGTACGGCGACAAGATCGCTCGCATCGGGCTTCGCGTTGGTGACCTCGTGGAGGCAGATCGGCTGCGCGCTCGCTTGACGACCGTTGTGGCCCAAAAGAACCTGTGGCTCCAGGCGCTCGACCGACCGGAACGCATCTCGGTGGATGCGATCTTCACAGAGTATCTGGCGTACGGCGAGCGGCTGCGCCCGTACCTCACGGACGTTGCCCCGATCATCGCGGATGCGATCGACCAGGACGCGCTGATCTTGCTCGAGGGAGCCCAAGGAACGTTGCTGGACATCGACCACGGCACGTATCCGTACGTCACCACTTCGTCATGCACCGTCGCTGGCCTGTGCCAGGGCGCCGGCATCCCACCACGGGCCATCAGCCGTTCGATAGGGGTCTACAAGGCCTACACAACGAGGGTTGGCGACGGCCCGATGCCAACGGAGTTGCTCGATGCAACGGGCGAATACATCAGGGAGCATGCCCACGAATTCGGCGCCACGACTGGCCGCGCTCGCCGTTGCGGCTGGTTCGACGGCGTCGCGTCGCGGTATAGCGCGCGCCTGAACGGGTTCGACAGTTTCGCGCTGACCCGGCTCGACATTCTCGACGAGATGGAGACGATTAAGGTATGTGTCTCGTATGAGATGGACGGCGCTCGGATCGATCACCTGCCATCGGATCCCGCGCTCTTGCGCCGGTGCACACCGGTCTACGAGGAGCTGCCCGGTTGGCAGACATCCCTCTGCGCGGTGATGGACTTCGACGAGCTGCCTCGGGAAGCCACCGGCTTCATCCGTCGAATCGAAGGGCTGGTCGGGCTGCCGGCGGATTTGATCGGCGTCGGTCCTGCCCGCGGCCAAACTATTCGGCGCGGGGAGCTCTGGGATCATGCACGGGGCAGCCGCGCTGGGGCGGACTAACCCCTGACCGTCGAGCCCATCAGACTACCCGCGCCTAGCGCACCCCTAGGATTGCCTTGTGCTTGACCGCCTCGTCCTCAAAGAGAATGAGATCTTTGCCGTTACCGACCGTGAGGGAAATATCCGCCGCGAGGCGGTCGACGGTCAGGGGCTCTACTTTCGCGATACCCGCTTTCTGAGTGTCTTCGAGCTGGAAATACAAGATGTCCCGCTCCAGCTCCTCTCCAGCGCGGGTGAGCTGAATTTCATGAGCAACTTTCAGTTTGGCAACCTCCCCACAGTCTTGCCAACCGGCCAGGAGGTTGGCGCACGCACGCTCAGCGTCCGCCGCAATCGGTTCATCGATGCTGGGCTGCACGAACGGATTGGCATCGTCAGCTACAACGCCTTTCCCGTGACAATCACGGTCCGGCTGACAGTCGGCTCCGATTTTCGCGACATGTTCGACGTCCGGGGGTATGTGAAGCGACCGCAGCGCGGGACGATCCGAGCGCCCGAGTGCCACGGCGATGCGATCGACCTGAACTACCTGGGACTCGATAACGTCGCGCGGACGACGCAGATCCGCTTCGATCGCGTACCGGACCAATTGGTCGCCCTTGGACCAGAAGCGCAGATCGTTGGCGGCACGCATGTTGAATACCCATCTGGGGGCGCGATGGATCCCCGCCAGGACCTCGGGCCGCCACCACCGCTTGGCGAGGCCACGTTCACCGTGACCTTGCAACCGCACGACGCGTGGTCCCTTACCATGCACGTCGCGCCGAGCCTGGGCGAGGAACCCGGGCACCCGACGGTGTACCCATCCCTCGACGACTCATTCAACCGCATCCTCACGACCTACAACGAGTGGGACGCGGGCTGCACGCGCATTACCACGGACCATGAGCTGCTCAACGAACTGGTCGAGCAGAGTGTCCGTGACCTCCGACTCACGGTCAATCGAGTTGCAACGGGGCTGCTGCCTGTGGCCGGCATCCCGTGGTTCGCCGTCCCATTTGGCCGCGACAGCCTCATCACATCCTTGCAGACGCTTTGCCTCAACCCCGAAATCGCCTATGGCACCCTTCGGTTCCTCGCGCGACTCCAGGGCAAGACGGTCGACCCATGGCGAGACGAGGAGCCGGGAAAGATCCTGCATGAGATCCGCAGCGGCGAGATGGCGGCGCTTGGCGAGGTGCCGCAGACGCCGTATTACGGCAGCGTCGACTCAACACCGCTCTTCGTCTTTCTCTTTGCTGAGCTCATGAAGTGGACCGACGACCCGGACATCGCCGCTGACATGCGCCCGCATATGGAGCAGGCGCTGGAATGGATTCGCGTCTACGGCGATTCCGATGGTGACGGCCTCATCGAGTACCACTCCCGCTCGACGCGCGGGATCCACAATCAGGGGTGGAAAGACTCGATGGACTCGGTGGCCTTCCCGGACGGCCGGCTGGCGCAACCGCCGATCCGGATCGTCGAAGCCCAGGGCTACGCTTTCGCGGCCGAGACCCGCATGGCCGAGCTGTTCCGGCGCTGGGGCGAGACCGACCGCGCGGACGCACTGCTCGCGTCCGCGGCCGCCCGCAAGCGGCAGTTCGAAGATCGGTTCTGGGTCGAGGATGAACAGTTCTACGCACTCGCCCTCGACGGGTCAGGGACGCCGGTACCGGCCGTTACGTCAAATCCCGGGCATTGTCTGCTCATGGGACTGCTCAATGGTCCACGCGCGGATGCGACGGTTCGCCGCCTCATGGCCGACGACATGTGCTGCGGCTGGGGCCTTCGCACGCTAAGCAGCCACTATCCGACCTTCAATCCAATGAGCTACCACAACGGCTCGATCTGGCCCCACGATAACTCGCTCGTGGCGGCCGGGCTGCGGCGCAGCGGCTACGACGATGCCGCGCTGCGCGTGATCCAGGAGATTTTCGAAGCCGGCTTCCAGCTTCCTGGCTATCGGCTGCCCGAGTTGTACTGCGGCTTCAGCCGCGATCGGCGCTACCAATCAGCCCCAGCCACCTATCCGGTCTCGTGCAGCCCCCAGGCGTGGGCAGCCGGTTCCGTGTTTCTCATGCTCCAGCACCTGCTGGGCCTCGAGCCCGACCTCCCCCATCGCAAGCTTGTCGTCCGCCCCATGTTGATGCCCTGGCTCAACGAGCTGCGGTTTGACAATCTGCGCCTCGGACGCCAGACCGTGACGGTAAACACCTGGCGGGCGGGCGATGAGATCCGCTGTGAGGTACTGGGCGCCGATGGATTGGAGGTCGTCATCGCACCGCCGCCCCCGGGCGCGCTGACACCGCGCCAGCGCAAGTCGCGATAGGCCATCGCTCTCAGGCAAGCCGCTCAACCTCCATGGCGATCGCCTCAGCCGCCCCCGGAGGAAGCACGCGCCCCGCGGCCTCGCCCATCGCCTGCCGCCGTCCCGCATCTTGGAGAAGCGACTGCACGGTTTCTGTGAGGAGGGACGGGCTGAGCGAACCCTCGTCCAAAGTGATCGCGCCGCCCACGCGAGCAAAGGCGGCCGCGTTCGCCTCCTGATGCGACCCTGGCATCGGGACGAGCACGATGGCTTTTCTCAGCGCGGCTAGCTCCGCGAGCGCAGACATGCCCGCCCGGCTGACGACGGCGTCCGCCGCGGCGAGCGCGTGCTTCATTCCTTCGGCGATGAACTCGTAGCTGCGGTAGCGAGGATGCGACCAGCCACCGACCGCCTTTCCGGTGCCCGTGAGGTGGATGATCTCGCAATCCTGCACGAGATCCGACGCCGCTTCGTGCACGATCTGATTCAGGCGCAGCGCACCGGTTCCCCCGCCAGTTACAAGGAGAACGGGGACACCCGCTTCAAGCCCAAAGAGCGCTCGTGCCTCCTCCGCGCTTCCGCTGAGCACGGATGGCCGCACCGGGTTGCCAACAACCAATGGCTTCTTGCCGGGGAAGGCTGGGGCCCCCGCTTCGAACGCAATCGTTGCGCGACTCGTGATGGGCGCGAGCATCCGATTCGCGAGGCTCGGATGTACGTCTTGCTGATGCACCAGTACGCGCGCGCCCATCAGACGGGCGGCGAGGAGCGGCGCGACGGTCGCGAAGCCGCCAGCCCCGAACGCCACGTCGGGGCGGAACCGAGCCGCGATGCCGATTGCTTGCAAGAAGCCAATTCCGACCAGAATCGGATCGGTCAGGTTGCGCCAGGAGGCATAGCGGCGGAGCCGACCCGCACGGACGGCGACGTATCGAATTCCTGCGTCCTTCGCCAGGATCTGCTCAGGCCCATCACGGGTACCGACGTAGAGGAGCTCGACGTCTGGGTCTGCCAGACGCAACGCTTCGGCGACGGCTAGGACCGGCGCCGCCGAGCCACCCGACCCCCCACCCGCCAGTAGAACTCGCATACTATGGAAACTCCGATCATCTCATTGTGCCCGAGCCATTTGACCTCCGAGCAGCCTATACCCGAGCCCTCTGAGCTTCCTGGCCCCGGGCGCCCCTTTGCTTGACAGCCGTCGGCCGAGTGGTTACGGTACCCGCTGCACTCACTTGTCCTCACTGGGACGTAGCCAATTCCCCGCACCCAAGGAGAACACATGCGAGTCCCGCGCGTTCACCACCTGCTCCCCTTGCTCCTCGCTTTCACGATACTAGTGGCGCCGCTCGCGGGCACGGGGAGCGAAGCGCAAACCGCGGCAACTACACCGATCCCCGCGGAGCGGAGCCCCGAACCTGGGCGCGCCGAGAACCCAGGTACCCCGAAAGCGCGTGCCGCGGCTGACGCCCTAACGATCAACGATCTCACCAGCGGACTTACGGCTCAACAGCTCGCAAACTCTCTCGTAAGTGGGCTGGGCGTAACGATCTCCAACGCCACGTACACCGGTGACCCGATCTCCGCTGGCACATTCAGCGGCGGGAGCAACATCATCGGCATCGACACCGGCGTAATTCTCGGGACTGGACGAGTCCGCGGCGCTGTTGGCCCAAACATCTCGGACAGTCTCGGCAGCTTTACCACTGGGGTAGCCGATTCCGACCTGAACTCGCTTGTTTCGGGAGCGACCACCAACGACGCCGCGGTCCTCGAATTCGATTTCGTTCCCCAGGGCGACACCCTCTCGTTCCAGTACGTGTTCTCCTCTGAGGAATACAACGAGTTCGTCGGAAGCGGCTTCAATGACGTCTTCGGTTTCTTCGTCAATGGCGTGAACGTCGCATTGATTCCGGGCACGAACACCCCGGTTGCAATCAACAATGTGAACCAGGGCAATCCCTCTAACGCAGCGGCTCCAAGGAACCAGCAGTTCTATCGCAACAACGATCTCCAGGACGGTGGCGGATCGATCAATACCGAAATGGACGGGCTGACCACGGTCCTTTCGGTCCAGGCGCACGTCAACCCCGGCGTCACGAACCACATCAAGCTTGCGATCGCAGACGTCGGCGATAGCTCCTACGATTCGAACGTCTTTATCAAGGCGGGCAGCTTTACCTCGGGCTGCGCAACCATGAAGCTGCAGCCACAGTTCCCGAACGAGCCGCTCGGAGCCACGTTCACCGTCACGATCTTGATTGACGCGGCCTGCGACGTAGATGCAGCCGAGGCTCACCTGAACTTCGATCCGAACAAGCTCCAGATCGTGGATACCAGCCCCGCAGCGGGGGTACAGATCGCGCCGGGCCCCACGTTTCCCAACGTCACCGTCAACGCGACGGACAATGTCCTCGGGCGCATTGATTTCGCTGCCAGCGCGGGGTTTGCGGCGGGGGCCGGGGCGACCGTGAGCGGCGGCGCCAACGCGGCGGTGACGGGCTCGTTCACTCTTGCCACGATTACGTTCAGGGCGATCGCTGTCACGGGAGCCGGCGGTGCGCCCCTGGCCTTCCTCTTCGGCGGCACGCGGAACACGAACATCACGAAGAGCGGAGGCTCCGTCTTCGGAGGCGCAACGGATGGTCAGGTCACGATCGGCTCCATTACCGCGACGCCGACGAGTGGGACCGGCGGCGGTCCGACGATCACGAGCACGTCGACGCCCCTACCGACAGGGGCGCCAACGAGCGTCCCAACTCCAACGCCGACCGTCTCTATTCCGAGCGGCGCCGTGGGCGGCGCCGGGTTCGCACTCTCCCCCTCGGCAGCGGGCAGCTTGCTCACGTGGCAAGGCGGAGGCGGGCAGACTGGCTTCAACCTCGTGCGCTCCGGCACCAATCCGGCCGTTATCCCAGGTGGAGGGCTCCCGCCGACTGCCACGCAGTTCCTCGATCCGGGAACCCAGGGCTTTCTCGGTCAGCCGTTCTGCTACGTGCTTCAACCAACTGGCATAGGTGGCAACTTCCTCTCGGACTACCTCTGCACGCTCGCGAACACCCGATCGTTCACAAACACGCCGCGGAACTTCACGATCCGGCTGAATCAGTCGAACACCGCGAGCTTCACATGGAATGAGCCGATTGAGGGCGGCCAGACTGGCTACATCCTCTTCCCCCTGGGCGAGCTTGGCGGCTCAACTGCCCCCAGGGTCCTCTCGGGGAGCGCCACCAGCACCTCGCACCTGATGCAGGGACCCACGTGCTTCGTCCTGTTGGTGCTCAACGGAAACACCAGCCGCGGCAATAGCGATGTGGTCTGCGGGGTGCCCGGTATCGGGAATATCGGTTCCGCGATCACGGTCACGCCCACGCTGGCGCTGACGCTGGTTGGATGCAACACGGCAACCAACAGCGGAGGCGCCGGCGTCACGACCACCATCCACGATCTCAGCGTGGCGAGTGGGACGTTCCTCTTTAGCTACGACATGCTGTCGATCCCCGATCGGGCCGATGTGTATCTCGGCGCAGGCACCTCGGGACCTCTCCTCTTTACAACCGGCGGATTCGTCTCCGGTTTCAATGCAGTCACGATCCCATTCACCGGCTCGGCGCTGGTCACGGTTGTGATAACGGGTTCGAGCTCTGGAACCGCCTGGGACTACACCGTTTCCTGTCCGAACATTGGGTCAACGATTGAGCCGACACAGACGCCCGCTTCCACAGCAACGCCAACGGCTACGCGGACTCCGACGACAGTTCTGGGACTTCGACCATCCGAATCGTCGGGACGGTTTTACCCGGCCTAAGCATCCGCTCCCACCTGGCGACGGACAAAGGCGGGTAGGACTAGGGCCTTTGCTCCAGCCGATTGGTTGCGCGTCAACCGCGATTGGCGATGTGGGACAGGCACCTACCGGATGGGGGTGCTACTCGCCGTGAAGGCAGCTCATTGACGTGCCCTAAGGCTCGATCTCAGTAAGCAGCACCTTGTTCAGCGTGCCGACCTGGGCGCCGCACACGTCCCACATCTCCACCTTGATTTTGTTCACGCCGCGGGCAAAAAGACTGGTGATGTCTTGCGGCGGGGCGCTCTGGTTCTGATTCCGACACGCCTCGTTGAAGCTCTTTTCCCACGTCTGGGTCGTGGCATCAGGACGCGTGACGTAAAGGATGATCTTGTCGTCTACCCAGAATTGGCCCGTCACCTGCGGCTCGCCGGAGATGATGACCGTCCCTCCCTTGTATGGAAAGTCAAGCTCCTTTGTGTAAAAGAGCTCGCCAACCTCGCGCACGTCACGGCGGGTAACAGGCGCAAGCTCGACCGGTGGCGGGTAAATCGGTGGCGGGGGCGGCTGGAAGCGAGCTGCCACGCGAGGAACAAGGATCAGCAGCGCCACGACGGGCACGGCGATCATTGCAACCTTTTTCCAGTTGATCGGCGGGCGGGCCGGGGCAGCGTTGGCAGGCTTCGGTGGACGAACGGGCGGCGCCTTAGGGTTCTTCGCCTCGAGCTCCTGGAGCTGGGGAAGTAGGACCTCGAGCTCGGCCTTTTTGGCCTCGAGCTGGTCGTCGTAGACATTGTGACGATAGTTCTGCACGAACCGATCGAATTGTGAAAGGTCCTCTTCGGTACCCGCTTCTCGCGCCTTCTCGATATGATCGATTTCATTGCGCAGGAGCTGGACCCTCTTGCGAAGGTCTTCGAGCGCGTACCAGTCCTTGTACCGCCCAAACGTCGGGATCAGTGTGCACCTCCGCCGACCAACCGGGGTCTAATCATGCGCCGTTGCAGCCCTTGATTCGGCACCGTAGCGTCATTACAAACATTCGTACCAAAACAGCCGCAATCGTAGCGACCAGGCGCGCTACGCGCAAGGTGACGTTCCGACGACGCCGTGCCCGAGCCTTAGCCGCGAGGCGCGACCCATCTCAGAACCGATCTATGGAACGGCTTCAGGCCCATTATCACGATAGGCGGCGACGAACCGCGTGATTCTTGCCTCGTCATAGGCGTCCATCGTTTCGATGCGCCCCCAGGCCGTTAGAGCGATGCGCGTTGGCATGTCGTAGTAGGGCGCGACCACAATCTTCGTGCTTTGCGGGTAGCGTGGCAAGGGGTTCGCCGCCGTATAGCGGCTACCGAAGCTCTCGAGCTGCCCTACGAGGTCCGAGCAATCTCGGCAGTTGTACTGAATCATCGTGCCACCGTGCTCGAGATTATGAATCTGCGCCTCATCTGGAATCGGCTGGCGGTAGATGCCCCACGGCACGGGCGCCTCACCAAGAATACTCCAGTGCGCTCCCGACGTGGGGGGTGTCGAGTTGTACGGCGGATGTGGATCGCCCTGGTTGATGTGCTCGAACCCCTGGATTTCGACCGCGCGGCCGGGCCCGTCGCCAGGAGCCGGACTGCCTGAGTTGACTGGACTCCCAGCGGATGGGGGTTGCCCAGTGCTCGGCGTACCGGTGCAGCTCAGGCTGGTTAGCAGCATCACAGGCAGCAGCCATGTTCCGACTCTGAAACGCAGATTCGTACGAGGCATCAATATTTTTCCTCCGCCCAGGCAGTATACGAGGCAGCACGGGAGGGCACTGCAGCGATCCGAGAGCACCCGAGATGAGCGACTCTCCCCAGGAAAACGCGCCCCGAGATCGCGCTATACTGCGACGCCCCTATCTTGTGAGGAGGTCGGCCCTTGGTCGAGGCGGTTGCCGCGTCTGCCCCAGTCTCGACGAGCCTCCGCGACCGTTTGCTGGTCGTAGCGTTCATGTTTGGCCACTTCACCCACCACGTTACGAACACGCTTCTCACGCCGCTTCTGCCGCTGATGCGCGACAGTTTTGGCCTGAGCTACGCGCAATCTGGCTTCCTGGTCTCCGCTTTCAGCGTCAGCCAGGGACTCTCGCAGGCACCGATCGGTGTGCTGGCGGACCGCGTAGGCAGCCGGGTCGTGGTCACGGTCGGACTCATCCTGACCGGCGCGATGTGCTTCCTCATCGGACTCGCAGGCGACTATGCGCAGCTCCTCATCCTGCTGATCGGGCTCGGCATCATCGCCGGGACCTATCACGCGCCCGCGGCCGCCCTCCTCGCACAGGTCTTCGCGCCGCATCGACGCGGCAGCGTGCTCGGCATGCACACGCTCGGCGGCAACTTCAGCTTCCTCGCCACCCCGCTCGTCGCTGGCGGCCTGACGGCGATGACGCTGACCTGGCACACCCCGTATCTCGCGTTCGCGGTTGCGCCCGTGATCGCTGGGCTCGGCCTCATGCTGGTGCTTCCGCAAACAACCGAGCGCTCGCGCGGTGGGACGGGCCTCCAGCTCTTTCACGAGCTTGCCGGCGTCTTCCGCGTCGTCGGAGGCCTCATCAGCGTCGCGATCGTGTTCCAGATGCTCTACGCCGCCACAACGGCATTTCTCGCCCTCTACCTCGTCGATGCGCGCGGCTTCGAACGGCCAGCGGCCGCCGTCCTTGTCGGCGCGCCCTATCTGGCCGGCATGGTCGGATCGCCCGTCGGCGGCTGGCTCTCCGACCGCCTCGGTCGGAAGCCCGTCATCGTCGCGACGCTCGTCTGCACCGGGCCGCTGCTCCTGCTGCTGACGATCGTACCGACGCTGTTCATCATCCCCATCATGATCCTCATGGGGTTCGCGGGCTCGATGCGCATGCCGGTCATCGAGGGGCTGCTCCTGGACCGTGCGCCAGCCGAGCGGCGCGCGACGACCCTCGGCGCCTACTACCTGGTCGCCCAGGAGCTCGGAGGGCTATTTGCGCCGGCGCTCGGCGTGATGTCACAGG
>Ga0080064_1001751_pt1 | contig 41326 bp, 41 predicted proteins | sample Subgrocontami54m_FD_69260 | JGI IMG/M metagenome (GOLD analysis project Ga0080064, IMG submission 69260) | Subsurface groundwater microbial communities from S. Glens Falls, New York, USA - GMW46 contaminated, 5.4 m (SPADES assembly) (version 2) ...
CCGATGAGGATGATCTGCAGGAGCTTCTGGGTTGGGGTCTCGAGATTCGTCAGCAGCCGGATCTGCTCCAGGACATCGGCGGCGAGGTCCTGCGCCTCGTCGACGATGAGCACCGTGCGACGCCCCTGGCCGTGCGCATCGAGCAGGTGTCGGTAGAGCGCGTCGACGAAGAGCTTCCCGCTGGTCGTGCCGGCGGGATACGAGATGCGGAGCTCGTCGCACACCGCGGCGAGCAGTTCGATATCCGTGAGCCGCGGATTGAGGATGAGAGCCACGTCCACGCGGGGCGGCAGTTGCTCCAGCAGACACCGACAGAGTGTCGTCTTCCCGGTTCCAACCTCGCCGGTGAGCTGCACGAATCCGCCGCCTTCTCCGACCCCGTAGAGAAGGTGTGCCAGGGCTTCACGGTGGCGCTCACTCATGTAGAGATAGCGCGGATCGGGCGTCATGGAGAACGGGGCCTCGGTGAGGCCGAAATGCGTCGTATACATCACGTGACGTGGAAGGGGGCTGCGCTGCTCTTCCGACACCTTCCGCCGCGAGAACCGGAGAGGATGTCGCCGGCCGTCTTCGGCGCACAACGACGGCGTTGCGCCGGCAGAGCCGCCGCCCGACCATCCCTCATTATCCAGCTTGCTGATAGCTGACAACTGATCATCAATGTGATAAGGCATTGCTTTCGATGTCTGGAAGTATAGGAGGGCTGTTTTTTGCTTGTCAATGGATATGTTGCATCGAAAAATAGGGGATGGCGATGCGAGTGGGGAAGGACGGTGGATCGGGGGGCCACTCTTTTGAAAAATCCGCTCATCTGTTGGTCGAGTCACCCGGTACGAGGGCATTGTCGAGCACAATGCAGAAAGACCGCTCCTGCACACCGTTGTTTCACAATGCGTTATGACTGTCTGTCTTCATCCCAGGTGTAGTCGGGGTTGCCGCAGTTACCATAATCAGCCCTGTGCCCGGGCAATGCCCTTGACAAAGTCGCCGTAGCGGTCATAATCGGCCCCGTGCCCGTGCCAGCCCGGGCGGCTACCGTCCGGTGGGGGCGGCATCGAGGTCTCAGAATGGCTGTTGTGTGAACTGGGCACGGGGAGAGCGAGCGGAGACCCCTCTAATGCTTCCTATCGTCAAAAAGCGTGGCGGCTGATTTTTACGTTCGGCGTTCTTATAGTTTCTCATTTTTAATAGTCGCTGTCCCTATTTGAAGAACTTTATTGTCTTTTGGCGCGGTGTCTTGGCGGGCTGACACTGAGGATCAGGATTTGCGGAGCGCTGTTTCAAAAGCTCACTAATCGTTCCCCTGAGCTTCATACATTGGATCGCAGTGTCGAGGAATTGCTGGGCCAGTTTTGACGAGCCCGCTCTGGCCACCTGATCCGCGCCTTGATTGGCGGTATCGGCCATCCCCTCATAGATACAGTAACGCTGGGTCAGCACTTGGGTGGTCATACCCTTCAGCTCAGCATACTCCACCTGGCAATTCTCGGCCGCCACTGAGACTCCGGGCAAAAAGGCGAGCAGTACGCCAAACGCGACACTTGCGCGTACAACGATTCGCATGGCCTTACCTCCTGCCGGACCCGATCCGGCTGTTATCGGCCCATAGATATTTACGGTCCCGCCTTGCACCTTGCCATCGCCGACACTCCGCCACCTGGCTGTGCCCGAGCCGACCCGGGCGGCTACCGTCCGGTGGGGGCGGCATCGAGGTCTCAGAATGGCTGTTGTGTGAACTGGGCACGGGGAGAGCGAGCGGAGACCCCTCTAATGCTTCCTATCGTCAAAAAGCGTGGCGGCTGATTTTTACGTTCGGCGTTCTTATAGTTTCTCATTTTTAATAGTCGCTGTCCCTATTTTCCTATTTTCCTGAGAAAAGACGCTAGTTGTCCGGTAAGCCAAATGCGATGACCGCGTCCCCCAGGGGAAACTGGAACTTCTGGTGCCCTCCGGCAGCTACCACTACAAATTGCTTTCCACCCGCCCTGTAAATGACCGGCGGCGCATTGACGCCGGCCCCCGTGTTGAACTGCCACAACAAGCTGCCGTCGCTTGCGTCACGGGCGGTAAATTGACCATTGCTTTCTCCCACAAACACCAATCCCCCCGCGCTCGTCGCTACCCCTCCTACCAGGGGTTTATCGGTTTGTACCTGCCATTGAACCTTTCCGGAAGCCGGATCGATGGCACTTAACCTGCCCGTACCGGATTCCTCGGCGCTGGTTGCTGCAACGTAGATGTCGCTTAATCCCGGCTTACGCTTTTCAGGTGGCACATCGTGTACGGTGTATTTAGTCGGCATGTGCACCGCCGCGACATAGATCCAACCGGTCTGCCGGTTATAGGCGGCGGGAGACCAGTCGTTACCCCCGACCAAACCGGGGGAAATCACGATCCCATCCCGTGTCGGGCGCCGGAAAATATTATGCTGTGGCACGAACGGCTCTGAACGTGATAACAATTTACCGGTCAGGCGGTTGAGGACATACAGCCAACCAGTCTTGCCGGCCTGGGCCACGGCAGGCGTTAGACGGCCGTTATGCATGGTATCGATGAGGATCGGAGGGCTTGCCACATCATAGTTCCACACATCGTGAGGAACCTCCTGGAAGTACCATTTCAGTTGGCCGGTCCGGGCATCCAGGGCGACCAGCGAAGACGTGTAGAGATTATCGCCGGGACGCGTAGAGTCATCCATTTGCGGCGCCGGATTGCCGGTGCCAACATAAAGCAACCCCGCGGCCGGATCCAGAGCGGGATGGGTCCACACCGAACCACCACCTCTCTTCCAGGCATCTGCGTATTTGGGCGGCTTTCTCCGCTTTCAGGTCGCGTTCCAGCGAGTCACCCGCGGCAGTCTGGCCAGAGAATTTTCCTTCCCAACCCTGCGTGGGTGTGGAATACCAGCGCCAGCGCAACTTTCCGCTGCCAGCGTCATATGCTGATACAAAAGCCCGCAGACCCTGGTCTTCCCCGGCAATCCCCACCACCGCATGCGGATCACCTTCCGTGGTTGCCCTCAGCGTGAGGCCGTACCCGGCGCCAGTGACGCCAATGATCACCTGTCCATCAAATACCAGCGGTGCCATGTTTCCGGAAAAACCTGTCCAGCCGATGACTTTCCATGTTTTCAAGGTATCGGCTTCCGCCAGAAAATCCAGCGACTCCCGCGCGCCGGTGTTGGGATCCGCGACCGGCACATCCCATAGCACGGCCCCGGTGTTCATGTCGAGAGCGATCAGGCGGGCGTCGACGGTAATCATGTAAATCTTACCGTAACCCATCGCCACACCGCGATTAGTCGGCCCACAACACAATTCCTCTGTCGTGAGCTTGTGCTCGTAACGCCATTTCACCTTTCCGGTCACGGCGTCCAGGGCAACGACGTGGTTATAGGGTGTGCTGAGGTACATGATCCCGTCGGCAATCAGCGGATTGGTTTGAAACGTGCCCGGTATCCCGGTCTGGTAGATCCAGCGGGGGACCAGCCGTTTCACGTTATCGCGATTAATTTCATCAAGTTCAGAGTAACGTTGATTACTGTAGCCATGTCCATAGGTCAGCCAGTTACTGTTATCGGTATGCGCAGACAATAGACGCTTGTCGTCCACCCCTTCCGCGGCTATAGCTACTGCTACAAGATTAAAAATACCTATCCCAAATAGAAGGCAACGAAATAACATCTTTATTTCTCTCCTGCCTTGCAAGTTGTTGTTCTCGCGAATATAGGGACACGAAAATAGGGACAGTCTGTCCCTATTTTCTATTTTCTTTGGTCGCATATTTTTCGGCGCCTGTCTTTGATCGCACGGTGCACCTCATCGCGTTAGTGAACTGGACGCTGGCGCTCCTCATGCTTGTGGTTGGGTTGGGCTTTCTCGGTTGGCTGCTATGGCGCGCGGTGATCCAACACGGCAAGGGCTGAGCCGCATTTGCCGTGGGTGGCTGCCGCTGTTTACCGCGCCTCTGGGGCTGGCCGCTCGCGGTGCTCCTGCCGCCGCGCCAGCAGGACGTAGATGGCTGGCAGCACCAGCAGTGTGAGGGCCGTGGACGAGATCAGACCGCCGATGACGACGCGCGCCAGCGGACGCTGGATCTCGGCGCCGATCCCGTGCGACAGCGCCGCCGGGAGGAACCCGATCACCGCCACGGTCGCGGACATGATGATCGGTCGGAATCTGATCTCACACCCTCGCACGACTGCCTCGCGGAGCGACAGTCCCTTCTCATAAGCTTGGCGGATTGCCGAGACCAGGACGACGCCGTCCAGCACACTCACCCCAAAGACCGCGATGTAGCCGACTGCTGCGGAGATACTGAAGTTGGTGCCCCAGAGGTATAAGGCGAATGTGCCCCCGATGAGCGCGAAGGGCAGGTTGAGCATGATGAGCAAGGCGTGGCCAAGCGACTGGAACGCGCCGAAGAGCAGGATGAAGATGATGAAGATGGCGAGCGGCACGATGAGATACAGGCGCGCGAGCGCCCGCTGCTGATCCTCGAAGCGCCCGCTCCAGACCATGCTGTAGCCTGGGGGTAATTTCACGGTCGCACCCACCTTTCGCATGGCCTCGGCTACCAGACTCCCCATGTCGCGCCCTCGAACACTCCATTTAATCGCCACTCGCCGAATGTTCCCCTCGCGTAAAATCTGAGCCAACCCCTCGGTCTTTTTGATCTCGGCGAGTTGGGTGACCGGAATGCGCTCGCCGCTCGGGGCGCTGATCGCCAGGTTCCGTAAGTTTGCCAGCGGGTCCCCGCTCTGTAAGAGCCCTACGGCCAGGCTAAACCGTCGCTCGCCCTCAAAGACCTCTGTGACGGTTCGGCCCTTCGTCGCCGCCTCGATCGCGTCCTGCACGTCCTGGACGTTGATCCCGTACCGGGCCGTCGCACTGCGGTCCACCGCAACCTGGAGCTGCGGCTGACCGACAAGGTGATCGTAGTCAATGTCTGCGACCCCGCGAATGCTGCTCAGGACGCCTGTAATCTCCTTCGCCTTGTCTTCCAGCACAAACAGATCGGGCCCAAAGAGCTTGATCGCGAGCTCCCCCTTTACTCCCGCGAGCGCCTCGTCCACGTTATCCTTGATCGGCTGCGAGAAGTTCGTCGTGATGCCCGGAATGCTCGCCAGCGCCCCGCTCATCGCCTCGATAAGTGTGTCTTTATTCCTGAATGACCACTCTTCTCGAGGCTTGAGCCCGATGTAGAATTCGGCGTTGTCAGGGCCGTTCGGATCCGTGCCATCATCGGGCGCGCCATGTTGGGAGACCACAACGCGCACCTCCGAAAACTTCACCAGCCGCTCGCGGATCTCGTGGACGTACGGGCGGGCGCCTTCGAGTGAGATCCCCACAGGGAACTTGACGCGCAGCCAGATATCCCCCTCGTCGAGCTCAGGCAGAAACTCCTTCCCAAGCGCTGCAAAGACCAATAATGACAGCATGAGCAGACCGCCTGCGCCAAGTAGCGGAATGAGCGGGCGGTTGATGCACCAACGGAGCGCCGGGACGTAAGGCCGCCGGAGCCATCGGAGGATCGGACTCTCGCGTTCCGATGGTAGACGACGGAATAAGAAGCTCGATAGGGTCGGGATCACCGTCAGCGTCAAAAGAAGGGATCCGATCACCGCGAGCGAGATGGTCACGGCCATCGGCCGGAAGAGCTTTCCCTCGATCCGCTGAAATGTGAGGATCGGCACGTAGACGGTCATGATGATCAGCACAGCGAACGCCAAGGGCCGCGCGACTTCCATGGCAGCATGCTGGACTTCCTGGACGACCCTATCCTCCGTCGGCCTTCGCTCGCTCAGATGGCGGACGATGTGTTCTGTCATGATGATCGCGCCATCGACGATGATACCAAAGTCGATCGCGCCGAGCGAAAGCAGGTTGGCCGGAATGCCGCGTAGATCCATGAAGATGAACGCGAACAGGAGCGAGAGCGGGATCGTGAGCGCCACAATCAAAGCCGCCCGCAGGTTGTAGAGGAAGAGCCAGAGCAGCAGGATCACCAGCGCCGCGCCTTCGATGAGGTTCCGCATGACCGTTGTGACCGTCGTCTTCACAAGTTGGTCACGGCTGTAGTACGGTCGCATCTCCACTCCGGGTGGCAGCAGTGTCTGAATCTCCTCGATTTTCTTTCGGGCCCCATCGATGACCTTCCCGGGATTCTCCCCCTTTCGCATGAGGACGATGCCCTGCACCAGATCGTCCTCATGATCGCGCCCGAGCACGCCGAAACGGACCGCGTGGCCGATGCCGACCTGTCCGATGTCGCGGATGCGGACCGGCGTGCCCCTCTGCGCAATCACGACGATGTTCTCGATGTCGCGCGTGGACTGGATGAGGCCGATGCCCCGGACCATCAGCGCGTACTCGCCCTGGGGGATGTAACTGCCGCCAGCATTGGCGTTGTTGCTCGAGACGGCATCGAACACCTGCTTCAGGGTCAGGTTATAGGCGCGTAGCCGTGACGGATCGACCGTAATCCGGTATTGCTTGATGCCGCCGCCCCAGGAGACGACATCCACTACACCGGGCACCTTCCGGAATTCGCGCTCGATGACCCAATCCTGGAGCGCCTTCAGCTCGACGAGTGGCATCGTCTTCGATTCGAGCGTGTAGCGGTACACTTCGCCGATGACGCTGGCCAGCGGCCCGAGACCCGGCTTCGCATCCGGCGGGATCTCCGCCTGCGCGAGGCGCTCCTGCACCTGCTGCCGCGCCCAGTAGTTGTCGGTACCGTCTTCGAAGAGGACCCGGATGTTCGAGAGCCCGAAGATCGACGTCGACCTCAGGAACGTGATCTTTGCGACGCCGTTCAGCTCTTTCTCAAGCGGAATCGTGATGTGGCGCTCGACCTCTTCGGCCGCTCGACCTGGCCAGATCGTGATCACGTCAACCTGGACATCGGCAACGTCTGGGTAGGCTTCGATCGGCAACCGGTAGAAAGACACGATCCCACCAACCGTCAGCAGGAGCGCGAGCGCCAGCGTGATAAAGCGCTGATGCAGCGCGAAGGTAATCAGGCGTCGGATCATTTTACCGTCCTCTTCAAGAGGATGCTGCCGGTGCTGACCACGCGGTCCTTGGATGTCACCCCATCCAGGACCTCAACGACACCGTCGATGTCGGCGCCCAGCGTGACCGGGCGCCGTTCGTACTCGTCCTTTCCCTTGACGATGAGCACGAACGTTTCATTGTTCTCCCGCTGGATGGCGCTCTGGGGAAGGGCCAGCACCTTGGCGGAACCGGTCGAAATCGTTACCTTGACGAACATCTCAGCCTTGAGCGCACGTCCTCTGTTTGGCACGACCACGCGGACCTTGATCGTCCGCGTCTGAGGATCGACCGAGTCGCTGATATAGGTTACCCGCCCCTCATACCGCGTGCCCGGGCAGCACGGCAGCGTCACTGCCGCGGCCTGGCCGAGGTGGACCGTGGGTACATCGGGCTCATACACGTCAGCGAGGACCCACATGGTGCTGAGATCGGAAATGAGGAAGAGATTGGGCGGGGTGTCGGACTGACCGTACGCGACCACCTGTCCTGGGATGACGTTCCGCTCGACAATGACGCCACTCCGTGGCGCCGTCACAACGACCGTCGTCGACGTATCCGTCCGCACCGAGATGTCGTTGAATTGCGAATCCGGGACGCCCAGGGTTCGCAGGCGTGAGGCCGCCCGCTCCTTTTCGGCCATGGCCTTTCGATAGTCGTTCTCCGTGTCGCGAAGCTCCTTCTGTGCAATGGCTTTTGCTTGGAACAGCTCGCGCGCGAGCGTGACGGCCTTTTCAGCCCGCTCGAGGTCAGACACGGCCTTGGCATAATCCGACTTGGCGGTGCCGAGATCGGGGCTGTCCAGCACCAGGAGCCGGTGGCCTTGCTCGACGATGTCGCCGGGGTGCGCCAGGACTTCAGAAACACGGCCTGTAACCGGGGCGTTTACCCGGACAAGTCGCTCTTCGTTAAACTGGACCTTTCCCGTTGTCTCGAGCACCTGCTGGCGGGTTCGGTATTCAGGCGAACTGATCTTTACGGTCTCTACCGCGGTGCCTGGAGACTTCGGTTCTGGCGCCGGCTTCGCAGGCGTCCCTGGCGATTTCGACGAGCCGTCGCCGCACGCGGCACAAAATATTGTCACGAGCAGAAGAGGGAGGAAACGAAAGCGCATATACATTCTCCAGTGGACCGCAGCCACGGTACGAAGGCGAGTACGGGCGCCGGTCATTTAGCTACGTCCATTCCTACTACTGCATTAAGCTGGTGAAGGTTCGTCAGGTAGGTTGCCAGCGCCTGGCGGTAAGCCAATTGCACGCCCCGATAGGTCCGCTCCGCTTCCAGCAGGTCCAGGATAGATGTCCGACCGCTCTTGTACGCAAACTCGGCGATCTCCCTGGACTCCTTAGCTCGGTTGAGATAAACCTGTTCGTAGAGCCGAACCCGCTCCCGGCTGGTCCGGAAGGCGGCATAACCCACCTCCACATCGTTGCTAATCTGGTTGCGGACAGCCTCAGCAATCGAGGAGGCCCGGATCGCCTCCGCTCTGGTTCTGGCAATCTCTCCCTGATTTCGGTCGAAGATGCGAAGCGGGAAGCTGAAGCCAAATCCGACGTGGTTCTCTGTGGGACCTTTTGGAAACCCCGGCCAAAACCAAGTGGGCACGTTTGGTTCCGTGTGGTGGTAGCCGAGTGTCAAGGAGACGTCGGTATAGCTATTGGCGATGGCCAGCCTGATGTCCGCCTCCGTCTTCTTCTTCAAGGTTTCGACTGAACGGAGGTCCGGCCGGTTACGGAGGGCCAGCTCGTTTAAGTCGGCCAGCAATATGTCGAACGCTCTGAACTGGAGTTCGCCTTCGATCTCGAACTCCTCAGCCAGCTCCGGAGTGGCCAGTAATGTCTTCAAAGTCGTCCTAGCCGTTTTCAGGGCCAGGGTCGCGTCCTGCACGTCGTTTTCAAATTGGAGCTTCTGCAGCTCGATCTTCAGGAGATCGGCCCCCGAGATATCGCCCTTCTGAAACCGGATCCCGTTGAGGTCTTCCACATCCTGAAAGTTTTTGAGGTTCTCCTGGGCCAGCTCCAGGTTTGATTTGGCCAGCAGGGCGTCCGTGAACGTCTTTCGCACCAAGAAGACCAGACCTCGTCGGGCCTCGGAGAAATCACTGACGGTGATCTCCGTGGAGAGCTTCGCGGTGTCAATCCGGCGCCCGCGTTTACTCCCACGCTCGAAGAGCTGGGTCACTGCAGCCGTAAAGTCTTCCGACTCATTGGAGAACACCGGATTCGGGCGGAGCCCAGCGGTCATCTCGTTGGCCTTGGCGGAGGCGACGCCCTGCGACTGAGCCCGAAGCGTCGGGTTACGCTGGAGCGCCAGCTCCACGGCCTGTTGCAATGTCAGGTTTCGGATCTCGGCGGCGGCCGCGTAGAGGGGCAACATGATAAATGCGAGGGCCGCCGCCCATATAATGGGGCGGAATAGCGTCATCTTAACCTCCTTTTCCTAGCGTAGCGGGTCGTAGCGGCCAAAAACAAAACTGGGTTTTGAAAACCGAGGTTAGGCTGAACGTTGGGCGGGCTCACTTCCCTGTGCGGAGGAGGCGGACTCTGACTGGGTCGCATTACGGGTGTGGACTAGACGGTAGCTGCTGGATGTTGAAGGAAGCGTGGGGCGAGAAGCGAGAAAATTGTAACGCGTCGCGCTGAACAAGAGACTGCGTAAAGGCCCTGGCGGCGGAGCCGGAGTATTCGCCGTGGGAGACTTGATCTCTCCGCTACAATCTGGCATCACTGCCTCGAAACTGCAGCCCCGGGTAAGTTCCTTGAAGCCTGATCCGTCGATGTCCAGCAGATCAAAGAGGACATAGGAGGAGGTGGCAGTCATGCAGACAGCAAAAATCAAAAAGAGATGTCGGAAGCAGAAACGTCGCATATCAAGTCCATTCGTTGTTTAAAAAGTAGCCTACTCTTTTGCGCCGCGCTGTCAAGTCTTTTTCAGTCTCCATGGTTCATCGGGACCGCGCTTCCGGTCGATCGGCGAGGCTATAGACATCGCACCTACCCCGTTTTAAGACGTGAGTGCATATTGCCAACAGACCTATCAGCCGCACCGTTTTTCCCTTGTCTTCTCAACAATCCATCTGCATACTTTTCACTATAGCTAGCCTAAGACCAGTATGATTGGAGGCATTCATGAAAAGCATCGGAGCGTATGAGGCGAAAACGCATCTGCCTGAGCTGTTAGAGCGTGTCGCCAAAGGGGAGAAGATTACGATCACCAAACACGGCGTCCCGGTCGCTACATTGCAGCCTGCGGATGCCGCGAAGAAGACCCCCGTGAGGGAGATCATCGACCAGATGAAGCGATTTCGCAGCGGACACCGTCTCGGCGGACTATCGGTTCGCGACATGATCGAGGAAGGCAGACGTTGATGCCCACGCGATTCGTCGTCGATACCTCAGTCGTCATGGCGTGGTGTTTTCGCGATGCCGGAAACCGCTACGCCGGGACAAAGTAGACATCGGTCGGCTTGAACTTGGAGAGGCGCCGGAATTTTGCCCGAATCTTCATCCCTACCCAATCCATTGATGGCTTCAGTGGATCGACGCCGAGCAGCCGCGAGAGAAACAGGGTATCGATACTAGGCCACTCCACCAAGATCAGCACAAAGGGGGTCTCCTTCTGAAACTCCTCGCTCCCGAAGTAACAGACTGTGAAGGTATGGACCGCGCCGACATGGGGGAGCTCGAACCAGTCGCACTCGCTGCCGCAATCCATACAGTGCAGCTTAGGTGTAGCGTATTTGTATCCGCACTTCGTGCAGACGGTCCCCAGCAGCTTACCGTTTGCCAGGCCAGCGAAGAAGGGGGAGTCCTGCCCGTAGCTGTGGATGTAATCGATCTGGTAGGGCTGCTTGATGATGATGGGGGCCATGGCTTTGAGCTGGGCCAGGTCCTTAGGGAACGGGACATTGAACAGGACGGTCCCGTCGTCGGTCTCTGGCAACGCGACAGGCCCTTCATCGGGTAGCTTCCGATTCAGTCTCCCACGTTTGGGGCTCGCCATCGTTTGCTCCCTCCTCCCGTGCAGCGGCCAGGGATCAGACCTTCTCCATGATGCTCACGGTAACGTATGTCCCGGTGCCGGCGTGGCTGTGGATGGCCCCACGCCTGGCGCCCTTGACCTGAAGCCGGTCGTTACCAAAATGCTTTTTGATGCTTCCCTGAAGCTGCCACAAGGCGAAGACCGCCTGCATGAGGCCGGTTGCCCCCACCGGATGGCCGCAGGCGATTAGGCCTCCAGAGGAGTTGACGGGAAGCGTCCCGGGCTTCTTGAGCGCAAGGCCGTAGTCGAGGTTGGGCAGAAAGGAGTTCCCTTCCTCCGCCCATCGGCCACCCTCCCCGTACTTGCAGAGGCCCATATCCTCGTAGGTCTGAATCTCGGAGGAGGTATAGGCGTCGTGCAGCTCGATGAAGTCCAGCGCCTCAAGCGGATTGGTGATCCCGGCCATCTCGTAGGCCAGCTTGGAGGCCATCCGGCCTGCCCGAAATGAGTGGATGCCCGGGTACTTGAGACCACGGTAGTCGCTGGCCCGCTCATGCGGGAGCAGCAACACCTTGCGGTGAGGTCGGTCGGCCATCCGCATCGCGTCAGTCCCGCGACCGATGCCAACAATTTTGGCCGGCTTGATCCGCTTGCCGCTCGCCTTCTCCAGTTTGCTGACCCCCTCCTCGCTGGCCAGAATCGTCGCTGCCGCCCCGTCGGACATGACGCAGATATCCAGGCGGGTCAGCGGCCAGGCCACCATCGGCGCGCGACGCACATCTTCGATCGTGAGGAGCTTTCGCTTCTGGGCATAGGGATTGTGGAAGGCGTTGTTGTGATTCTTTACCGAGATGTGGGCCATCTGCTCGACGGTCGTGCCGAACTCCTGCATGTGTCGGACCACCATCATCGCGTAGTAGCCGCTGTAAAAACCGCCCACCGGATAGTCGAAGCTCACGTCGGAGGCCAGCGCGATGAATTCGTTACCCTTCCAGGTATTTACATGGGACATCGTCTCGAAGCCATAGGCCACGCACACATCCATGAGGCCCGAGGCCACCGACTTCCAGGCCTCTTGAAAACAGAGGCCGCCGGTGGCGCCACCACCTTCGACCCGGTGGCTCGGCTTAGGACAGAGCCCCAGATAGTCCTGCACCATGATGCCCGACATCAACTGCCGCTGAAAATGGTCGGAGAAGTACGATGCGACCGAGCCATCGACGATCTCAACAAACCGGGGGTGCTCAAGCCCGAGATCCTTGAGGGCATAGTCGTACGCCTCCTTCACCATCGGTTGGAAGGTGACGTCCGGCCTGGCCTTGGTGAATTTGCTTACCCCTCCCGAGACCATGTACACCGGCCGCATCGAGGCACCCTCCTTTATTGGTGGCGGGACTCAAATCCAGCCTAATTTACGCGGCTGGAATTCATCCCTCAAGACCCGAGATATACCTTATGTAGAGTCGAGAGAATACTTCGTAACTACTCGTTTATTAAGCGTCTATTTCTGATGCTACGTTTCACACACTCGATCGCTTCGATCGTTGTCGTGCCGGGCGTGAAGATGGCGGTGAGCCCGGCTGCTTTCAGTTTCGGGATGTCATCGGCGGGGATTGTACCGCCACCAAAGACGACGATGTCATCGACCCCACGCTCCTTGAGCAGCTCCATGACCCTTGGGAACAGGTACATATGAGCCCCGGAAAGACAGGACATGCCGATGGCGTCCACGTCTTCCTGGATGGCCGCGTTCACGATCATCTCCGGCGTCTGCCGAAGCCCGGTGTAGATCACCTCCATCCCGGCATCGCGGAAGGCCCTGGCGATGACCTTGGCACCCCGATCGTGCCCGTCAAGGCCCGGCTTGGCGATTAACACGCGGATCTTCCGGTCCTCTGACATCCGCACGCTCCTGTAACGGCTTCGACTGCCTCAATCGGGCAGGGACAAGCCCTGCCCCTACACTGAAATCCTTACGCTGGCTAGATGGTCGACGATTCCCTGTATTCGCCCCAGGCCTCGCGAAAGACATCCATGATTTCTCCCAAGGTCGCGTAGGCCCGAACTGCGTCAAGAATCCTCGGCATCAACAGATCCTTTCCCCACTGGTCGTTCCCGGCGGCAGCCTGACGAAGCGCCTCCAGTGACCGCATCACGGCATCCTTGTCACGCGCGCGGCGAAGCGCTTGGACGCGTTCGATCTGCCGCTCCTCGGCCTCACGGTCGATGGTGAGAATCGGGATCGATACCTCTTCGTCTGCTGTGAATCGATTTACGCCAACGATGATCTTCTCGCCCCGTTCGATGGCCTGCTGATACGCGTAGGCAGCATCGGCGATCTCGCGCTGGGGGAAGCCCTTCTCGATCGCCCGGATCATCCCGCCCAGATCCTCGATCCTCCGGAAGTACTCCCAGACCCCCTCCTCCATCTGATTCGTCAACGTCTCGATGTAGTAAGAGCCGGCCACTGGATCGACCGTATTGGTGACGCCGCTCTCATGCGCGATGATCTGCTGCGTCCGAAGCGCGATGGTGGCGGCTTCTTCCGTCGGGAGCGCCAACGCCTCGTCCATGGCGTTGGTGTGCAGCGATTGCGTCCCACCCAGGACAGCCGCCAGCGCCTGGATCGCGACCCTGACGATGTTATTGCGCGGCTGCTGGGCGGTGAGGGTGCAACCGGCCGTCTGGGCATGCGTCCGCAGCAGCCAGGAACGGGGATCTTTCGCCCCGAACCGCTCCCGCATGATCCGAGCCCACAGCCTTCTCGCCGCCCGGAACTTGGCTACTTCCTCGAACAGGTCGTTGTGGCAATCGAAGAAGAAGGAGAGGCGCGGGGCAAACGCGTCGACCTCAAGACCCGCCTTGATGCTCTCCTCCACGTAGACCATTCCGTCAGCCAGCGTGAAGGCGAGCTCCTGCAATGCGGTAGCGCCGGCCTCCCGGATGTGGTATCCGCTGATGCTGACGGTATTCCAACGCGGCAGGTGCTGCGCACCGAACAGGATGGTATCGGTCACCAGCCGGACCGAAGGTTCGATCGGATAGATATACTCTTTCTGCGCGATGTACTCCTTCAGGATATCGTTCTGGAGCGTCCCGCCAATCTCATGGTACGGGACGCCCTGCTTCTCGCAGACGGCGATATACATCGCCCATAAGACTGAGGCGGGAGAACTGATCGTCATGGAGGTCGTGACCTCACCGAGCGGAATACCCTCGAACAGCGCCTCCATGTCGGCGAGCGAATCGATGGCAACGCCGCACTTACCCACCTCGCCGGCTGAAGAGGGATGATCCGAATCGTACCCCATCAAGGTCGGTAGATCGAAGGCGGTGGACAGCCCCATCTGGCCCTGTTCGAGCAGATACTTGAACCGCCGGTTGGTTTCGGCGGCGGAGCCGTACCCGGCGAACATCCGCATGGTCCAGAGCTTGCCGCGGTACATCGTCGGCTGAACCCCGCGGGTGTAGGGGTATTCGCCGGGAAATCCAAGCTCCTTCGTGTAATCCCACTCGGGCAGGTCGGCCGGGGTATAGAGGCACTCGACCGGGGTCATCGAGGCGGTGGTAAAGCGCTCTGCCCGCTCAGGGGTTTGAGCGAGGGTGGGCTTCAGCATCTCGGCCTCCCACCGCGCTTTCTCTTCCTCGATCCGTTTCAGTTCCTTCTGCTCGGACATCTCCACCAGCTCTCAGCGTTCAGCGTTCAGCGATCAGCAAGACCACTCAGCACGAACTGAATGCTGACGGCTGAAAGCTGTATTTATTCTACACTTTGCGCCATCAGTTCCGCCACGTCAAGCGGTCTGGTCTGCCCTATCGCATCCTTGACCTTCAGCGCGTCCTCGAACATGATCAGACAAAAAGGACAGGCGCTCGCCAGCACCTGTGGCGCAAGCGCCAGCGCCTCTTCGGTCCGCTCCCAGCTCACGCGCTTGCCGATCTTCTCTTCAAACCACATCAACCCACCCCCCGCACCGCAGCAGAAGCCGCCCTCGCGACATCGGCCCATCTCCTTGACCGTGAGACCAGGGATCGCACCAAGAACCTGCCGGGGCGCATCGTAGACGCCGTTGTGTCGCCCCAGATAACAGGGGTCGTGAAACGACACTACGCCATCTATCGGCTTCTCCAGCCGCAGGCGCCCCTCCTTCACCAAGTCGGCCAACATCTGCGTGTGATGCACGACCTCGTAGCTGCCTCCCAGCTTGGGGTATTCATTTTTGAGCGTATTGAAACCGTGCGGGCAGGTTGTGACGATCTTCTTGATGCCATACCTGTTTAGGATGGCGATATTCTCCCTGGCCAGCATCTGGAACAGGTACTCGTTTCCAATCCGACGGGCCGGGTCACCCGTGCATCGCTCCTCTTCCCCCAGGATCGCGAAATCGACTCCGGCGCGTTGCAGAAGCTTGGCGAAGGCCGCCGCCACCTGCTGATTCCGCTCATCAAAGGCTGCGGTGCAGCCGACCCAGTACAGTATCTCCGGTGGGCCATTCGCGGCCACGGTCTTCACGCCAAGCCCCTTCGCCCAGTCGGTCCTGGAGGCCGACGCACCACGGAACGGATGGCCACGCTCTTCCAGGCTCCGCAAGGCCTGCTGCATCGTCTCCGGAAAGTCGGCCTCCTCCATCACCAGGTGGCGACGCATCTCGATGATCTTTGGGATCGGCTCGATGAAGATCGGGCACTCCTGATGGCAGGCGCCACAGGTGGTGCACGCCCATAGGACGTCTTGGGAGATCACCTCGCCGACCATCTTTCTGGACTCCTCTCCGTCGGCAACCAGGCGCATATGATCTCGCAGGTCGATGATGACGCCTTTAGGGGTCAGCGGCTTACCGGTCGCCCATGCCGGGCAGGCTTGTTGGCAGCGGCCACACTCGGTGCAGGCCTCGAGGTCGAGGAGATCTTTCCAGGTGAACTGATTGATCGCTTCGGCGCCAAATTGCTCCGCTCGGTCCAGGTCGATCGGTCGCAGTACCCCCGAACCTTCCCGGTTCTTCAACAAGATATTGGCGGCAGCAGACGTGACGTGCATTCCCACCCCATAGGGCAGATAGGCGATGAAGGCGAAGGCGATGATAGCATGGAACCACCAGAGGACCCGATGGAGGACAACCTGCTGGGGCTGCTCAGTCCCGCGAAACAGAGCGGATGCCAGCCAGCCGCCGGGCGACCAGCGGCCCCATGGATCGGCCGTGGCCGCGATACGAAGCCCCTCGATCAGAAACCCGGTCACCAAAATGATGAGGAACAGCGCCAGCAGAACATTGTAACTCTTGGCCATACGAGGCAGTAGGAGCCGATCGGGTCTGAGACCATAGCGCCGGGCGAGCGCAATCAGCATGCCGGCAATGGCCGCCAGCCCGAACAGATCGACGGTCAGCGACATGAAGTAGAGGTAGAAGCTACCGCGCAGAGTCGGGATGCCGAGATAGTCCTGGAGGGTCACGAGGCAGGTCGCGATAAAGAGGACGGCAAATCCCCAGGAGATCGAACGGTGGAGCAGCCCTGAGACCGTGTCCTTGGCGATCCGCCGCTGCAAGACGGCATCCTCGACAACGCCTTTGAGCCGGTCCCACATGCTGCCCAAGACCGCAGCCGGCTCCCCCATGAGTATCATGCGGGTATGCCGGTAGATGCCATAGACGTAGACGACGAGGAAGGGAAAGAACAGCAGGTACAGGAACAGGTGCCCCGGGATGTTCCAGTAGACCTCGCGCATGGGGGTCATGGTAGAACTACTCGCACGGCGTTATACCTGTGTTAACTCCTTACAGCGTTCGATCAGCTTCGTCGCTATGAGTTTCCAATCGCCGACAATGCCGAGCTGAGCCACCTTAAAGATCGGCGCTTCAGGATCAGTGTTCACCGCCACAATATGCTTCGAACCGGATATTCCGGCAACGTGCTGGGTCGCGCCGGAGATCCCGAAAGCAAGATACAGCTCCGGACTGACGTTCCTGCCGGTCTGGCCAATCTGCCAGGAGGGCGGGACCCATCCGGCATCGGTCGCGGCCCGCGAGGCGCCAACTGCGCCCCTCAGGACCTGTGCCAGCTCCTCAAGGACTCTGAACCCTTCCGGCCCGTGTACTCCCCGCCCACCGCTCACTACGATCTTGGCATCCCCCAGATTGACGCCGGTCGCCTCTTCCTGGACCTTCTCGATGAGGCGGGTCTTGAGATGCGAGACCTCCAAGACGACATCGACCCGGATTTCCTCGCCGGTCCGGCCCTCCTCCTGTGTGGCCGGCTCCAGTGTCCGGAGCTTGGCCGTCGCCACAACCGGGTTCACGCGAAGCTGCACAACCGCCACCGCCTTCCCCCCGTAGGCCTGGCGCGTAAACTGCAGCTGGCCGGATGCCTGGTCCAGGTCGAAGTCGATGAACTCCGCAACAAAGGTGGCCTGGAGCCGATAAGCCAGGCGCGGGCCCAGCTCGCGCCCCATCACATCGCCAGGCAGCAACACCACGGTCGGCTGCGCGCGCTCGCAGATCTGATGCAGGGCGAGTGTATACGCATCACCTTGGTACCCTTCGAGCAAGGGGTGCTCGGCGCGATAGACCTGATCAGCGCCATGCGCGAATAGCAGTGGGACGTATGAACCGACCTCTGTTCCCAAGATGGCTGCAGCCACTGGCTCGGCCAGCTTCTCTTTCAGCCTTCTCGCGCCTGCTAACAGCTCAAGCGTATTTCGCGTGAGCCTACCGTCTTTCGTCGTAGCCAATACCAATGTGCCGGGCATCCAACTCCTCTCATCAAATGAGCTTGAGATCGCGCAGCCTGGCTGCCAGTTTCGCGGCCTTTTCCTCCGGCGTATTCCCCTCGATCATCTCGCACCTGGACTCCTTAACCGGGATATAGACATCGGTGATCGCAACCCTGGCTGCGCTGGCGCCGATTCTCTCCAGGTCAAGCCCGAGATCCGCTGCCTTCCAAACGGGGATCATCTTCTTGGCGGCAGCCATAATATCCCTCAGTTTGGCGTAGCGGGCGGTATTCGTCTCATCAGAGCTGATGGCAGCAAGGAACGGAGTCTCTGCTTCGATCAGTTCGTACCCATCCTCCACCACTCGACGGACGACAACCTGTCCATCCCTCACCTTGATCCGGGTCACATATCCGACGTACCCGATCCCGAGCTCCTCGGCCAGGAAGCCCGGGACAGCCCGATCAGCCCAATCCCCCGACTCGCAGCCGGTCAGGATCAGGTCACATGCGCCTGCCTTCTGAATCGCCTTCGCCAGCGCATAGGCAATCCCTTGCTGATCAGAGCCCGCGAGAAGCGGCTCATTGACCAGGATTGCCTCGTCGGCACCCATCGACATGGCGCTTTTCAGCGCTGCGATCGTCGTTGCTCCTCCGACGCTGATAGCCGTCACCTTGGCGCCCTGCTTCTCCTTAAGCTGGATGGCCACCTCGAGGGCATTGGCGTCGTAGGGGCTGATGACCAGCGGGTTGTTCCCTTGGACTTGCCGCTTGGTCCTGGGATCGATCTTGAACTGACTCATCGGGACCTCAGGATCGATAATCTGCTTGATGCACACAACGATGTTCATGTTCTTCCAGTTTCAAGTTTTGGGGTTCGAGTTGAATATGCGGAACCTGGTACCTCGCCACGTGAGGGCGCCCACGAGGGGCGCCCCTACGCACCCTGCACCGGGTCAGTTCAATAACTGGTGCGCAATCACCAACCGCTGAATCTCGGACGTACCCTCATAAATCTCGGTGATGCGGGCATCGCGAAACAACCGCTGGGCCGGGAAATCGTAGAGATACCCGTAGCCACCGTGAATCTGGAGCGCCTTCGTGGCAGCTCGACTGGCGGTCTCCGACGCGAACAGCTTCGCCATCGCCGATTCCTTGGTATACCGAAGACCCTTGTCCTTCAGCCAGGCCGCCCGATAGGTGAGCAGCCTCGCCGCTTCGATCTGCACCGCCATATCAGCGATCATCCATTGAATAGCCTGAAACGACGCAATCGGCTTCTCGAAGGCGACCCGCTCCTTGGCGTACCTGATCGAGATGTCCAGCGCAGCCTGGGCGATCCCCACCGCCTGCGCCGCGATACCGATCCGGCCGGAATCAAGGCTGATCATGGCGATCTTGAACCCCTGCCCCACCTCCCCCAGTAGGTTGTCCACAGGCACCCGGCAATGTTCGAAGAGTACTTGACAGCAACTGGTGCCCTTGAGTCCCAACTTTTTCTCCACCTTCGTGATGGTGAAGCCCGGCGTCCCCTTCTCCACCAGGAAGGCACAGACCCCTTTGGCCCGAAGACGACGATCGACCGTGGCAAAGACCAGCGCCAGATCAGCCTCCAAGGCATTCGTGATGAAGTTCTTCGTCCCGTTCAGCACAAAGACGTCACCGTCCCTGGCAACAAGGGTTTGCTGGGCCGACGCATCCGATCCGGCGCCAGGCTCGCTCAGCGCGAAGCAGCCGAGGAGCTTGCCGCTGGCGAGCGGGATCAGGTAGCGCTGCTTTTGGGCCGCTGTCCCGAACTTGCACAGGGCATCGGCAATCAGCGAGTTATTGACCGACATGATGACGCTGGTCGAGGCGCAGGCCCGAGCGATCTCCTCCATCGCGATAGCATAGCAGACGTTGTCCGCCCCGGCGCCGCCGTATTTCGTGGGGATCGCCACGCCCATCAACCCCAGTTCTCCCATCTTTTTGACCGTCTCCTGCGGGAAGATCCCTTCTTCGTCCACCTGCTTGCTGAGCGGCGCCACCTCTCTGGCGGCGAAGTCGCGCACCATCTCCTGGAACAGGTGTTGCTCCTCGGTCAACTCGAACTTCATAAATCTTCCTCGCAATACCCCAACCCCCTCTCCAACCCTCCCCCCGCCGCGGGGGAGGGGACGGGTGGGGGGGACTTTCGAAGCAATGACAGCCGAATGGCCCCTCACTTCCCTTTGAAATTGGCTGGGCGCTTTTCCAAGAAGGCGTTCACGCCCTCGGTCCTGTCCTCCGTAGCAAAACAGAGCGCAAACAGCTTGCCTTCATAGGCGAGTGCGCGCTCCAGCGCCATGTCATACCCATCCTCAATCGCCTCCTTGGCTGCCATGACCGCCAATGGACCTTTGATCGCCAGTTTATCAGCAAGCTTTCTCACCTCGACCATCAGTTGATCGGCAGGAACAACCTTGTTCAGCAAACCGAGACCCCAGGCCTCCTGAGCGCTAATCATCTCACCGGTCAGCACGAGCTCTTTTGCGCGCTGCTTGCCGATCAGCCGCGCCAGCCGTTGCGTTCCCCCGCCGCCCGGGATGATCCCAAGGTTGATCTCCGGCTGGCCGATCTTAGCCGCATCCGACGCATAGACAATGTCACAGGCCATCATCAGCTCGCAGCCGCCACCCAGCGCATACCCGTTCACGGCCGCGATGACCGGCTTTGGCAGCCGCTCGATCTGCAGGAAGAGCCGCTGGAGGCGCTGGACGAACATCCAAGCGTCGATCGAACTCATCGCCTTGAACTCGGTGATGTCGGCGCCAGCGGCGAACGCCTTGTCCCCTGCGCCCGTGATCACCACCACCCGGACTCTCGGGTCGTCCCGGACCTGGTTCACCGCCTGCTCCAACTCCCCGACCATTGTCACATTGATCGCGTTCAGCGCCTTCGGGCGGTTCAACGTGATGATAGCGAGGCTGCCCTCCATCCGCAGTTCAAGTACCTGGAAGCCCATGGCCACCTCCGATTCCATTCAGGACAAAATCGACGATTTCATCGGTCCTCGATTGACATAGACCGTATTTGCCCCATTTCTGGACCTGCATCCGCATCGCTTGCACTTCCTGTTGTCTCTACAAAGAAGATACACCAGGACGTGTCCTAAAATCAGCCGCTGCGGTCTTTGCCAAGAGCAACCTATGCGGGATCATCCCCGAGTGAGCGAAATCTAACATTGCGGATCACTTGTCAGCAAGGCAAAAAGCTTTAATGGACAAGTGGATCCGCTGGTTCGGCACTCCCTCTTGACGGTATAGCATAATTATGTCACTATTATGCTATGGATGCCTACAAGATCATCCTGAAATGCAGCGCCATGGCGGACTTGGATGCATTGTGGAAATACGATGCCACGCAAATTGCCGACGCAATGGAGAGACATCTGCAGCACGATCCCACGAAAGAGAGCAAAAGCCGTATCAAACGGCTGCGCGGCATCAGCAACCCAGACTACCGGCTTCGAGTTGGTGACTACCGGGTCTTCTATATGGTCAACGAGGATGCACGCCGGGTTGATGTGCTGAGGGTCATGCATAAGGACCAGACACTGCCCTATTACCAGGAGTTGAAGCGATGAAAATTGCGCCTATGGGAGAGGTCCGGAACAACTTCTCGAAATATCTGGAGACCGCCGAAGAGGAGCCGGTGTTCGTGACGAAGAACGGGAAGATCACCGCAGTCATCGAACACATCGAGGATCGTGACATCGAGGACTACCTCCTCGAAAGGAGCCTGCGCTTCCGTAAAATGCTCGACAAGGTCAAGCGGGAGCGTGGCTCCATTTCTCTCGCCGAGTACCGCAAGTCGCGAGGCATCTAAGCCCTTGATCGTGCCGAATCGACAGGGTAGGTAGGCCATCACGGCCTCCCCCCTCCCACACCACCGGACATACGGATCACGTATACGGCGGTTCGGCAGATGCAGTCAGGGTGGTATGCGCACCCCAACCTAGGTGTCGTCTCCCGGTACGCCAGCCGTGAGTTCATCCCAAATGCCGGACACTGAGCCCAACACCTCGCCGGATGCCGTCTCACCGCTCCGCCGCAGGCGACTACTTCTTTCTCTACCGTTCAGGCCTTCGGCAACAGACGTTGCGGCTCAGCCTAAAGGATTGTAGTCTCCTTCAGCCTCGCCCTCTTCCCCAGAGGGGGTCGCGGAAGTAAGGTGGGCATAGGGGGGCCAGGTTTGTAGGCGCTGGTCTTCGACAGGGACGCCGATGGTGAAATGGTAGAGGGTTTGGAATTGGTTGTCTTTGAGGCCCATGAGGTTGTGGACCGCGTCGTCGAAGAAGCAACCGATGCCGGTGGCCCGAAGTCCGTGGGCTTCAGCTTCGAGGTAGAGGACTTGGCCGACCATGCCGGTTTCCCAGTAGAGATGCCTGTAAAGGTAGGGGGCCTCTTCAACACTGCGCCGAAAGTCCGCGATCATCCCCAGAGAGAAGGCGCTGTCTCCGGCAATGTCCTGCTGACAACTCACCGCTGTCGCTTCCCGCATTAAAGGGCCTTCCTTCAACAAAAATAAAGGCAAGCCTGCCTTGGCTCGTTTCCATGAAAATTCAGGGCGGCATGCGGTTTTGAGGCGTTCAAATCCGGCCTCGTCGCGCAGGAACATGTAGAGGCCTGGTGCGAGGCCGCGAACGCGATGCACGAATATAAGCAGATGCACTCGGACGGGGCCCAGTTTGAAATCAAATGGGACGGTATCTTCGCGCGGCAGAGTTTTGTCCAGCATAGCGAGGAACTGCGATTCGGAGATGCTCGTGGCTCCGTCAAATGCCAAGGCACTTCTCCTCTGTCGGATGATTTGGGCGGCCCGGATCCGGGACTCGTCCCCCGGGAAGAATGGACGGTGGGGAGCGAGCCAGTTTTGTTTGAGCGTTCTTGGTTTGGGGGCGGCTTCGGCGATCTCCGAAATAATTTCCCAGTCCATATGATCCTCGCTTAGGCGGTTGGGCCGACCTTGGAAGGGAAGCTCCGAGATCTCGCTGACGAGTTCAGGGGGGAGGTTGGTGGGAACGTCCTTCGCGTTTGAGGGGTGCGCGTAGCAGAGGATTTCGGGGTGCTCCGCTTCCCCCTCGATCCAAGTCGTCTGGGTTAAACCGAGCACCGCCGCGACGTCTTCATCCGACGCTTCGCTTAAATACGTGATCTCCCATCCCAAGAGGTTGGCGGCGAAACCGGCCGCGGCAATGGCGTGGCCCAAGTCGTGGTTGCAATAGCGGAAAGCCCTCTCCCCGTATTTCCAGGCTTCGCGCCAGAAAATACTGGTCAGGCCGAAAAGGAAGCCGTCCACGGGGAAATGCTTTGTGAGGCGCGCGCAGACCTTTTTCGGAAATAGGGCCCTGGGTTCCAGCGCGTGGAGGTAGGGGCTGTAATGAAACACGCCCGGATCGCCGGCGATGTTTTCCAGGGTCACCACGTAGCCTTCCGTGGGGTGGAGGTTGCCGCTGGAGGGGTTCATGCGGAGCGCCCATTTATTGCCGCCCGCGGACTTCCAGGCGGAAATACCGAGCGACAATTCCAAAAAGAGTGAAAGGTTTTGGAGGGAGAAATCCCGGACGGGATTTTCTTCTCTTCGGTAAAGGTCCATATGGGCGGCGCCAAGGTCTCTTCCCATAAATGGCAGTTTGAGCCGCGTGAGGCCTTCATACCATCGGAACGGATTGGGTTGGTTCGCCCAATCCATGTAGCCCAGAGACCTGGCTTGGCGGAAATAGTGGTGTTTTGTTTCTTCGTGGTAACGGGTGACGGCATCAACGTCGTTCAATTCGGTACCGACTTTCTCATTCGATGGCCTGCTCAACAATGAGATTACAAGATAAGGGGAGCAGCCGCGAAGCGGTCGGTTTCGTGCCCCTGGTTCTCCCGTAGCGGAGCGGAGGGAAGGGGCACCGGCTCAGCCCCGCGTTCTCCCTTCGCTTCGCTCAGGGAGAACGTCATGTTGAGCAGCGCGCTTCAGCGCGTCCGCTCGAACTAAAGTTGGGCCGCCTCTGATTTCCAGTTTCGTTTCGACTGCCTGGTCACTGTACAGTGATGGTAATTGTCTGCGTCATGCCCGCGCCGGCCAGCGCCATGTGCGCCCCGTCGGCGGCCTGCAAGCACAGGGTGTGCGTGCCTGGTGACAAGGCGAGTTCAGCTTCCATCTGTCCCTGGCCGTAGTGCAGGTGGCTGCCATCCTTCGGCACCACCTCGCGAGCGGCTACGCAGTCGGTGTCCACCATGATGTGGAGGTGACCCGCCCCTGTCTTGACTGCACCGGCGGGTTCGACGACAAAGCTGTCCGCGGCCATCGTGACCTTCACCGGACTGGTGACGGTCGCGCCATCGGCGGGTGCGGTAAAGTACACGCGGGCCTGGCTGGCGCCTGATGCGGCGCAAGCCGATAGCCCGGCCGACAGCATGAGGAGAGCCAAAGCAAGATGTGATTGCGACGTGTGTTTAGAGGGGTTCATGATGTGCCTCCTTAATCACTCAGTGGGCGACGGCGTGCGCCGACCCGGTGGCTAATTCCAGTGGCGTAACGATTGTGTGCGGCCCAACGCTCCGGACTGCCCACACAATAACTAGCCGAACAGCACCTAACATGCTAGAAGGTGAAAGTCTCCTCTTCGGCGACCAAAAAAATCGGTGTTCCTCCGGTGGAGATAGACACGGCATGGGCCAATGTCTCCTTCGCCCCTGCTGAAGCAGCGCAGGCCTCCAGGGCTTCCATCGACGGGAAGTGAATCTCGGCGATACGGTAAAAGGGTGGAGTCCCTTGAGGAGAAGCCAGCACCTTCGTCGCCACGAACTTGGTCTTGCCGCCCAGCTTTTCAACCGCCATGGGTATGTGCTCGTCCTGATACACCTTCTCGAAGGCTGCAATATCAGTCGGACGAGGGTAGATCACAGTGAATTTTACTCCAGCCATGTTTCCCTCCTTTTAGTTAATAGTTGCCTAAGGCGGGGCTCACTGGCGCGCGGTAGCGCGTCCACGTGCAGCCGCCGGTTCGGCCTTCTGCCGTCTCTTGATAATGGCGGTAAGGCCTCGCAGTGCTTCATTCACTGCATCGTGGCCTGGGAAATACTCTGCTACGTCGGGATCTATAACGAGCATTGGCGCCTTAGGTATACCGCTTAGCATGCTTGCCTCGTACTCCACCGCTAAAATCGTATTCTTCGAGCATGCCTGGATCATTCGGCATTTTCTTCCTACCGCACCCTCTCCCTGTTAGTTGCGCGCCTCGCGCTGATGAGTCGTATTCGGTCCCCTCGTTCGGTGTGAACAATGACCAAAAGCCGATTCGTGTGGGAGTACCCAGTATCGCGAGGTTCCTGCGAGCCTTCTTCTGATCCCATTCAAACAGCAGGGCCATCGGCTGCCAACTTTCCTTCACTCGTTAGGCCGAACTATTACGTGAGCTGCTTTAGAGGCCGACAAGGATCGGCGGCCTATCTCCCAAGACGGCTCCACTTCTCAACGGTGAATTCATTCACAATATCCTACACTTACTCCAACGGTCGAACCCGTGTTTCGGCCTTGAGAGTCCCTTTTAAGCGGTTTTGACCTGTTTCGGTGAAGTTCGGCGAAGTGCACTAACTACACATACAATCAGAGCTGCAAGGCATAACGGATATTCGGGGGAGCTTTAGCCGAGCTGGGGTGGTGAGCCTCACTGGTCGGATCCCCCTATTGCCATTGGCAATCTTCCTTAAGGATTATTCCTTTGCCCCGGCTTCCTTGAGGAGCTGCACGACCTCGTCCTCGCTCCTATTAAACGCTATCATCGTGGCCGTTACGCCCTTGTTAGTTTTGGCGTTCACATTCGCGCCCTGCGCGATCAGCGCCTTCACGACCTCGGGACGGCCTTCCTCAGCCGCTCTTATCAAGGCTGTTTTGCCGTGTTTATCTGTGGCGTTCACATCTTCGCTCATGGTCGCCCCTCCTTCGCGCCCTGCGCGAGCAGCACCTATACGACCTCGCGATGGCCTGCCAGGGCCGCTCTCATCAAGGCCGTAAAACCCTCGTGATCTTTCGCGCTCACATCCGCGCCCTGCGCGAGTAACGTTGCCACGGTTGCGATGTCCCCCGCATTTAGGGATGGGCCTATTCCTTACCACATTCTGAGGTCATGTCAAGAGATGTGCAAAAAGAAGTAGTAGAGAGCCTGTCCGGCAAACCCCCGTTCACCCTTGACAGGCAAGGACGAACGGAATGGACATTAAAAAGATTGACGTTTTTCCGTTCGTGCTGAGCCCGTCGAAGCACAACAAGGGGTTTGCAGGACAGGTCTCGCCCGGCAGTGCGCCCTCACAGACCATCGAGTTCTATGATGCCGCTGGCCGATATCTCGGCTATGGCAAGGTGCAAGGCGGAGCAGTGGAGTTCTTCAACGCCGATTTGAGCCGAGCGGGATTTGGCAAACCCCAGGAGGTGAAGCGTACCACGGCGAGAATGAGCCATGCGTCACGGGCCATTTGATCAGGCGGGGAGGGAAAATTCGATGGGGGTTTAGCGAAGGTTGAGGGAGGGTGGGGGCAGCGATCCAAAACAGGGGATACACCCTGACCGCGCTGCATGACGCCGTGGCACGACTGGAAACATTAGAGCCATTTCCTATAACCTCGTCTCCAACCATCGCATCGCAAAATATCCAATCCATAGCATCGCCACGGAGACGCCAGCAGCCACCAAAAAGAAAAGCCAGTGACCGATCAGAAAAGCAGGGACCATCCCAATTCCGATGCTCGCAACGGACAGGATCACGATGAGTTGCCGTACGTCTTGCTTCATGTTCATGATTATATCCGCCTCCAAATAAAAAACCCCAGCATGTTGGCCGATTGCGCGGTCAGTTCCCCGACCTCCCACACCCGATCTGTCACCCTCGCCACCGTCGCCTAAGTCACCCGTAGACTACCATGAATTCGTACAAAATTGTAGTGGGCAAAGTACAGGGCCAGGGCTGCCTTGAGGGTCGCCAGCTTCCTCGAATCTCCGCCGACCTGTTGACACAGACCCTCTGGTTGCTGCAACGGAGTAGTCTACTATTTGGGCCCCAACGGGCAGGCTCAAGAGGGAGAGTCTTGCTAGCTTGCTGAATTCATTGGTGGCCCCAACGGGGATCGAACCCGTGTTTCAGTCTTGAGGGGGCCGCGTCCTAGCCCGCCAGATGATAGAATCCAGTGGCATCCTGGGGCAGGAACATTAGCGTCACCCCCTCGGCTACCTGCTTCGCATCACATAGCGAAGCTCCGCAATGAGACCGAGTTTCCTGCCCCACCTGAGGAGGTATGCTTCTTCCAACCGGTCTTTTTGAGCCTCGAAGACCGAGAGGGCATCTTCGAAGTCACGAGGCCGACCGACTTTAAGCTTCTGGAGGATCAGGTCCTCGGGGGCAACGAACCAAAGGCGACGTTCATGCCAGCCCCTCAAGCGTCTTCGCGTGAGGGCGTAACGGTCGTGCTCGTCGGTGGGGAGGAGAAGATCGAATCGTAAGGTTTGGTGGACCAGCCGGAGCTGGTTCGCGCGAGCGCATGGGTTCCACTCGGCCCACTTGTGGTCAATGCGGAATCGATGGCGTTCGGCTCGCTCCCCAAACTTGCCCAGACCTTCCCGATCCGTCAACACGGCAAAGTCGATATCTAAGGTGGTCCTCGGCCTTCCCCAGATGTTGACGGCTATCCCCCCGATGATCATATAGGGGAGCCGGGCCTTCCTCAAGAGGTCTACTGCGGCCAGTACAGAGCGCCGGAGATCGGCCAGGGAGGGTTCGCCCACGTCACCTCCTTTCGGCCTTCATCCACCGTTGGTCCAATTCGGCAAATTGGCGGAGCCGTCTGTCCACCACGTCCGGATCGGCCAGTCGCCCCTTCACCCCCTTCTTAGTCGGCCCGCTGAGCTGGCTCAACCCCTCGGCCATCAGCAGCATGGCCAGGTCAAGCCGCTCCTCGTTGCTCAGCCCGGTATGAGCCGCCTGCTGCCCCTCGCGGACTAGGTCCAGGTGTCGGAGCCAAAACGGTAGTCGCCTCCCCTGTCGTTTGGTCATAGGCTTCACGCGTTCCAGCGCTCCTCTTTGAAGGGGGGTGGGGGAATCATTGGTGGCCCCAACGGGATTCGAACCCGTGTTTCAGCCTTGAGAGGGCCGCGTCCTAGGCCTCTAGACGATGGGGCCATACGATCAGGAAAGGATCAAAACCGCGCCTACTATATCGGAACATGGAATCGCCGCGCAACCAAATTCCACAGGACTACGCGATGGCGCGAGGATGCTGGAAGCACGTCACCGACTGGGAGGAGACGGAAGGACTGCGTTATCGCTCGGCCTTGGCGAAGAAGCGTTGGTCGTTGGTAGCGCCAGGGCTGAAGGCGACAGCTCTTCCTGCCCTCTGATAAAATATTCCTCGACGGCCTCGGGGTCAGTCGACGAGGTCGGCTGTCCTGTCCTTCGATTCACCAAAGCTTGGTAGACCCCGTCAGGCGGGAGGAAGGCCTCAATAGGGCTGTCGCCAAGGCTCTGCTTCATGAAATCGGCCCAGATAGGCGCTGCAATCTTTCCAGCCGTCTCGTGAGAGCCGATCGAGCGACGTTGATCGTACCCCAGCCAGACCCCAGCCACGATGCTCGGAGTATACCCGAGGAACCAGAGATCTTCTGCGGCCTGAGTGGTCCCGGTCTTCGCGGCGACGGGGCGCCCGAGATGCTTGGCGGCCTTACCGGTTCCGCGTTCGACAACCCCCTCAAGGACTGAGGTCAGGACAAAAGCGATCTCCTCGCGCAAGACCTGTTGTGGCTGGGGAAACTGCTCTTCGAGCACGACATCACCAGGCCCTACCACGCGGCGGATGGCGAAGGGCGGCGATAAGGTCCCCCGATTGGCGAATACCTGATAGGCCGACGTCAATTCCAAGAGGCCCACCTCCGAGACGCCTAAGCCCATGGCGTACTCCCGTCTTAGCTCCGAGGTGATCCCAAGCCGGTGAGCGAGATCGATGACTGGGTCGACCCCGATCGCGGCGATCAAGCGGACCGTCGGGACGTTGATTGACTCCTCGAGTGCCCGACGAAGCGTCACCGGACCGCGATACTTGCGGTCCACATTCTCCGGGGCCCACGTCTCGCTTCGCCTCCCCGTATCGATCTCAAAGCTGATCGGGGCATCGTCGAGAATGGTCCTTGGGGTCAGTCCTCGCTCAAATGCTGCCGCATAGACGAGCGGCTTGAAGGCAGAACCGGGTTGCCGTCGTGCCTGCACTGCCCGATTAAACTGACTCCGGCCGTAGTCTGAGCCACCTACCAGGGCCTTAATCTCGCCGGTCCTGGCATCGAGGGCGATCAGCGCCCCCTCCGGCGCCGCGCTTCCACTCGCCTTTTGTCCATCCTTGCGCTTGACGATGGCGGCAATGCCACGGCTGATCGCCTTGACTGCTGCCCGCTGCATGCCGGCATTCAAGGTGGTGTAGATTTTCAGCCCCCCCTGCCGGACGAGGATCGGGCCCAAGCGCACATCAAGCTGCTGTCGGACATAATCGACGAACCAGGGCGCTATTCCCTTCGATCGAAACATCGGATTGACCGAGATAGGCGTGAGGTTAGCCCGGCGGGCCTGGGCCTGTTTAAGCGCACCCGTTGCCACCATCCGGTCCAATACGTACTTCCGACGCGCCTTGGCGCGCTTAGCATCGATCAGCGGCGAGTACCTGCCGGGCGCGCGTGGGAGTCCAGCGAGCAGCGCGGCTTCAGGAAGGGTGAGATCAGTGACGCTCTTGCTGAAATAGGTCCTGGCGGCGGCTTCGACCCCATACGTCCCATGGCCGAAGTAGATGGAATTCAGGTACATCTCCAGGATCTGGTCTTTTGTATAGGATTGCTCGATCTCCCTGGCAATCCCTAATTCTTTCAGCTTCCGCCCCAGGGTTCGTTCGTGGCTCAGGAAGAGGGTCTTCGTGAGTTGCTGCGTGATGGTGCTGCCCCCTTCCTTCACGGATGCGGCCATGAGGTTTTTGATCGTCGCCCTCGCCATGCCGCGAAGATCGACCGCCCCATGCTCATAAAAGCGGGCGTCCTCGGCGGCGATGATAGCCTGTCGCAACTTTAAGGGAATCCGGGAGAGCGGGACAAAGGCCCGATATTCCGGAACGATGGGGCCTAATACCCTTCCTTCATCATCATAGAGGAGGCTTGGCTCGCCGGGCTGGAAGATCGGGAGCTGCAACAGGTGAGGCAGGTCCTCGACTTGCGCCAAAGGCGCGCCCCATGCGGTCGTGACGAGAGACATGGTAATGAGCAGCGCCGCGGTCGCTGCCCGCCAGCTTGTTCTACGGTCACGCTCTTGCCGTAAGGGAGCTGGTATCACCCTCCTATCAGGCACACCGCGCATTAAAGAAGACATTCGTGGTCCTGAGAACCCGCCTTTCTGGACTCGTTTACCTTTTCGCTGCACATGGTTATGCTCTTAGGCTTTTGTTCATTTTGTCCAGCCCGCTGATGGCCACGGGGATTCCGTGGCCCATACTGTTCGCAGGGTTGCACGCAGGAAGCCACGTGAATCCATCCATATATCTCCCGCCAAACCTTGTCGTACTATATCATGGAATGGCGATCCCTTGATGAGATCCATTGGGCGGTATTTGCTCATTGACATAGACCAGTCGCCACGATAAACGTGTACGCGAGGCCACGTCGGACCGACTGGTGAACCCTGCACCACCCAAAGGGAAGAGAAGCACGTGAAGTCGCACGGGTGGATAGGCTCCAACGGTCTCAGGAGCAACGGTTGCGGGTGGCCCGCCTTGAACCGTGGTACGATGTCGATACCCCTGATGACCTGAAACGCCTGCGGCTCTCCCTCGAACAGCCCAGAGCAGGACAGGCCCAGCACGCGAGGCGATTTCTCATGGAGTAGATATGGTGAAGAAGGCGCATGCGTTTGCAGAACACGCGTGGAAGACCCTTTCCAGTCAGCCGATCTATCAGAACAGATGGCTCTCCCTCTGCGAAGACCTCGTCGAGCTCCCTGACGGACGGACCACGATCTACGGCGTGGTAAGCTGCGGCGAGTGTGCCGGCATCCTCCCTTTCCTCGACAGCCACACGGTCCTGCTCGTGAAGCAGTATCGGTACGTCGCGAAGCGGGTCACCTGGGAGATGCCGACAGGTGGGGTCCATGGGGGCGAGTCGATCGAGGCCGCGGCCCAGCGAGAGCTCAATGAGGAGATCGGGTATCAGGCGGGGAGACTCACCCGGATCAGCACCTATCACACGAGCAAGAGTATTATGGACGAGACGGCCCACCTCTTCATCGGGGAGGAACTGGCCAGGCTGGAGCGACCTCCAGACGAGACGGAGTTCATCGAGGCCCGCGCCTTCCCCTTCACCGACGCTCTCCAGATGGTCCTGCAGGGTGAAATCGTCGATGGGATGACGATCATCGCCATCCTCCACGCCGCCCGCCTGAGGGGTCTCTAGCCCCTAGTGAGGATCCATTTGATGCCATGTTGCATCTAAATGATATAATAGCTGTAGACACAACCCAGATGACGGAGCGTTCGCGATGGTTCGAAAGATCGAATCCGACACCTACCAAAGTCCGCGTGCCGAATACCCTCTATCTCGGAATTGCAGGAGAATCGTATGTTGATCAGGCATGCCCAAGATATTGCACCGTCAGAGATTACGGACTACCAGATCTATCTCAACCGGCGGTCGTTTCTGATCGGAATGGCGGCCCTGGCGCTGTCCCAGACCAGATCGGCTGTGGCGGCTCCGCCGGCCGGCGAATCTCTCCCTGCCGCCCGCAACGAACGGTTCACCCTAGAGGATCCCTCAACCCCCCTTGAGAGCATCACTACCTACAATAATTTTTGGGAAATGGGTCCGAATAAGGACGACCCTGCGCGGCTGGCGCATCTGCTCAAGCCGCGCCCCTGGACGGTCCAGATCGATGGCCACGTGGCACGCCCCAGGCGGTACGACGTCGAGGAACTGATGCGACTGTTCCCACTGGAAGAACGGGTGTATCGCCTACGCTGCGTTGAGGGGTGGTCGATGGTGATCCCCTGGATCGGCTACCCGCTCGCTTCCCTCATCAAGCGGGTAGAACCGACGAGCAAGGCCAGGTTCGTCGAGTTCACCACACTCCACGATCCTGCGCAGTTCCCTGGACAGCGCAAAAGCCTTTTCAGCTTCTCCTCACTCGAGTGGCCATACGTGGAGGGGTTGCGGCTGGATGAGGCGCTCCACCCGCTCACGCTGCTCACATTCGGGCTGTACGGTCAGGTGTTGCCCAACCAGGACGGCGCCCCCATTCGCATCGTCGAGCCATGGAAGTACGGGTTCAAGAGCGCAAAGTCGATCGTGCAAATCCGCTTCGTGAGTGAGCAACCGAAAACGGCGTGGGAAAAGGCGACCCCAAAGGAATACGGGTTCTACTCGAACGTCAACCCTACCGTTGATCATCCACGCTGGAGCCAGGCGACCGAGCGACGAATCGGAGAGTTTCGACGGCGAAAGACGCTGATGTTCAACGGCTATGCAGACCAGGTCGCGGCACTGTATGCCGGAATGGACCTGCGACGGGACTTCTGACCTGTGTCCAGGCGAGGTCGCATCACTCTGAAGAGCACGGTGTGGGGCGTTGCGTTGTCGCCCCTTCTGCTTTTGCTCTATCGGTTCCTCACCGATCGGCTCGGCCCTAATCCGATCTCGTACGCCACGAACCTGCTCGGCGACACCACGCTCCGACTGCTGCTCGCCAACCTTGCCTTAACACCCCTTCGCATCCTGTTCGGGATCGCGTGGCAGATGAGCCTGCGGCGTCTGCTGGGATTGTTCGCGTTCTTCTACGTCTGTCTCCACTTCACCGCCTGGATCGCGGTAGACCACTTCTTCGAATGGGGGGAACTCGCGCCCGATATCGCCAAGCGGCCCTACATCACCGTTGGCATGCTCGCCCTGTCACTACTGGTACCACTGGCTGCCACCTCCACATCTGGGATGATAAAACGTCTGGGGGCCAGGAACTGGCGGCGGCTGCACAGGCTGGTCTACGTCATCGGTCTGCTCGCCGTACTGCATTACCTGTGGCTGGCCAAGAAGGGCGTGAACGACCCTTTTATCTACACCGGGGTGCTGGCCGTCCTGCTGAGCATTCGCCTGTGGGACTGGGCGCGACGCAAAACCTGGTTGGGCTTTCAGGCATGGCGTCGTGGAGGCCATTCGCCGACAAGGACCGCTGATGAAATGCGTGGGGCTTAATCCCCGGCGGCGCCGATGATCGCTCGATCGGGATCGATCTCCTCCCGAAGGATATGCAGTTCCTCAGGTGTCGGGGGTGAAAGCTCCTCAAGCTGTGGAGCAATGAGGGGGGTAAACTCCATCTCCTTGAGGGCGTCATCGACACTCAGGCCACGCAGGACCCCCAACAGGATCATCTGCTTAGTCTGGTCATCGAATCCGTACAGAGCCTTGGAGGTCGCCACCCGCCAGGGTCCGGTGTCCCTGGGCAAGCCGGCTCGCTCGCGGGCCCCGGGCGTGCCATCCAGATACCCGGGGGAGGTCACGAAATCGACCTTCTCCACGAAACGGCGGCGCTCGTGCTTAATGACGATCACCGTCTGCCAGCACTGCGTGAGGACTTCGTTGGCCCCTCCACTCCCAGGAAATCGCTTCCCCGGGCGGTGGTAATCGGACCCGAGCATAGTTGAGTTCAGGTTGCCGAATCGGTCGATCTGGGTAGCGCCGAGGACACCCATATCGACCATCCCAAGCTGAGCCTGCGCGAAGATGGTGTTCATGCTCGTCCAGGCGAGCGACCGATAGCAGTTGCGCGGCCCGCCCATCGTGAAGCGGACGAATGGGGTCTCAGGGAGCGCCCCGACCGCGCCGAATTCATAGACCTGGACCATCCGTGGGGCGTGCAGACGCTGGGCTAGGATCGCGGCGATCTGCGGCATCCCATACCCGATGAAGACAAGTGTGCCGTCTTGAATCAGCCGGGCGCACTGGCAGATCATGAACTCTGATTCGCTGAACTCCCTGCCGTTCAATGATACCCCTCCTTGATCGTAGCCTGTCGCTTCAAATCTAGGAGCCTCGCCATCCCCACGCGCTTCTCCAGAAACTCCTCGTGGGAAGCTACGCTATAAACATACTTATCCAGATAGGCGGCCATCTTCTGCTCGTCGCGTGAGGCGCCCATGAACTCCAAGAAGTGCGCGGTATCCATCTCGTAGAGCCCCTGCGTCCCGCCCGGCAGGCAGCCAAACGGGGCAGAGACGACGGCATCCACCATGTAGTATGGGATGGTGGTCTTCGACGGCTCCTTGCGGATGTCGTCGGTCGTGATGATCTCTTCGGTCGAGATAATCGTCCGCTTGGAGGCCATGGCCGTTTCCAGCGGTGACACACCAGGGCCGAAGCAGCGAGCGTTGCCGTAAATATCGCACTGATGGACATGGACCAGCCCGACACCGGGGTTCACGGCGGGGATCAGCGCGATCGGCTTGCCGGTGAAGGGATCCTGCACCACCTTGGCGCCGGAGTAGGTCAGGGTATCGGTGGCCAGCAGGTTCCTGGTCGGCAGAAACGGCACCCCCATCGCCCCGGCCAGGTGACGGAGCGTGAGCGTCCCGTTGGTCCACTCCGTCACCTTGATCCGTCCCTCCTCCACCCACTTGCCGATGAGGTGGCCAAGGCCCAGAAATCCCACGTCGACCCCCCGCAAGCAGCCTCCGGCCGCCAGCAGCGTGGTCTCCATAAGCGTGAACTTCGCCGCAAACCAGAGGTTCCGTCTCCGTTGGCGGATGATCTCCCGAACGAGCGAGGCTGGGCCTCTAGTGAAGGAGGAGAAGTCGAAGCTGACATAATCGCCGTCCTTCACATAGCGGCGAACTGCCTCAGCTTCGGGCATGACCTTGTCCACCATCGCCCGCCGCTTCTCGGTCCGCATGAAGGCGCGCAGATCGTCCGGATCTGTGACGCTGAATTCCCCGATTCCTGCCTGAAGCACATCCATACGCGCTCTCCTCTACAGGCCGATCGTTGCGAGGACCTCGTCCACGGCGGTGTACGGATCGAGCGCGCGATCGGCGACACGGGCGATCAGCTCCTTCATCCCCCCGTTCCGCTCGAACCGCTCCAGCGCCCTGGCCGTGAGGGCCTCCTGAAGCAGCGCAACAAACACGCGCTCACTTCGCGCTCGCCCCTTCTTCTTCCGCAGATCGCGCTCATCCATGAATACCCTATGCTCAAAGATCGCATCCAGCAGCGCTGCAACGCCCTCCCCCGTCGTGGCGACCGTCTTGAGAATCTTTGGAGACCAGCCAGCCGTCTCCGGCGCCATGTGCAGCATCATCTCAAGCTCGGTGGCCGTTCGGCTCGCACCCTCCCGGTCGGCCTTGTTGACCACGAACAGGTCGCCGATCTCCAGGATACCCGCCTTGAACGTCTGAACTTCGTCGCCGAGGCCCGGAACCGAAACCACCACGCAGGTGTGCGCCGTTCCCACGACCTCCACCTCATCCTGGCCGACCCCCACCGTCTCGATCAGAATCACCTCTTTCCCCGCCGCATCCATGACGTCTACGATCTCGTTGGTGGCGCGGGCCAGGCCGCCCAGGTGGCCTCGCGTCGCCATGCTGCGGATAAAGACGCCGACGTCAAGGCTGTGGCTTTGCATCCGGATCCGGTCTGCCAGAATCGCCCCTCCGGTGAACGGGCTCGTCGGATCCACCGCGACAATCCCCACCGTCTTGTCGCGTTTTCGCAACTCTTCGGTGAGCCGGTCTGCCAACGTGCTCTTCCCGGAGCCTGACGGACCGGTGATCCCGATGATGTGGGCCGAGCCGGTATGGGGGTAGAGGACCTTCAACGCAGCCCTGGCCTCGGCATCGCCGTTTTCGATCATCGTCATCAGGCGGGCCGCTGCGCGGACATCACCCTTTAGAATTCTCTGCACCAGCTCCATGCCGCACCTCGCACGCCAAACCCCCCGTCCCCCCCTTTGTAAAGGGGGGTGGGGGGGATTCCGCGCCCCGCACCGCCTCTATACATACGCTCGGCCCAGGAGTTCGCGAGCGATGATCAGGCGCTGGATCTCCGAGGTCCCTTCACCGATGGCGCAAAACTTGGCGTCCCGGAAATATCGTTCGACCGGGAACTCCTTGATGTAGCCATAGCCACCGTGGATCTGCACCGCCTCAGTAGCCGCCTTCATGGCCACCTCCGCGGCGAAGAGCTTGGCATACGACGCCTCCTTCGTGAACGGCTGATCGGCATCTTTCAGGGAGGCGGCCTGTAAGAGAAGAAGCCTGGCCGCATCGATCTCGGTCGCCATATCCGCCAGCTTCCACTGGATCGCCTGGAAGCCCGCGATCGGCTCGCCGAAGGCCTGTCGTCCTTTGGCGTACTTCAGCCCTTCCTCCAGACAGCCGCGGGCGATGCCAACGCTGAGGGCGGCCATCCCGATCCTCCCCGCATCCAGGATCGTCAACGCATCAATGAAGCCGTGGTTCAGCTCGCCCAGCAGGTTCGCTTCCGAGATGCGTGCGCCTTCCAGGATAATTTGGGCCGTGTCGGAGGCCCGAAATCCCATCTTGTGCTCTTTCCGGCCGACCCGCAACCCAGGCGTTCCCCGCTCCACGATGAAGGCTGAGATTCCTTTTTCGCGCGCCGCCCGATCCGTGAGCGCCATGATCACGTAGATGCCTGCCACGCTTCCCTGCGTGACGAAGTTCTTTGTTCCGTTCAGTACCCACTGATTGCCCTCAAGCGTTGCAGTGGCCTGCATCCCGGCCGCATCACTCCCCGACCCGGGCTCCGTCATCGCCCACGCGCCAAGGGCCTGTCCGCTGATCAATCGGGGTAGATGCTGCCTTTTCTGGGCCTCGCTTCCGAAGAGGTAGATATGATTGCTACAGAGCGAGTTGTGCGACTCTACAGTCAGAGCAACCGACGCATCGTACCGCCCGAGCTCCTCCAGGATCAGGGCATAGGTGATGTAGTCCATCGCCGCGCCACCGTACGCCTTGGGAAAGAGGATCCCCATGAGTCCGAGTTCCGACAGCTTCCGAATGATCTCGGCCGGGAACCGCTCTTGCTCGTCGAGCTGGGCCGCCACCGGCGCGATCTCTTGCTCGGCAAACTCCCTGACCATCGTCTGAACCGCCTGCTGTTCCTCGCGCAGTTCGAAATCCATGGCTCACTCTCATCTGGCGTTCAGAGTTGATCGCCGCAGTGATCGGAATACGCGCGTCTCGTCTGCCCGTATTCTATTTATTATCCTCGCGAACGGGGAAGAATCGCATCGAGTCGTCCACCTTCTTTTTACTCTTCTGTCCGCTCTTATGCTCGCTGCCGAATGTGGCCACCAGTCCTTGAACGAACGCCTCCTTCTCGGAAGCAGATAATTTTGCTGACGAACGCATGATCGTATAGAGCCGAGGTGGCATTGAGCCATTCTGGACGGTTTCTGCAGCATCGCCACTATTATCCTCTGCACGTCCCCATTCTGATACGTTGAGGTCGGCGCGACCTTTGTCAATATTGCGTTGGATAAGCCATGAGATGGGTGCAATGGAGCCATACCATGGCCATGCGGCGTTGTTACTGTGACAATCGCCGCAGGCGCGGAAGAAAAGCTCTCTCGTTTTGGGGCTGTCCCATTTGGGCTCAGCTTTCACTGGGGAATCATTGTGCCCTCGACGTAAAGGAATGAACTGAATGCCAATGAGAAGCAGAACTGCTTCTGAAATAGCCAGGGTGAGCATCACAGATTTGACCCAGGATACGTGCTGCTTGAACATATAGCTCCTCCACAAATAACGACAAGCGGCCTAACGCCCACGTTCACTGGCTTGCGGAGCGCCAGTGGAGCAAATGAGGCATGAAGCGTAACTTCCGTATAACACGGAACACCAAACCGCCTGAGCCGGACTCAATTATCCCGCCGCGATCCGGTCCAGCGTGTCGTTCGGCGCGACTGCTACACCCGGTCCAATGGACGATGGGGCGGGGGAGGCAGCTCGACATCCACCACGTCTCCCGGCCGTACCACCCCGCCTGCCCGCACCACCCCCATGATGCCCGCCTTGCGGACCAGCCGACCGGACTCGTCCCGGTCCAGCACCGCCGCCATCAACCCCGGCCGGAAGGCATCGAGCTGGGTACACGGGTTGCGCAACCCGGTCACCTCGACGACTGCCTCCGGGCCAAGTCGAAGCAGGGTGCCGATCGGCAGGGCGAGCAGGTCGACGCCACGGGTGGTGACGTTCTCGCCCATCTGACCGGGAGACACGTCGAACCCGGCGGCCCGCAGCTCGTCGTGCAGTTCGGTGTGGATCAGGTGGACCTGCCGCAGGTTCGGCTGGGTCAGGTCGGCCACCACGTGCGAGCGGTGCTTGACCGTTCGCCCGAGGTGAGCGTCACCTTCCACGCCGAGGCCTGCGAGCAAACGAATGGCAGCGAGTGGCGGCTTGCCGAACGAGTGCGTCGAGCTACAGCACACCGCCACCACTTCACTCATCGGTCGGGCCCTCGCCGTCTGACATTACTGTTCACCGGTATGCGGTAGCGCGTCCGCGTACAGCCGCTGATTCGGCCTCCCGTTGTCTCTTGATGAAAGCATAAGCTGGCGATGCACTGCCTCCAACTGGCTTATCCAAAGCCGGCAGGGTTAAGACCCCAGAGTCACTTTTTTTCCGGCGGCGGGCAGTTAAATCCAAAGATATGAACGTTCCCGCCGTTCCACTGCGTAACCTTTGCGCTTCCCGAGCCCTCAAGCGGCTTTTCGGGGTGGATCGGATGGCTCTTGCCAAACAGAACGGTCGGCGTCTCGGTCAGCAGTGTGAGCTGTTTATCGTTAGCTCGGACCTGAAAGGTGGCTTTCCAACTGTTGTCGCCCATTTTTTCGACGCGCAATTTCAGCTTGGGGCAGTCGTCGGTTGTAATGGGAACGATAATCTTGGATCCGGCCCAAGGCGCCCTCTTATAGTTATATGAGTTCTCCTTGAGAAGCCAGTTGCCAAAGATCCAGTTGGAATCGTAGACCACGACGGTGTCGTCCTTTAGGATTTGCATATTAATCGGTTCACCTTTGTCTTTGTCATCATCCTTGGTATTGATTTCAAAAAGCAAATCATTGATATCCGTCGCTAAGGCCGCCTGAAGCGAGCCTAGTAGAAGAGCACCAATGACAGCACCTGTGGTCAAGTATCTCAGCATTATAGTTCGCTCCTTATTGAAGTAACCACAGCCCGACAACGCATTTTCTCATAGCATCCAATGTGTGCAACATGCGCTCCCATCCTCAGATCCTCAATGGGGTCAGTTGTGTGCAGGCGGCGTCAACACAAAAATGCATTATGACATCTTCCACGATGCCGATCCCTGTTCACTCCTGCAACTGGAGCAAGTGGCTCGCGTGATCGTTGATCTGGCGACCAGCCAGCGCCGCGTCAGCAGCGGAACAATCGTGGATATCGGGTAACCGCCTGACCTGTGCACCAGAGATGCCAGGTAGTCACAGCCCACACCGATGTCATCGGCAACCAGCTTCGGCCACCGAAGCTGATCGAGACGCAGAGAAAGCTGGCCTGTGGGGAACTTACGCCGACTGATTTCAAGCGGATTGAGGATCGGGCGGTCGATGGTATAAGCATTCACCGGATTGTAGCGTGGAGCGGTGAGGATTCGGACGCCGTCGGTCATGACGATATGCTTGCCCCGCCTGATGACACGGAAACCTGCCTTCTGTAGAGCACGGACAGCGTCCTGATGATTGACGCCGTGAATCTTCGGCACGATTAAGAGGCGACTTCGACTTCGCGAACGATGGCACCCGTCAGTAGCTCGTCGCGAGCGGCCAGATATTCGTGGATCGCATCCTGGATGTTCTCAAGCGCCTCTTGCTCGGTGACGCCCTGCGACCAGCGTCCTGGTAGACCTGGCACCGAGGCACTGTAGCCCTCTTCGCTCTGCTGGAGCGCAATCTTGTATCTCATTGACGTACCTCCTCTCGCTGAGTATACCTCGATGCCCTCCGGACGTCTAGCGGAGCGGCAGCGGCAATACCACAGGCTCTTGCGCGCACGCTGACCGCCGAACGCTCCCGCGCGCGGTTAGGCCGTACCGCGTCTGCCCTGCAACGCCTCGGCGACTACTTCGGGGTTCTTGGCGACGACTTGAAGTAAGGCTAGTGCGGGACCATCCAGGGTAGCAAGTCGCTGGGCTCCCAATTGCCGCTCGCGCTAGATCTCGCTCACGGCCCACTCCACGACCACGAAGCGGCCAGATCCACCATCGCTGTGGTGAGCTGGGGGGTCAGACCGCCGCCGATGTCCCAGCCTGCGAAATGGGCGGCATACGTCCCCCCGGCATCGAACTTGGTCACGCTTATTCGCTTCTTCACGCCGGTGCAAGGGGCGGGGGCCGGCTTCGCTGGCACCGGGGCACCCTCCTCCCCCGTATTTCCTAATTGGCTTTGGTGGCGGCGAGCTTCTTGATGATCTCCTCGAAGTACTCGATCGGGTAGGCGCCCTTCACCGGGATGCCGTTGAGCAGGAAGCCGGGGGTGCCGTTGAAGCCGAACTTCTTGGCTTCCTCCATGTCCGCAGCGATGCGGTCTTTCACGGCCTGGCTCTCGGCGTCCTTCTCGCACCTCTCCACGTCGACTCCGAGGTCCTTGGCGGTCTTCTTGAAGAAGTCGACCCCGAGCTTGGCCTGGTTCTCGAAGAGGGTGTCGTGGAACTTCCATGCCTTCTCAGGCGACTGGATCGCGACGGCTTCGAGCCACTGGGCGGCGGGCATTGCCTGGGCGTGGAAGGGCAGGGGCAGGTGCTTGTAGATGAAGCGCAGGTCGTTGCCGTGCCTCTTACTCAGCTCCTTGACAGTGTGGTAGGCGCTCGCGCAGTAAGGGCACTGGAAGTCGGAATATTCAACCAGAGTGTACTTGGCGTCCTTCTCGCCGAGGATTCGGGTCTTGTCGTCGATCGCGGGCTTGAGGGGGTTCTTGAAGGAGTCCGCGGAGGCCTTCCTCTCAGCCTCCTCGGCCTCCTTCTGCATGCTGGCCTGCTCCTCGAGCCCCGTTTGGTTGATGATGTCGAAGATGGCCTTCCTGTTGGCCTTGATCGCCTCGATGAGTACGTTGGGATTCTTCTGCAGGGCCTTTTCGAGCTCGTCGCCAGTGATGTCGTTGGCCTGCGCGGCGGTGCAGGTCAGAATCGCGATCGCCAGGGCGGTGAGGGCGTGGCTGATTCTCATGATCTCCTCCTGTTACTCACCAGTCTGTAATATAGGCTACAGATGGGGCTTGAAAGAAGGATCGGACGAGACGGGGCATGTGGCGGATCGCTTCGAGTTGTTGCTCGATCCGGTCGCGCAGTGTCTCGCCTTTTTGCAGGGGGCGTCTCGCCGCTCCGGTACGTGTGACATGACTCCAGACCAGCTCATCGGGGTTCAGATCCGGCGCGTAGCCGGGCAGGAAGTGCAGGGTGAGTCGGCCCTTGGTCGCGGCGACATAGTCGCGCACGCAGGTCTGCTTGTGCGCCGGCAGACCGTCGAGCACCAGATGCACCGGCTTT
>Ga0080064_1001752_pt1 | contig 41311 bp, 33 predicted proteins | sample Subgrocontami54m_FD_69260 | JGI IMG/M metagenome (GOLD analysis project Ga0080064, IMG submission 69260) | Subsurface groundwater microbial communities from S. Glens Falls, New York, USA - GMW46 contaminated, 5.4 m (SPADES assembly) (version 2) ...
CCGCCCGGTGGGGCGGTGCCGGCTATGGCAGGCGCGCGGGGGCCGCGGCGGGGGCAAGGGTAGGGAAAATAATCGACAAAGGGGCCGACGGGCGGGCCCTGGCCGCCGGCAGCCATGTCCGCGGGACGAAAATCAGCGACGGTGGTGATGCCGGTGCGCGCGGCGATCACGGCCGGCTCACCAATCTGCAGCGTGGAGGCCAAGCGGCGCGCGCCGAGAAACGGTCCCGGCGCACCTTGATGATAGATGGTCTGGCCGTGCGAGCCGATGAGCGCGATGCGTTTTGGGGAGACGCGGAATTTCTTGCAGGCGGCGAGCGCGGCGGCGGCGAAAAGCTCACCGAGGAGAAAATTCAACTGGCTGATTTCCGCGGAGGACGTGGCGGCGCCGTTGGCGATGCGCAGAATTGCGGTGCGGACTTCGGCGGGGAAGGGAACGTCGAGAAAGTTTTCCAGTTTGGCTTTTAGACGCGGCGGGCGGCCGGAAATGCGGGCGAGGGCGACGTCAATGCCGTCGGCGGAGGTGCCGGACATGAGGCCGAGGACGAGCAGGGGCTTCGGGGACGTGCGCGAAGGATGGCGCATGAAAGCTCAACTTATCACAGGAAGCCAAACAACTGCGAAACGATAAGCGGTAGGCGCTGCGCGCCGGAAAGAAAAGGCGCCTTCGGCAGAGCGGTAGGCGCTTCGCGCCGCCTTTTTTTGTCGGGGCTGAAGCCCCGTCCCACAAAGCAGAGCTGCTGAGCGGCGAAAATCGTCCGGAAGCAAACTACAGGAAAGTGGTGGGCGACAGGCTCTTTTCATACAGGTGATTTACTCTTGGCTGAATTGTCCATATTCCGACGGGGAAAAACCAGATACTGAAAAACACCCCAGCATAATCGAAGAATCCTGCCGGTCTCCCTGTCTCTGCGGAAACCAGACTCTTCGAGACGAAATACAATTGATAGAACATGCAAAACGTCGCAAAAGCATGCAACGGAAAGATGACGGCGAATACCACAGGCTCTGAGCTATGAAACGTTGCCCAAAACACGAAGAAATACAGCGCAGGGTAAACGAGGGAAAAGCGAAAGAATCCAGTCTTCATTTTTAGCGCGGTATGCACGATTGAATTGAGAAATGACCCCGTGGCCCACTGCCAGGCGAGAAAGCAGTACATGAAAAGGAACCACAGGAACGCCGATTTGAGATCGGAGGTCCCAAATCCTTCGGTCAGCGGAATTGTGCTCCAGTCGGAATTGAACTCAATCGCCATTCCGATGAAGAATGGGCCGGTCACAAGAATGAAAACTTGCCAATGCTTGGCACGCAGAAGGAACCTGGCGAGGGGATTCATGCTTTTACGATGACCTGCTTGCGCCGGCCAATCGTTGGGCCGTGGCGGGGAGCGTATCAGAGGAATCGACAGCGGTAAAGAAATGCGGACAGGCTGGAAAGCCTGTCCTACGAGGAGGTTTGCTTCTTGAGTTTGGCGAGGAGGTTGAGGGCGTCGAGAGGTTTCATGTTGTCGAGATCGGCGTCGCGCAGGGCGTCGAGGACTTCGCGGTCGATGGCGGCGAAGATAGCGTCCTGGTGCGGTGGGGCGCCGCCGGGAGAAAGTTCTTCACTCAACTGGTGCTCGCTGACCTCGTGGCGGAGGAGCACCTCGCGGGCGCGGGCAATCACGCTGCGCGGCAGTCCGGCGAGGCGCGCGACCTCGATGCCGTAACTTTTGTCGGCGCTGCCGGGCTCGACTCGCTTCAAGAAAACAATTTCGCTTCCCACTTCTTTCACGGAGACGTGCACGTTTTTGACTTCGGGTAGCAACTCTTCCAATTCCGTGAGTTCGTGATAGTGCGTGGCGAAGAGAGCGCGGGCGCGGGTGTGCGCGGCCATGTGCTCGACGACGGCCCAGGCGATGGAGAGGCCGTCAAAGGTGGCCGTGCCGCGGCCGACTTCGTCGAGGAGCACGAGGCTGTGTTTGGTGGCGGTGTTGAGGATGGTGGCGACCTCGGTCATTTCGACCAAAAACGTCGAACGGCCGCGGGCGAGATTGTCGAGCGCACCGATGCGCGTGAAGATGCGGTCGATGATGGGCAGCTTGGCCTGCGCGGCGGGCACGAAGGAACCCATCTGCGCCATGAGCGCAATCAGCGCGGCCTGGCGCAGGTAGGTGGACTTGCCGCCCATGTTGGGGCCGGTGATGAGCAGGATGAGGTGCGAGGTGTCGTTGAGGAAGAGATCGTTGGGCACAAAGCGCTCGCCACGGTCCTCGAGAAGTTTTTCGATGACCGGATGGCGGCCGGCGACGATGAGCATCTCGTCGCTATCGGAAAATTCGGGGCGGGCGTAATTGCGTGCGGCGGCGATGCGCGCGAAGTTGACGAGCACGTCGAGCTGGGCCACGGCGCCGGCGGCGCGGCGCAATGCGGCGGCCTGCTCCGCAATCCAAGCGCGCAACTCAGTGAAAAGTTTTTTCTCGATTTCCAAGATGCGCTCGTCGGCGTCGAGGACTTTGCGCTCGTACTCTTTCAACTCCGGCGCGGTGAATCGCTCGGCGTTGACCAGCGTTTGCTTGCGCTCGTAGTCGGCGGGCGCGAGGTGCATGTTGGCCTTGGAAATTTCAATGTAGTAGCCGAAGACCTGGTTGTAGCGAATCTTCAGTGAGGCGATGCCGGTGCGCTTGCGCTCGCGGTCCTCCATGGCGGCGATGATCTGCTTGCTCTTCTGGCTGAGCATGCGCAGCTCGTCGAGCTCGGCGTGATAGCCGCGGCGAATGGTGCCCGGATCACTGAGCAGGGCGGGCGGTTCGTCGGCGATGCTTTTTTCGATGCGGTCGCGGATGGCGGCGAGGCCGGTCGAGTCGGGGTCGAGCGCGGCGTGCAGTTCCTTCAGGCGAGAGCTCACACTGCTAGAAAGAAATTCGCGCAGCAAGGGAACGTGCGCGAGGGACTGGCAAAGAGCGAGCAGATCGCGCGGCGCAGCGGTGCCCAGCGTGACGCGGCTGGTGAGGCGCTCGAGGTCGAAGACGCCGGCGAGTTCCTTGCGGATTTCTTCGCGGGCGACGGTGTGCGCTTTGAGTTCGGCGACGGCGTCGAGGCGCGCGGCGATTTCTTCGCGGTTTATGGAAGGGCGCAGCATCCACGAGCGCAGCAGGCGCGCGCCCATGCCGGTGGAGGTTTCGTCGAGCGTGGAGAGCAAGGTGGGGGCGGCGTCGCCGCGGCCTGCAGAGGAATCGGCGAACAGGGGAGCGATCAGCTCGAGGTTGCGCACGGAGACGTTGTCGAGCACCAGGGCGTCCTGCTGCTCGTAGAAGCGGATGCGGTCGAGATGCTGGAGGCCGCCCTGGCCGTGGCCGACAGAGCCTTCGGGGATGCTGGCACCGCGTGCGGAGGTTTCGCGCAGATAGTGCACGAGCGCGCCGGCGGCGGCGAGAGCGAAGGGATGGCCGGCGAGGCCGAAGCCTTCGAGAGTGACCACGCCGAACTGCTCGCTGAGAATGCGCTCGGCGTAGTCCTCGCGGAAGACCCACTCGTCGAGGCACGTCTCGATGCCGCCAGCGCCGTTCAGCTCGGCGGGCAGCGCGGCGGAAAAAAGTGACTCCGGACGAGGCAGAAGGATTTCGCGGGGACGCATGACTTCCAATTCGTCGCGCAGTTTGGCGGGGGCGTCGGGTCCGGTGAATTCGGTGGAACGGAATTCGCCGGTGGAGACGTCCACGCAGGCGAGGCCGATGGTTTGGCCGGCGGGGTCGCGGGCCAGCGCGGCGAGAAAATTGTTTTCGCGAGGCTCGAGGACGTGGGCCTCAGTGGCGGTGCCCGGAGTGATCACGCGCACCACTTCGCGGCGGACGAGCTTTTTGCCCTTGGAGGCTTCCTCCATCTGATCGCAGATGGCGACTTTGTAGCCGCCGCGGATGAGGCGGGCGATGTAGGTCTCCGCGGCGTGATAGGGCACGCCGCACATGGGTACGCGCTGGCCGCGCTCGCGATTGCGCGAGGTCAGCGTGATTTGCAATTCGCGGGAAGCGACGATGGCGTCTTCGTAGAAAAGCTCGTAAAAATCGCCGAGGCGGAAGAGCACCAGGGTCTGCGGGTGCTGCTTCTTGATGGCGTGATATTGCCGCATCAGCGGCGTGGTGGGCTCGCTCATCGTCGGGGATCGTCCGCAAGCGTTATACCGCAGGACGGAGGAATGAGGAAGGGAGGAAGGAGGAACGAGGAACAATTTGTGATTGAGTGATTGGTGATTGAGTGATTTCAGAGTCCTTCTGCGCGGTGGCGCTTGTGGGCTTTCGTGGGGGCAGTATACTAAGCGCGGGGAGCGATGCGAGTTTTGAAACAGGAAATTGAGGTGAAGCTGCGAGTGGCGGACGCGGCGGCGATGCGGCGTCTACTGCGGAGGATGGGCGGCCGGGTGGTGCGGCGGGTGCATGAGATGAACACGTTGTTTGATACGCCGCAGGGGACGCTGCGCAAGCAAGGGCGGTTGATGAGGCTGCGCGAGGAAACAACGCAGATGGGTCGTCGCGCAGACCCGACCGGGATGAAGAAGGCGCAAAGGCAGACGAGGTATGTGCTGACGTTTAAGGGGCCGGTGAGGGGTGAGCGAGTAAGACGAACGGCGCCGGCTCCCTCGGCTCCGCTCCCTTCGGATTCGCTCAGGGCAAGCGGGACAAGTAGAAGCCAGCGGTACGCGGGCGGGCGGTACAAGGTGCGCGAGGAGGCGGAGTACGTTGTCGGGGATCCGCGAGCGATCCTTGCGGTAGTGGGGCCGGCGGGGATGCGTCCCAGCTTTCGGTACGAAAAATTCCGCACGAGCTATCGCGTGCCCGGGGCGGGCGAGGTCCATGTGGAGTTCGATGAGACGCCGGCGGGGGTATTTCTGGAGCTGGAGGGCCCGCGGCGGGCGATTGACCGCATGGCCCGGCGGCTGGGGTACCGTCCGGCGGACTACATCGTGCGCAGTTACGCCGCATTGCACTTCGAGGAGTGCCGGCGGCGGGGGGTGCGGGCGGGGGACATGGTGTTCGGCACGAAAAAAAGTTGCTAAGACCCTCACTCTTTCCTTGACAAAGACGGCGAAGGACTTTAACTAGTCAGAAGCAGAAAATATGTGGCGGGCTTCCCGACGGAAAGCGTCGGGACGCACAAGGCGCGAAAGCCCGGCGCTACAGGTGCTGTGAAGGAGTTTGCGAGCGTCGAAATGGCGCATCTGTCCAATTCGTTGTCTGAGTCGCTGGAACCCCCCGGGCCTAGGCGGATCTACGGGTGTGCGTTCCGGCAGTGCGGGCAAGCGTGCGGGCAGGAGGCAGAAACCGGCCGGGCTTAGAAACAAGTCTGAGGGTAGTCTGCCCGCGGCCGGCTGGCAAAGTCGTCCGCGGGCATTTCTTTGTTTGGGCGCTGTGAAGAGGCGGGGCTTCCCGACAGAAAGCGTCGGGACGCAAAAGGCGCGGAAGCCCGCCCCTACAAAGCGCTATAAGGAGGTTGCCATGCTGCATGCCACCGAAGTGCTGGGTGCAGAAACGTACGACAGCAATGGGAATTTCGTTGGGCGGGTGAAAGAGCTGTTCATCGAGCCCGCCGAGCAGCCCAACCGCGTGGCGCGCATCCTGCTGGGGCGAGGGAAGTACCGGCCGCTGGTGGCGCGGTTTGACCAGGTGAGCTTCGTTGCGCCGGGCACCATCAAGTTGAACGTGGACGAGCGCGTGCTGCTGCCGTACGAGCCGAACGAAGCATGGCTGGCGGTGCGCAAGGATTTGCTCGACCAGCAAATCATCGACACCAACGGGCGGAAAGTGGTGCGCGTGAACGATATTGACCTGGCCGAAGAGCGCATCAACGGCACGATGGAGATGCGCGTGACGCAGGTGGACGTGGGCCTACCGGGCGCGGTGCGGCGGCTGCTGGAGGGCATAGTTTCCCCAGGCGCGATCCGGCGCATCCAAAAAAACCTGCCGACGAAAACGATCAAGTGGGAGTTCGTCAACCTGATCGAGCCGGACCCCATGCGGCGCGTGAAGCTGCGCATGACCAGCCAGAAACTGGAGAAGCTCCACCCGGCGGACCTGGCCGACATCATGGAAGACCTCTCGCCGGCGGAGCGTGAGGCGATTATCAGCTCGGTGGACGAGGAGACCGCCGCGGAGGCGCTGGCGGAACTCGATGCGCGGCTGCAGGCGCAACTGGTGGAAAACCTGGACCCGGAAAAAGCGGCGGACATCATCGAAGAAATGGCTCCCGACGAGGCCGCCGACCTGCTCGCGGACTTGACGCCGGAAACGTCGCGGGATGTGCTGGCGGAAATGCCGCGGGCGGAGGCGCAAGAGGTGCGCGAATTGTTGCGCTTCGAGGAAAATACGGCGGGCGGATTGATGAACACGGAGTTCGTGTTCGTGGGTGAAGAGGCGTCGGTGGAGGAAGTGGTGGACTGGATGCGCTCGCTGGACCTGGACCCGGAGCACACGGACTCCGTGTTCCTGATCGACAAGCAGGCGTCGTTCTCCGGCGTGGTGTCGGTGGGGCGGCTGGTGCTGGCGTCCTCGGGGCAGAAGATGACGGAGCTGAAGTCCGAGCTGCTGCTTTCGGTGAAGGCCGGCGTGGATGACCAGGATGTGCTGGAGCTGTTTGACAAATATAATTTGCGCAGCCTGGCGGTGATCGATGAGCAGAACCGTCCCATTGGCGCGATCACCGTGGACGACGTAGTGAGCAGGTTGCGGCAATCATGACGCCTATCCAGCAACAACTCGGGCGGTTCGGGAAGTGGCTGGTACACAGCAGCCCGGTGCAGCGCGCGCGGCGGATGCGAAAGCGCATCATTCTGCTGCTGGCAGTCGTCGGGCCGGGAGTCATCGTATCGAACGTGAACAACGAGGCCGGCGGGATTTATACGTACTCGCTGGCGGGGGCGCAGTTCGGGTACAGCGTGCTGTGGGCGCTGGTGCCGATGGGCTTCGCGCTGTTCGTCACCGAAGAAATGTGCGCGCGGATGGGAGCGGTGACGGGCAAGGGACTGTCGGACTTGATCCGCGAGGAATTCGGATTCCGCGTGACATTTTTTGTGATGCTCGCGGTGCTCATCGTCAATCAGGGAAACGTGCTGGCGGAATTTGCGGGCGTGGCGTCGGCCATGCAGTTGTTCGGCGTGAGCAAGTATATTTCCGTGCCGATTGCGGCGTTTCTGGTGTGGCTGCTGGTGCTGCAAGGGTCGTCAAAGTGGCTGGAAAAAATCTTCATGTTTTTCTGCCTGGTCTATTTTGCTTATGTGGTTTCGGCTTTTTTCGCCAAGCCGCACTGGCTCATCGCCGTCCTGAACCTGTTGCCGACGCCGGTTTTGCAGTTCGTTCCGCCGTTCAAGCAGTGGGTATCGCCCGTACCGTTCACCACGGCGTACCTGATGATTCTCGCGGGGCTGATCGGATCGACCATTGCGCCGTGGCAACATTTTTACGTGCAGGCAGCGGTGGTGGAAAAGCGCGTGGGGCCGCGGCAGTACCGGCAGACGCGTACGGACGTGATGGTGGGCACGGTGACCGCAGTGATCATCATATTCTTCATCATTGTGTGCACCGCGACGACGCTGCACGCGGTGGGGCATACGAACATCACCGACGCCGGCGAAGCGGCGCAGGGCCTGGTACCGCTGGCGGGGAAGTGGGCAGGAGCGCTCTTTGCGCTGGGCCTGCTGAATGCGTCGCTCTTCGCGGCATCCATTCTGCCGCTCACCACGGCGTACGTCATCTGCGAGGGGCTGGGCTTCGAGGCCGGAGTGGACCGCAAATGGAGAGAGGCGCCGATTTTCTACTGGCTGTACACCGGGATTATCGTGTTCGGCGCGGCGTTCATCCTGTGGCCGGAGGCGCCGCTGGTGCTGATCGCCGTTCTTTCGCAGGTGGCCAACGGCATGCTGCTGCCGTTCGTACTCGTGTTCATCCTGCAACTGGTGAACCGGCGGGACTTGATGGGAGAACAGACCAACAGCCGCACATACAACGTGCTTGCGTGGGCCACGACAGTGATCATGGTGGTGATCACGATTGTGCTGGTGGTGCTTGCCATCTCCACACCGTCGGCGTTGCAGGGAACGCCGGCGGCGCGGTAGGCTGGGTTGGTTGCGCGGGGCCGGGCAGTGTGTTAACTTTATTTCATAAAGATGCTTGCGCGCCAACAATATCATCGCCGTTCGAGTGCCGCTCGGTGAGCGCCGTGCCCCGGGACAAACGTAGTGAAAGCGATTGAATCACTAAAAGCCACCAACCGCGAAGAAGAACGATTGCTCGGCGAGATTGACCCGCTTCGCCTGCCGCAGCACATTGCTGTCATCATGGACGGCAACGGGCGCTGGGCGCAGCGGCGTCACCTGCCGCGCATCGCCGGACATCGCGCGGGAGTGAAAGCGGCGCGGGAAATCATCGAAACGTGCGCGCGGATGAAGAAGATCGACGCGCTGACCCTGTACGCGTTTTCGGTAGAAAACTGGCGGCGGCCTAAGACGGAAGTGGACTTCCTGATGCGCTTGCTGCGCGAATACCTGCGCAAAGAGCTGCCCGTCATACATAAAAACAATATCCGGCTGCTGGTGATTGGACGTTCGGACCAGATACCCGAGGCGGTGAACCACGACATCGAGCGCGCGATGACCACCACCGCGGGGAATACAGGAATGAAGCTGGTGGTGGCGCTGAATTACGGCGCGCGGGCGGAGTTGGTGGACGCGTTCAACCGAATTCTGGATACCATACGGCATAACGGCGCCACGCAGACGCCGGTGGACGAAAAGACCATCAGCGACCATTTGTATACGGCGGGGCTGCCCGACCCGGATCTGCTCATCCGCACGAGCGGGGAAATGCGCGTGAGCAATTTTCTACTGTGGCAGATTGCGTACGCGGAAATCTACGTGACCGAAACGCTGTGGCCGGACTTCAACCGCGCGCGGCTGTTCGAGGCGCTGATTGATTTTCAAAAGCGCGAGCGGCGGTACGGCGGGTTGAGCGCCGCCCCGCAGAGCGGGGACGAAACGCTGCCGGAAGCGGTCGGGGCGAGCGCGCACGGGCGCGCACGGCATTGAGGCGCGGCTTCGTGAAGGACCAATCCCAGACAATTTGGCGGAGAGCGCAATGAGCGGCACTGCTGCGCGCGTGCTGACAGCCATCGTGCTAATCCCGCTGGTGGTGAGCCTCGTGCTGTGGGGGCCGACGTGGCTGGTGGCGGTCGTAGTGGCTGGCATCATTCTTTTGGCGCTGCATGAGTTTTTTGCCCTCGGCGCGAAGATGAACATGCCGGGGTATCCGCTATTCACGATGTTTTGCGCGCTGGGATTGGTGATGAATATGGCATGGCTGCCTATGGCATGGCTGCTTGCGAGAATATGGTCGCTGGAGGTGAATGCGCTCTTCTTGTCGATCGTGGCGCGACTTGCAGGCTCGACGGGGCTGATATTGTTTTATTTTCTGCTCGGAATTGCTGTCCTGACCCTTAATTCCCGTCGTGCGATCGCCGCTGCGCTGCCGGACGGCGCAGTGAGCGCGGCAGGAATGCTGTTCGTTGCCTGGCCGCTGAGTACGCTGGTCGAACTCCACGCGAGGATGCCGAAGCTGCTGCTGTTCGCGCTTGTGCTGGTGTGGGCAGGCGACACCGCAGCTTTCTTTGCCGGGCGGGCGATGGGGAAACATCTTCTTGCGCCGGTCATTAGCCCCAAGAAAACCTGGGAAGGCGCTATAGCCAATGTGCTGGGTTCGCTCCTCGCTGGATTCGTATTTTCCAAATGGATAGACATCACGCTCGCACACTGCTTGTCAGTGGCCGTCCTCGTCAGTGTGGCGGGGCAGATGGGGGACTTGTTTGAGTCGGCGTGGAAGCGCGGCGCGGGGGTGAAAGATTCGGGAAGCATTCTTCCCGGGCATGGTGGCATTCTTGACCGGATTGATGCGCTGCTCCTCGCTGCACCGGTGGTTTGGTGGTATTTTTATATGCTCCGCTGAAACCATGAAGCGCCTGGCCATTCTCGGTTCGACGGGCTCCATCGGGCGGCAATGCCTGATTGTGGTGGAGTCTCTGCCGGGAAGATTTGTGGTGGTGGGGCTGGCGGCGGGGGCGAACGTCGAGGTGCTGGCGGAGCAGGTGAAGGCGCACCGGCCGGACGTGGTGTCGGTGGCGCGAGAAGATTTGGTGCAGCAGCTGGCGGAGCGGCTGCGCGGGATAGGGATTGATCCGCTGCCGGAGATTCAGCATGGCGCGGCGGGAATGGAAGCGGTGGCCACGCATCCCGACGCAGAGATGGTGCTGTCGGCGGCGGTGGGAGTGGTGGGGCTGCCGGCGACGTACGCGGCGGTGAGATGCGGGAAGCAGATTGCGCTGGCGAACAAAGAAGTATTGGTAGCGGCGGGCGAGCTGGTGACGGCGGCGGCGCGGGAGAAAAACGTCGAGCTGCTGCCGGTGGATAGCGAGCACAACGCGATTCATCAGTGCCTGCGCGGCGGCGAGCGCAAGGAAGTGAAGCGGCTGATTCTGACGGCGAGTGGCGGGCCGTTCCGCAAAACGCCGCTGGCGGATATGGACAAGGTGACGCCGGAGCAGGCGCTGGCGCATCCCAACTGGCGCATGGGGAATCGAATCACCGTGGACTCCGCGACGATGATGAACAAGGGCTTCGAAGTGATCGAGGCGCGCTGGCTGTTTGGGATGGAGCGCGAGCAGATTGACGTGGTGCTGCACCTGCAGTCCACGGTGCACTCGATGGTGGAGTTTGTGGATGGGTCGATCATCGCGCAACTCGGGCTGACGGACATGCGCGTGCCCATCCAATATGCGTTAACCTATCCGGAGCGGGTCGCGTCCAATGGGTGGAGCTTCGACCTGGGGAAGATGAAGCGGCTGGACTTCGGGAAAGTGTCCACGCGGCGCTACCCCTGCCTGCGGCTGGCGCGAGAAGCGATGCGCAAGGGCGGCGCGCTGCCGTGCGCGTTGAATGCGGCGGATGAGATTGCGGTGGCGGCGTTCCTGGAGCGGCGGCTGAACTTTACGGGGATTGCAGCCGTAGTAGAGGATGTGCTGGGAAAAATGCCGCGGATGAAGTTGACGAGTATGGATGATGTTCTAGCCGCGGACGGCGAGGCGCGGCGGCTGGCGCAAGAGGCGGTAGCGAAGAGGAGTTTGCAGGGGGCGCCGGCAAGTGCGTAGTCGAGTGCGAATTCAAAGAGGGCGAAAGGATTCATGGGCGATCTTCTAACCATTATTGTTTCAACGGCCATCGTGCTGGGGATCATGATCCTGGTGCACGAGTGGGGGCACTTTGTGGTGGCGCGCGCGTTCGGCGTGCGCGTGGACGTTTTTTCGATCGGATTTGGCCCGCGCATCTGGGGACGCAAGCGCGGAGACACCGACTACCGGGTGAGCGCGTTGCCGCTGGGCGGGTACGTGAAGATGGCCGGGGATAATCCCTCGGAAGAGCGCGCGGGCGCGCCGGACGAGTTTCTCTCCAAGCCGCGCTGGCAGCGGGCGATTATCGCGCTGGCCGGGCCGGCGATGAATATTCTGATGGCTGCGTTCATCCTGTGGAGCCTGTTTGTGCTGGTGGGCGAGGGCGTGCCCAAGTATTACGATACACCCGCGGAAATCGCCGCGGTGCCAGTCAAATCGTCGGCGGAGCGCGCAGGCATCCAGACGGGCGACCGCATCGTGGACGTCAACGGCGTGCGCGTGGCGACGTGGGGCCAGGCCCTGGAGCGCATGTCCGTGTTGCTGCCGAAAGACGATCTTTCCGTGACGCTGGAGCGCGGCGGCGCGCCGTACACGGTGGAAGTGAAATCGAAAACGCCATTCGAACTGGGCGACGCGCTGGGCTATCCGCGCGACCCTTCCATCGTCAACGAGCTTTCCCGGGGCATGCCCGGCGAAGCCGCGGGGATGAAGGCGGGGGACGAAATCGTGGCGATCAACGGCACCCCGATGGTGAGTTGGATCCAATGCGTGCAGGCCATCCGCGGCTCGCGCGGGGAAGAGATTCTGTTCGACCTGAAACGCGGCGAGCAAACCCTGCAAATCACGGTGAAGCCGGTGCTGGGGCGCAGCGAAGCGGGCGGCCCCGCGTGGCAAATCGGTTTTCGCAACCGGGCGAACCTGGTCTATCACCGACTGGCGCCGCTGCCGGCGGTGAAAGAGGCGTTTGAACGGACGCGAGATACCGCCGCGCTCATCGTCACCGTGGTGGCGCAGTTGTTCACGGGAAAAGTGGCGCTGCGGGAAATGTCCGGAGTCATCGGAATTTCGCACGAAGCCGGGCAGGCCGCCAAGCGCGGGCCGGTGGACCTGGTGCTGCTGATGGCCAGCATCAGCTTGAACCTGGGAATCCTCAACCTGCTGCCCATTCCAATTCTGGATGGCGGGCACCTGCTGATGCTGTCGGTGGAAGGCATTTTGCGGCGCGACCTGAGCCTGGCGGTGAAGGAACGTTTTGTGCAAGTGGGGATGGTGTTCCTCTTGGTCGTTTTCGCCATCGTCATGTACAATGACGTGTTGAAACTCCTACCCAAACGCTAGAAAGAGGAAACTGGCCGAATGAGACCGGCAACGCTAGTTCCGCGAAGAGTGACGCGCCCGGTGCGCGTGGGACGCCTGACCATCGGCGGAGACGCGCCCGTGGCGGTGCAGTCCATGACCAAGACGGATACGCGGGACGTCGACGCCACGCTGCGGCAGATCGAGCAGATGGAAGCGGTGGGCTGCGAAGTGATCCGCATGGCCGTCCCCGACGCGGAAGCGGCAGCCGCTGTCGCCGAAATTCGCAAGCGCACGCAGGCCGTGCTGGTGGCGGACATCCATTTTCAATTTCGGCTCGCGCTGGCGGTGCTCGACGCGGGCATCGACAAGCTGCGCATTAATCCCGGAAACATCGGCGACGCGGATAAAGTCCGCCAGGTAGTAAAGAAGGCACAGGCGTGCAAGGTGCCCATGCGCATCGGCGTCAACGCCGGGTCGCTGGAGCGGCACCTGCTGGAGAAATACGGCTATCCCACGCCGGAAGGCATGTGCGAAAGCGCGCTCTTCCACGTGAAAATTCTGGAAGAGTTTGATTTCCGAGACATCATCATTTCGCTGAAGGCGTCGAGCGTGAACATGACCGTGGCCGCGTACCGCCTGCTGGCCAAACAAGTGGACTATCCGTTCCACCTCGGAATTACGGAGGCGGGGACGCAGTTTTCCGGCACAATCAAGTCAGCGATTGGATTGGGAATGTTGCTGGCGGAGGGCATCGGCGATACCATCCGCGTTTCGCTGGCGGCGGACCCGTGCGAGGAAGTGCGCGTGGGCTTCGACATTTTGAAGTCACTGGAGATCCGCTCGCGCGGGCCGATGATTATTGCGTGTCCCACGTGCGGGCGGCTGGAAGTGGACCTGTTCAAGATTGTGGGCGAAATTGAGCAGCAGACCGCGCACATCCAGGAACCGATTTCCGTGGCGGTGATGGGCTGCGCGGTAAACGGGCCGGGCGAGGCGAAGGTGGCGGACCTCGGCGTGGCCTGCGGCGTGGGTAACGGCGTGTTGTATCGCGACGGACATGCGTTCCGGCGCGTGTCGGAAGAGGACATCGTGCCCGAACTGATTAAGGAAATTGAGGCGTACATCGCCGACCGTAAGGCCGGGCGTCCCACAGAACCCGCGGAGAAACTGGAAATTCCGGAAAACTCCAACATCGTCACTCTCGCCCCGAGCAGCGCCACCGACTGAAGCAGGGAAGAGAACATGCCTCTCAGGCCGCAACGCCGGATGTCTTCCGGCGAACGGATCAACGCCAACGAAAAGCCCGGGCGCTTGCAGGCGGAACTCAGCAAGCGCGGCATCCGGCTGACCCGCCAAAGGCGAGTGCTGCTTCGGGTGATGGAAACGGCGCGACGACACCTCGATGCGCACGACCTGCTGCGGCAGGCGCGAAAATTCGACGCGCGCATTAACCGCGTCACCGTGTACCGCACGATTGATCTCCTGAAACGCCACGGACTGATTGACGAGCTGGACCTGCTGCACCTGCGCGGCGACCGGCACTTCTACGAAAGCCACGCGCTACGCGATCACATTCACATCGCCTGCCTGCGCTGCGGCAAGGTGCGCGAGTTCGAGAGCCGCCTGTTTGAGCGACTCAAGCGGCAGATCGAACGCGACCTGCATGTCAAAATCACGGTGGCGCGGACGGAAATCGGCGGATACTGCGAGACCTGCCGGTAGTAAATCTTCCAGCCAGTCCTGACCCTCTGCGAGCCGTGTTCCCTGCGTGCAACAAGGTTGCATCCTAGTTGCAACAATGTTGCGAATGCTCTTGACAGGGGATAGCGTCCGGGTGTAGGGTAGTGTCTTGTTGCAAACTAGTTGCAACTGGGGCCGCCGCCCCGCCCGTTGGAAAGGACATCTCCCTTGCTCCGCTTCTCTTGTTGGATTTTCCTGCTCCTGTTCATTTTCTTTGTCCTGCTAGTTTCCTCCGCAGTCGCCGTACCGAATATTTCTCTGCGCGGACGCGTCCTGGACGCCTCCGGCGCAGTGATTCCCGGCGCCCGCGTATCTGCTTACAGTTCTGCGGGCGTCCCGGTGGCCTGCGCCGCGGCTAATGCCGAGGGAAAGTTTTCTCTGGAAAATCTCTCGCCGGGGCGTTACGAGGTCGTGGCCAGCCAGCCCGGGCTGGAAGCGGCGTCGCGGGCGGTGGATGCCACGAGCGGCGAGCCGGAAGAGATTGTGCTCACGCTGCGAGTGGGCGTGGTGTCGAGCACGGTGACCGTGACGGCCAGTCGCGGCCAGCCGGAGGATGCGCAGAGCGTGCCGCACGGACTGAGCCTGGTGGACGCCGGGCAGCGCATGACGCGGCCGGCGATGATTCTTCCGCAAATGTTGCGCGAAGAGCCGGGAGTGCACGTGCAGCAGACCACGGCGCACCAGGGCGCGGTGCTAATCCGGGGACTGACTGGACAGCAGGTGCTGCACCTGATTGACGGGGTGCGCTTCAACAACTCGACGTTTCGACCCGGACCGAACCAGTATCTGTCCACGGTGGACCCGGGCTTTGCGGAGCGCGTGGAAATCCTGCGCGGGCCAAACGCCACGCAGTACGGCAGCGACAGTCTGGGGGGCACCATCAACCTGCTGCCGCCGCGTCCGGTGGGCGTGGCCACGCGCGCGCAATTGCACGGCGAAATGTCGCCGTTTTTCCGCAGCGCGGACCTGGCCGGCGGAAGCAGCGCGCGGATTTCGTATGGCACGGAGAAAGTGCACGTCCTCGGCGGCGGCGCATTCCGCCGCGGGCAGGATTTGCGAGCCGGAAAGGGCGGGGACTCGCACGCGGCAGTGACGCGCTTTCTGGGCCTCGACTCCGGCGTGCTGGGCGACCGTTTGCAAGATACGGCGTTCACGCAGTGGGCCGCGTACGTGCGTTTCTTTGCCAACCCGGGGGGCAACCAGACGCTGTCGATGACCTACCATCGCGGCGAGCAACTGGGCGAGCGGCGCTATGACCAGTTGAACGGCGGGAACGGCAACCTGATTAACTCGTTCGACCCGCAAGTGCTGGACTTTTTCTACGCGCGCTATGAGAAGCAGAGCCTGGGGTGGCTGGACTCGCTCAGCGGGACGTTTTCCTACAACCGGCAGCGCGACGCGCGACGCGCGCAAGGCGGCAGCGGCAATCCGCTGGCCACCATCACCAGCGAAAATAATGTCACGTCCGTATTCGGCTATCAGGGACAGGGCACCACGCACTTCGGACGACACCACATCGTTCTGTTCGGCGGAGAGGTGTACGACGAATTTATCGGCTCCACGGCGCAAACGCTGAACCCGGCGACGGGCGCGGTGGCTACAGTGCGCGCGCGGTTTCCCGACGGCAGCCGCTACTCGAGCTACGGCCTTTTTGGGCAGCACAGCTCGGAATGGTTTTCCGGGCGATTGCACACGCAGGCGGGCCTGCGCGCGAGCGGCATACGCTTCCGCACGTTTGCGGCGAAAAACCCAGTGGTGGGCGGGGTGGCCAGCGTGCCCGACTTTTCGTCGCGGCTGCATGACGTGACGTTTCAAGCGGGCGCATCGTATCGAGTGCTGCAACCGGTGACGGTTTTTCTTTCGCTTTCGCGCGGGTTCCGTGCGCCGAACGCGACAGATTATTCCTCCGTTGGACTCACTTCCAACGGCTTCGAGGTTTCGCCAGGGCAGGCAGCGAGTGCGGGCGGATTCATCGGCACAAGCGCGGGGAGCACGGCCATCTCCACGGGCCGCCGGGCGAATCAACTCGAGCCGGAAGCGCTGTGGGACCTCGAGGGCGGAGTGCGTTTGAATGCGGGCCGCATTTCGGGGAGCTTCAATCTGTTTCAGTACAACCTGAAAGACTTCATCACCAAGCGGACGCTGATCCTTGCGACGGGCGCGGTGGGGCAGAGCATCGGCGGCGCAGCGATTGTGACGCAACTGGCGTCGGGCGCAGTGATTACTGCGCAGGATCCGCGGCCGGTGCTGACGCGCGCCAACACCGGTCGAGTGCGCATCCATGGGTTTGAAGGTGAGACGAGCGTGAAGCTGACGTCCGCACTGCAACTGCGCGGGCAGGTTTCCTACTTGCGCGGCGTGGACCGGGAAGCGGGCGGCCCGCCGGATATCGAAGGCGGCCTACCGCCGCTCGAGGGATTCGCGGCGGTGCGCTGGCAGCCGTCGGGACGCGCGTACTGGGTGGAGACCTACAGCTTGTGGTCCGACCGGCAAGCGCGGCTGTCGTCGATTGAGCTGGCGGACCAGCGCATCGGGGCCGTGCGTACGCGCGCGTCCATCGCGGCGTACTTCAATAACGGGGCGGTGGCGCGCGGGTTGGTACAGGCGGGCGTTCTGCTGCCCACCGGGGAAACGCTGGCGAAGGTGCAGGACCGCGTGCTGGGCGCGGGCGTGACGAGCGCGCCGATGTTCACGAAATCGCCGGGATTCGCCACGCTCAACTTCCGGGGCGGCTATCGCGCCGGGGAACACTCCGAACTGGTGTGGATGCTCGAAAACGCGCTGGACAAGAACTACCGCACGCATGGGTCGGGAGTGGATGGGGCGGGGCGGAACGTGCAAGTGACGTACGTGTTGCGGTTCTAAAATGGTTCAGGACAGGCTGGTCCCGAGGTATCGGGAGCCTGTCCTACGAATTCCGCCAAGGTGCTTCGGTTCGAGTTTTCTTGCAAATTACGCCAACTCCGCATATATCATTCGCCGCATGTGGGCTGAAATCCGCAAATACCTTTTCTCGCGATACCTGAACGTGTTGCTGGTGTTTGTGCCCGGGCTGCTGGTGCTCGAATACATGCACGTGGGGGCGGTGTGGCTGTTTGCCGCGTCGGGGCTGGCAATTATTCCGTTGGCGGGCGTGCTGGGCGACGCGACGGAAGAAGTGGCCGCGCGGATGGGTCCCGCAGCGGGCGGACTGCTGAGCGGCACGCTGGGGAATGCCACGGAGTTGATCATCGCGCTGATGGCCCTCCGTGTGGGCGAAATTGACGTGGTGAAAGCGTCCATCACCGGCAGCATCCTTGGAAATTTGCTGCTGGTGTTCGGGCTGAGCGTGTTCGTCGGCGGCTTGGGGCGGGTGAAGCAGACGTTTGAGCGGACGCATGCCGGGGTGAACACGGCGATGCTCATGCTCGCCGTGGTGGGACTGGTGATGCCCGCGGTGTTCGACCTGGTGGTGTATGGGTCGCTGGAGCGCGACTCGCCACTGATTCAGAAGCTGAGCCTGGCGACGTCGGCGGTCCTGATCGCGACTTATCTGGCGAGCTTTCTGTTTTCGTTTCGCACGCACAAGCATTTATTTCAGGCGGAAGAGCATCACGCCACCTCGATGAGCCGGAAGTCGGCGCTCACGCTGCTGATTGGCGCGACGCTGCTGATCGCGTGGTCGAGCGAAGTGCTGGTGGGCCAGATCGAGGCGGCCACCAAAGCGCTGGGCATGACCAAGTTTTTTGTGGGCGTGATTGTGGTGGCGATCGTGGGCAACGCGGCGGAACACTCGGCGGCGGTGGTGGCGGCGCGGAAAAACAAAATGGATTTGTCGCTGACCATCGCGGTGGGGTCGAGCGTGCAGATTGCGCTGCTGGTGGCGCCGCTGCTGGTGTTTGCCAGCCACGCGCTGGGACACCCGATGTCGCTGGTGTTTAACGGATTCGAAATTGTGTCGGTGATTCTGTCCGTGCTGGTGGTGTCGCTGGTGGCCATGGACGGAGAGACGAACTGGTTTGAAGGCGTGCAACTGCTTGCGGTGTACCTGATCCTGGCGATTGCGTTTTTCTTTGTGCCGATGTGAGGGATGGTTCGATGGAGACTGCTAGGCTGATTCAATCGTCGATCTTGGAATACAGACAATTGGTGGCATTGCCGCATCATTCACGATCTCTACCAACGGCCTGTCCCACGTATCTCCCCACTTGGCCTGTAGGCAAACATCTACAGACTTGCAATTTGTTGCCGTTAGCTTGATGTCGAATCTGAAGATGTCAGTCCTGTTGAATAAGTCCACGATTCGCAATGGCGTAGTTATATTGCAGAGACAAAAACTACCGTGATCTCGAAGAAACCAAAATACATTTAAGCGGTGGTTGACTCCCGGCTTAAGATTAACTGGAGAAAACTCTCCGTAAATTGACCATCCCAGAGGCAATGGTTCGTCAAACTCTGTCTTCCACTCCCCCCTATCCTGTATCCATTTGCGAATCTGCAATAGAAAACCCGCACAATTGTCCACCGGAGAGTCCGTTAAACATACTGGAACAAGCTGGACATACACGCATGGGCCAGCGCCCTGTGTTGGCGTCGGCGTGATACGGAAGTCATTGACCGCCAATTTCGGTGTGAGTCTATCTTGTAATTGTGAAACCACTTCGTCGTGCTTCCATTGTTTGGTTACAGACTTTTGATATCCGCCTTCAATTACGATAAACAGTATGGCCACAAGAACAACAACGATAGTCCAAAGTGGAGAGAATCGCGGAAGGTTCAGAGCAATCGGCAGGTCTATTAGCGGCAGCCAAGTCGAGAGAACTTCGTAGATAGTGGCGATGGCAATCACAGTCACCACCAGCACATTCTTTGTAGAGTGTTCGGAACACTCGACAAGATAGTGTCGCCGCGACGGAGATTCTGGATTGAACATAATGGGAGTGTAGCGCACCCCTGCGCCAAGGGTATATTCCTACTGGAAAGCCTGTCCTTCGACCCCGAGGCCGGAGCCTCGGGGCTCGATGCGCGGGCCGTCTAAAGACCGCCCCTACATTAACCGCTTCGGCGTGCTCATCCTGTTCCTGGTCCGTTGAGAGAAACAGAAGAGGCGCGGGGGTAAACCCCGCGCTACACATACAACTAGAAGGGGTCGGGGGCGTGGCGGGGGCGGGTGCGCATGGAGTCGCGGGCACGGTCGAGGCGGCGGAAAAATTTGCGCGCGCTGGCGATGTCGCGGTCGATTTGCGCGCGCAGCTCGTCGGGGCCGGCGAACTTCATTTCGTCGCGCAGGCGCACCCAGAATTCGATCGCCAGCCATCCGGTGCGCAGCTCCGTGGAAAAATCCAGCAGGTGCGTTTCGATGGAGAGTTTTGTCCCATTGAAGGTGGGGCGCACGCCGATGTTGGTCACCGAGCGATAGACGCGGCTGGGGCGGTCGGCGGGATGGCGGGGCAGTCCGATGGCGGTGCCTTCGCCGGGATTGAGAGCAATCCACGTCTCCGTGGCGTACACGCCCATCTGCGGGAGGAGTTCCTGATCGGGGGCGAGGTTGAGGGTGGGCACGACGAGGCGCTTGCCGGTGCCGGTGCCGGGCTGGACGGAGCCGGTGAGGCAGAACGGGTGGCCGAGGCGGCGCGCGGCGCGAGTGGTTTCGCCGGCGCGCACGGCATCGCGAATGCCCGTACTAGAAACGATTTCCTTGCGCATGAAAACGGGAGAAATCACCTCTACGTCGAAGCCCAACTTGGCACCCAGGTCGATGAGCAGTTTGACGTCGCCGGCCTGCTTATGGCCGAAACGGAAGTTTCCGCCGACGAGGATGAGGCGAGCGTTCAACTTCTCCACCAGGATTTTTCGCACGAACTCTTCCGCGGAGAGGCGAGAAAGCTCCAGGTCAAAGGTCATCACGAGGGCAGCATCGAGTCCCATTTGTTCCAGGCCAAACAGGCGTTGTTCCATGGGAACGATGAGATGGGGCGCGGTGCCGGGGCGCAGCACCTTCATGGGGTGCGGGTCAAAGGTGACCACGGTGGCCATGGCGTTGAGCGCCCGCGCGCGCTCGATGAGACGGTCGATAATTTTCTGATGGCCGAGGTGCAGGCCGTCGAAGTTGCCGATGGTCACCACAGTGGGTTGGCGTCCCGAGCCCTCGGGACCGAACTGCGCGGCCCAGCCCTCCAGCGAGACGAAGAGTTGCATGGCCATCAGCAGGCCACCTCGAAGGAAAGGCCGTCGTGAGCCAGGCGCACGCCCGCAGGAAGCTTAGCGTTGACCTCTTCGTGGGCGAGGTCGTGGGCGATGTGCGTGAAGTAGGCGTTGCGCGGCTTGAGGTCGGCGATGAGCGCGAGCGATTGGTCCACGCTGGAGTGCATGGGGTGCGGGTCGAAACGCAGGGCGTCGAGGATGAGGTGGTCCAAATCGCGGAGCAGCGCGCGCGAGGAATCCGGGACGCTGCTGAAGTCGGTGAGATAAGCGGCACGGCCGAAACGGAAGCCGAGCACGGGCATCGCGCCGTGCATGGCCGGAACCGGAATCACGCGCAGTCCGAATAGATCGAACGGCCCGTCGATGGGGTGGAGGCTCACGCCGGGAATGGTGCTCTGCGTGGGGGCTTCGTCGAAGATGTAGGCGAAGGTGCGGGAGATGATGGCCAGTGTTTCGCGCGAGCCGTAGAGAGGGATTTCCGCGCGCTGGTGGAGGTTGAAGGGGCGAATGTCGTCGAGGCCAAGGATGTGGTCGGCGTGGCCGTGGGTGAAGAGCACGGCGTCGAGGCGCTTGAGGCCGCAACGCAGCGCTTGCTGGCGGAAGTCGGGGCTAGTGTCGATGACGATGTTGTGCCCGTCGAACTGCAAGAGCACCGAGGGGCGCGTGCGATTGTCGTGCGGGTCGGCGGAGCGGCAGACGCGGCACTCGCAGCCGATGGTGGGTACGCCCATCGAGGTGCCGGATCCTAAAACAGTCAGCCGAAGGCCGGGCATGGGGAGTTACGGCTTGGCGCCGGGCTCTTCGCGGCGGGCTTTGTCGACGGCTTGCGAACGGTCGAGAAAGGTGAGCTGCAACTGGCCGAGAACTTCGGCGAGCAGGCGATCATCCTCCTGGGCGAGATTGCCGGCGGACTTTTCGCGCAGGGCTTCGAGCATGTCAATCAGCTCGCGGGCGGTTTCCAGATCGATAAACGCCTGGCCGGTGCGCGGGTCAGGGACGCCGAGGCAGACCACCGCGTTTTGCGCGAGGAAGTCGACGAGCTTCTGGAAGGACGCTGATGCGCGCGGAGTTTCCGCAGGCGGCGCAGTGGCAGCAGCCGGAGACGTTGCGCTTTGCGGAGCCACCGCTGCCGGACTTGCCGCAAGGATGGGGACCGCGGCGGGCGAGATTTTTTCAGACTTATCCTGCTCGGCGGCCTCCGGGCGCAAGTCGCCTTCGGAAGTGAACATGCGGCGGTCAATCACTTTGAATGATTCGTCGTTCTTGTTCTGGGTCACAGGACTCCGCTCTAGGAATGAGAATTGCGCGACGATTGCAAAGAGGGAGTGTAACACTCTCCGCGAAGCGCCTACAACTGCGCCAATTGCACGGTACTGTCCTAATTTGAATTTCTGAAAATACTGGCGGGGTGGGGCATCGCCAATGACGGTGCCCCGCCATTATGCCACCGGCTAGGTGCGTTACGGTGGTGCGCCCTTACGGACGGGGCTCAGACCTCTTCTGTTGAGCAAGAATGTGGCCAACAGGATAGAATCCGCCTATTGGTGTGCTATGACGGCTCAAATGAAAATTCTCGCTGCTTTATCTGAGAGTCCACTTTGTGACGACTGTCTCTCGGAGGCTTGTACCGAATACCCAAGACAGCAAGTGAATCAACGGTGCGCGTACTTGCTTGAAGTCGGCCACATGAAACGTGAGAAGGCGCCATGCCCCAAATGCGGCAAATGGAAGTTCGTGAACAGTATAGAGGAAGGAGCAGTTGAGCGGCTTCGTCGGCGAAGCACGACGATTTACCTGGCGCCAAACCAAGTAGAAATCAAGCCTTTCACCGAGAGCGAGATTCGAGAAAAGTTGCTCAGCATTCGCGTCAGGCAAGAGGATAAAGGCCCGAAGTGGTCTAGTATCGTACCGCCAACCAGTGCAGCCGTGTTTGGCGACGATATATACGTAGCAAAGTCTTCTAATGGAACAGTCTCTCCGTCAGAAAAGTTGGCTGCTCTTCTTATTGATGCCAGGAACATGTATGCGTGGCCCAAAGGGGAATCACCTGCTGCCAGTCAGAAGAGAATAATTGACTTGGAAACTGAAACGCGGCAGCGCATCGAAGACCTGGATTCTCAGAAAGCACATCAGATAGTTCAGCTAGTGTCGATTTGGGCTGGAAATAATGCACTGGCACAGCGGAACATTGATACTGCAATCCTTCCGCGGAAAATCGAATTCGAAGACTCTATACGGAGACTTTTAGTTCCTAGCTCCATCAAAGGCGGCTTGGAGTCGCTTGCAATACAAAAAGGTATTCGTCTCGTCATGGCAACGAAGATTTATCGGTTTTGCTCGCCAGATGTGGGCGCGGCACTAGACCGCCATTCTTCGTACTTCTTTAACTCTTTGCCCGTCAACTATGCTGGCCGAGTGGTGGAAACATGCACTCGGTTCAAACGTGAATGGTGGATTAAACGTCGAACGAGCCGTCTTGCCGCCTACACGCCTCGAGGGCATGAGGTGAACTTCAAGGAATACCTCGACACTTATCTGCCGTTGATGGCGGCACTCGCAGAAAGCCTAAACCGTCAAGGATGCAAGTACCTGTGTGCAGCATCTTCTTTGGAAAAAAAATGGCGGCCAGCTGATGTTGAAATGGCCGCTTATCATTGGTGGTCGCGCCACGGGCCATCCTAAAAAAGAGAGACCTTATAACGATTCTCTAGGCAATTCAAATTCCAAACTCCTTTTCTGCGGCATTTTTATGTGTGAGCCTATCACGAAATAAATTTCCAATTAGGACAGTACCAATTCCAGCTTGTAATAGTGTGCCGCGTTCCGTTAGATTACTTCGTTCTTCAGTTGGCCGGAAAGACGACCTGTGGCAACCCGCAAGTCCAACAAAGCAGGGAAGAGTTCACGGAAGAATTCAGCCGCTGCCAAGCGCCGAGCACCGCGCGCCGCTGCGCCGGTGAACCTGCACGGGCGCGCGCATGCGCTGACGGCGGGCGAGTGCTTTGAAGCGCTTGTGAAACTCCAGGAGAGCTTGCTCGGGCTCGGGGGCTGCCCGTGGGACCGCGAACAGACGCACGAAACGCTGCGCACGTATTTGATCGAAGAAACCTACGAAGTGCTGGAAGCGCTGGAGGCGCGGGACTTCAAGCGGCTGCCCGGAGAACTAGGCGACCTGCTGCTGCAGATCGTGTTTCACGCGCAACTGGCGCGGCAGGCCGGGCGGTTCGACATTCGCGACGTCATCGAGCGCATCCACACCAAAATGGTGCGGCGACACCCGCACGTGTTTGGCGAGGTGAAGGCGGCCACGTCGAAGGCCGTGCTCAAGAACTGGGAAGAGATTAAGACGGAGGAGCGCGCGGCGAGCGGTGAAAAAGTTTCCGCGGTCAAGGGTACGAAATCCATTCTGGAAGGCGTTCCGCACGCGCTTCCGGCGCTGCTGGAGGCCTACCAGCTCACGCGGCGCGCGGCCAATATCGGGTTTGACTGGGCCGACGTGGAAGGTATCCTCGAAAAGCTGAAAGAAGAAACGGCGGAGCTGCGCGAGCATCTGGGCCCGCGGCGCAAAGCAGGCACACAGCAACGCGTGGAAGAAGAGATGGGCGATCTGCTCTTCGTGGCCGTCAACTTGGCGCGATTCCTGCGCGTGGACCCGGAAATTGCGTTGAAGAAAGCGAACCGAAAATTTATTTCCCGCTTCCGCGCCATGGAACAGGAAGCCGCGCGGCGGGGCGGACGGCTGGCGGACGTGCCCCGCGATGAAATGGAAGCGCTGTGGGATCGCTCGAAGAGGACGGCATGAACACCGCAGGGAAACAAGCGCCGGCGCCGGGGCAGGGCATCGAGATTCGTCACTGCCACGAGCTCGCCGATTTCGAGCGCTGCATGGAGCTGGAGCGCGAAGTGTGGGGCGGCAATGACCGCGACCTGGTGCCGTCCACTATTTTCGTGGTGGCGGACGAAACCGGCGGCCAGGTGTTCGGCGCGTACGACGGACAAGCCGGCTGGCGAATGGTGGGATTTACGCTGGCCATGGTGGGCCTGCACGGCGAACGGCGCTACCTGCACTCGCACATGACGGCGGTAGTGCCCGAGTATCAGAACCGCGGCATCGGACGCATGCTGAAACTTTTCCAGCGCGAGGAGGCCCTGCGGCGAGGCATCGAGCTGGTGGAATGGACGTTTGACCCGCTGGAAATACGCAACGCGTACTTCAACCTGGTGCGGCTGGGCGCGGTGGTGCGGCGGTACAAGTCGAACGTGTACGGCATTACGTCCAGCCCGCTGCATGGCGGCCTGCCCACGGACCGGCTGGTGGCAGAATGGTGGCTGGATAGTCCGCGGGTGGTGGCCGCTCTGGAGAAGGGCGCGGCGGAAACGCGTCCCGCGGGAGATGCGAAGGCGGTGCGTATCCCCGTGCCGCGCGAGATACAGAATTGGAGAACGACGGACCGCGCGAAGGCTACCGACGTGCAACGCCAAATCCGTGAAGAATTTCAGAAATGGCTGGAGCGGGGCTATGCTGTGACCGGCCTGGAACAGAGCGCCGACGGCGGCAGCTACTGCCTGGAACCATTCGCCGAATTGCCAGGGATGAGCCGATGAAAGTAGACCGCATTTGCCTGCGCGAAATCCGCATGACGCTGCTGACGCCGTTTCAGACCAGCTTCGACATTACGCAGGAGCGCCGGATCTTTCTGCTGGAAGCCAACGTGGACGGCGTCACCGGATGGGGCGAACCCACGGTCGGCGGCACGCCATTCTACAGCCCGGAGACCATCGAGACCGCCTGGCACATCATCCGCGACTTCGTGTGGCCGCTCCTTCGGGGCAGGGAACTTTCCTCCGCCGCGGAAGTGTGGAGCCTGCTGGCCGCCATCCGCGGCCACAATATGGCCAAGGCCGGCATCGAGACCGCGCTGTGGGACGCGGAAGCGAAGCTGCGTGGCGTGCCGCTTTGGAAGCTGCTGGGGGGCATGCGAGAGGAAATTCCCTGCGGCGTCTCCATCGGCATCAAGAAAACTTTGGACGAACTGGTGGCGGCAGTGGAAAAGGAGTTGGCGGCGGGCTACCAGCGCATCAAAATCAAAATCAAGCCCGGGCGCGAGACCTCCGAATGCGAGCGCCTGCGCGACCGCTTCCCGAAGATTCGCCTGATGGTGGACGCCAACTCCGCGTACCGGCGTGAAGATTTTCCGCTGCTACAGGGTCTGGAGCGCTTTTACCTGATGATGATCGAGCAACCGCTGGATTGGGACGATATCTACTCACACGCCGAATTGCAGAAGCAACTCAAGACGCCCATCTGCCTGGACGAATGCATTCACAGCCTGGGCGACGCGCGCGCGGCCATCGAACTGGGCGCCTGCCGCATCATCAACGTCAAACTGGGCCGGGTGGGCGGGCACACTGCGGCGCGGCGCATCCACAACCTCTGCCAAGAACGAAGCGTGCCGGTGTGGTGCGGGGGAATGCTGGAGTCCGGCATCGGCCGGGCGCACAACATCGCTATGTCCACGCTGCCGAATTTCACGCTGCCCGGGGACGTCTCCGCCAGCAAGCGCTACTGGGCGGAGGACATCATCGAACCGGAAGTGACGGTGAGCCCGCAGGGAACCATCCGCCCACCCAGCGGGCCGGGCATTGGCTTCGAGCCGCGCCGCGAACTCATCGAACGGCTCACGGTTCGAAAAGAGGTCCTCTCCTGAACGCAGGCCCCGAGCCATCCCGCGAAAATGGCGGCGATCCTCTCCCGCAGCTCCATCCGCATACGCATCTGCCCCGGCCCCCTGCCGCACTGCTCTACAGCTTGATTGCGCTGATGGTGCTGATGTGGACGTGCAACTTCCTCGCGGCGAAAATCGCGCTTCGTTATTTGGATCCCGTGACTCTGGGGCCGCTGCGCGTGGAACTGGCCGCGTTGATCATGCTCGTGATTTATGCAGGCACGGCGCGACGGCGCGCGGGCGAGCCAAGCGCTAGCAGCGCGTTTGACCGCGGCGACCTGTGGCGTTTTTTCTGGCTCGGCGTATTCGGGGTGGCCGGCAATCAACTACTGTTCCTGATCGGACTGAATTACACGACGGTTGGGCACTCCGCGCTCATCATTGCCACCGGCCCCATCACCATCCTGCTGCTGGCGCGCATGCAGCGGCTGGAGCTGCTCACCGTCAATAAACTGCTGGGCATGGTGCTCTCGTTTTCCGGAGTGGCGCTGTTAGCGTTGGAGAAGGGCATCAGCCTGCAAGCGGGGACGCTCAAGGGCGACCTGATCACGTTTGCGGGTTCGTTTTCTTTTGCGTGCTACACGGTGCTGAGCAAGCGCATCGCGCCGAAGTACGACACCATTTCCATGAACACCTATCTCTACATTTCCGGCGCGGTGATTGTGATGCCGCTGGCGATATGGCGCGCCCTGCGGCTGGATTGGGCGGCGGTGAGCTGGCAGGGGTGGCTGGGGCTGCTGTACCTGGCGCTGTTTGGGTCGGTGTGCGCGTATTTGATTTATTATTGGGCCCTGCGCCACCTGGCGGCGTCACGCCTGGCGGCATTCACCTATTTTCAGCCCGTGCTGGCGACGCTGCTCGGCGTGGCCGTGCTCGGTGAAGAGATGACGCACAATTTGCTGGGCGGAGGCGCGCTGGTGCTGGTGGGAGTGTACCTGGCGGAACGCAGGCCGAAGCGCAAGAGAGCGGATGGCGAGTGATTTCAGAGGACTGACCAGTGGAACTTCTTCGACGGTTGCTCCGAATGCTTCACCTGCGCAGGGCCGTCGCTCGCGCACGACGGCAGGGCAGCCGAGCCGAGTTGGCGCGGGCACTCAAAGGGCTTGGAGAGCTCGAACGATGGCTTCCTGGGGATGCTGCACTACAGCACTACGGAGAGGCCGTCGGCATCTACCGTGAATTGGACGAGCCGCTCGAGCTGGCACACACGGTTCGGCATCTGGGCGACATTCATAATGACAGGCGGCGCCCGAAGCTGGCGGAGCCTTGCTATCACGAAGCCCTTGCGCTCTATCGCCGCTACGGACAGTCTCAGCCGGGCCATTTTGCCAACGCCGTGCGAGTTCTGGCGGTCCTCAAGGAAGAGGCTGGCGAGATGGAGGAGGCGACACGCCTGTGGCGGGAAGCGCACGATCTGTACGCGTCCGTGGGCGAGCCGATGGGTGTCGCGGAAAGTGCTGCATGGCTGGCCCTGCTAGCGCACCGCCAAGGTGACGCGCAGCCTAGCCGTGAATGGCTACGCAAGGCGAGCGTAGCCGCTGAGGCATCACGGCATGCGGACTCGCTAAAGTGGGTGAGCAAGGTCAGAGCAATGCTCGAGGGCGCGCGTTGACACTCGCGGAGGCGCGTGCTAGCTTCACCGCCGGAAAACGATTGATAGAAATTCATAGCAAGGAGCACGGGGCCTGATGAACGCAGCGAACTCTTCCACAGCCACGCAAAAAAAACGCATCGCGGTAATTCCCGGCGACGGCATCGGCATTGACGTCACCGTGGAGGCCGTCAAAGTGCTCAAGGCGGTGGCGGCCGCCGCAGGAAAAACCGTCGAGCTGGTGGAATTTGACTGGGGCGCGGACCGCTACCTGAAAGACGGCACGACGCTGCCGGAAGGCGCCGAGGACATGCTGCGACGGGAGTTCGACAGCGTCTTCGTGGGCGCGCTGGGCGACCCGCGCGTGCCGTCGATGAAGCACGCCGCGGACATTTTGCTCGGGCTGCGCTTCAAGCTGGACCTGTACGTGAACTCGCGGCCGGTGGTGCTGCTGGACAAACGGCTGACGCCGCTGCGCGACCGCGACGAGAAAGACATCCACTTCATCGTTTTCCGCGAAAACACGGAAGGCCTGTACGTGGGCATGGGCGGCATCTTCAAGAAAAACACGCCGGACGAATTGGCCACGCAGGAGGACATCAACACGCGCAAGGGCGTGGAGCGCATCATCCGCTACGCCTACGAGTACGCGCGCAAGCACAAGCTCACCAAGGTGTGCATGAGCGACAAGTCCAACGCGCTGCGCTTCGGGCACGACTTGTGGCAGCGCGTGTTCGCCCTAGTGCAGAAGGAGTACCCGGAAATCGAGTCCAGCCACTGGTACGTGGACGCGCTGACCATGCAGATGATCAAAAACCCGGCGCAGTTCCAGGTGATCGTCACCTGCAACATGTTTGGCGACATTGTGAGCGACCTGGGGGCGCAACTGGTAGGCGGGCTGGGGCTGGCGCCCTCGGGGAATATTCACCCGGGGAAGCTGTCCATGTTTGAGCCGGTGCACGGGTCGGCGCCGAAGTACGCGGGGAAAAACGTGGCGAACCCCATGGCGGCGATCCAGACGGTGGCCATCATGCTCGACTACCTGGGATGGATGGCCGAAGCGGACGCGGTGAATGGCGCGGTGCGCGCGGCGGTCCATGAAGGGAAGACGACGCGGGATTTGGGTGGGCCGCTGGGAACGCGGGAAGTCGGAGATTGGCTGGCGGAGTACGTGAGCAAGAAAGGCGTAGCGCGATAACCAGAGCCACGGCAGCGAAGCGGCTGTCCCTTACGTCCGAAAGGCCCCGCGTCTGAAGACGCGGGCTACACGAGTCGCGCAGCCAATGCCGGCCTCCCGACCGAATGCGTCGGGACAAGTTCCGGCCGGCGCTACAAAGACACGCGACGCGGCTGCAAGAGTTTAGCGAGGACGAAGCCCACGGCGAAGCCGCCGATGTGGGCCCAAAACGCGACGCCGCCCTGGGCGTGCGTACGCATGGAGCCCAGCCCGCCGATGAACTGCAGCAAAATCCAGTAGCCCACAAAGAACATGGCGGGAATCTGCACGGTAAAAAAGACGACCAGCAGCGGGACGAGTGTCACGATTTTGGAGCGCGGGAAGAATACGAAGTAGGCGCCCATCACGCCGGAAATGGCGCCGCTGGCCCCTACAGTGGGCACCGACGAACCCCAGTTGAACGCGGTGTGGATGAGACCCGCGCCGAGGCCGCAGGCCAGGTAAAACAGAAAATAGATTGAGTGCCCCATGCGGTCTTCGATGTTGTCCCCAAAAACCCACAGGAACCACATGTTGCCGATGGCGTGCATCCAGCCGCCGTGCAGAAACATGCTGGTGACCAGCGGCATCAGCGCGCCACCCAAGTTGACGGCGTGGGTGGTGAGCAGCGCGTCGATGCGCGCGGGAACCAAGCCCAGGGTAAAGATGAAGCGCTCGCCGCCGTCCGCGCCCAGCGACACCTGGTAGAGCCACACCAGCGAGTTCAAGGCGATGATGGCGATGTTGATGAACGGCGTGGTGTAGCGCGGATTGATGTCGCGAAGGGGAATCATTTGCTGGCCCCTTTGGCTGTGACGGGCGCCCGCGCCAGTACGCCAATCTCGCTCGGCTTGACGGTGCGGCGGCCTTCGCGCATCAGACGCTCGATCTCCTCCACCGGTTTGATGCCACCGCGCGCGCCGAGTACGGTGCAGTTCAGCGCCGCGGCCGCGCAACTGAAGTCCAAGATGCGCTCCATCGGCCAATCCTGAAGAACGCCGTAGACGAAGGCGCCGTGGAAAATGTCGCCGGCGCCGGTGGTGTCCACCGTGGCGACCTCGAAGCCGGGGCAGGGAAGGAAGCGGCGACCGTCCCAGGCGAGCGCGCCCTCGCGGCCGAGAGTGACACCCGTGAGCCGATTTCCGAAGCGCTGGTTAATCGCCGGGAGAGATTTCGCGAGGTCCGGCTCGCCGGTAAGGCGCGCAGGGAAGTCGCGGGAGGCCATGAGGTAGTCCACAGACTTCAGCAGGTCTTCCACGCCGGGATACAGGTTGTCCATGTCCGCAGTGACCGGGATGCCCGCTTCGCGCGCCCAGAGCGCTGCCTGCGCTGCGGCGGCGGTGTCGTGGCCGTCCACGAGGAGGGCACGGGCGGAGAGGATCCAGTCGCGCTCGAGCTCCTCGGGGTGCAGCTCGAGCCGGGGGTCGCGGCGCCAGAGGATGGTGCGCTCGCCGGTGGGGTCGTCCACGAGAATGAATGCGGACTGGCTGGCGCATTGCGGCACGGCGAAGAGTTGTGCCTCGACGCCGGCGCGGGCCAGCTCGGCGCGCTGCATTTGCGCGGCGGGATCGTCGCCAACTTTTCCGATGTAGCGCGCGCGCAAGCCCCACGCGGCGGAGGCCACCATGGCGCTGGCCACCTGCCCGCCGGGGAGGATGTCGGCAGAGAGGAATTCGACCTTGGAATCGAAGGCGGGGAAGTGGGGAAGACGGATGAGGGTGTCGGTGGCGTTGAGGCCCACGCCGACGACGTCCACGCGCTGCGGGGTGATGTGCATGGCGGAATCACTGTAACCGAGGGGGCGGGAATTGCAAGGGAAGGGAGAGCGGGCCATTGCGTCCGATAACGTTTGGAGGAATGGGGACAGATTAACGTAATCCGGGACGTGCGCGAATCGCCAGGCGGGAGTGCGTTTTCGTGCAGCAGGGAAGCGAAGAAGTAAAGCACGCAGCGAAAGTGGCGAGGATTAGCGCGGCGCCCCCGTGCGCGAGAGATCGTTCGTTTGTACTCCCGGTTTGTGCGCGCGAACGAGGCGAGAGGGGAATTCTCTGCGGGAGTGGCAGAAAGTTTTTGTTGCTGCGCGAAATTATTTTCCATTCGGCTCGGGATTTTTGGATTCTTCGTTTGCTTCATGTGCGCGGGTGTGGTAAGTATTTTTGTTTTAGTTTTGCCGTCGTGCAAGCGGGATACCGGTGCTTGCACATGTCGGCATGCCGACACGCACATGCCGCTGAGGGAGTCGGAAGCGATCGTCCTGCGCACGTATCCACTGGGCGAAGGGGATCGCCTGGTCAGCTTCCTGAGCCGCACGCTGGGTCGCATGCGCGGCGTAGCGGCGGGCGCGCGGCGCACCAAGAGCCGCTTCGGTTCCACGCTTGAGCCGCTCTCGTACATCCGCATCTGGTTTTTCGAGCGCGAGACGCGCGACCTGGTGCGGATCAACCAGTGCGAGCTAATTGAGTCGTTCATGGAAACGCAGAGCGACTACTTGTGCGGACTGGCCCTGGCCCAAGTCAGCGAGATTACAGAAGCCGTTCTGCCGGAGCGCGAGGCGTCCGATGCGGCATTCCGGCTGGTGCTGCTGACCGCGCGCGCGGTGAAGGCCACGCAAAAGACGGAGTTGCCGATGGCCTACTTCATCCTGTGGACGGTGAAGCTGGCTGGATGGCTACCGGAGCTGGACCGCTGCGCACGGTGCGGCGGCGGGCTGGAGGGAGACAAGGCGCACGCGTCGGTGCTGCGCCATGGTCTGCTGTGCGAGAAATGCCGGCTACCGGCGATGCGTCCCATCGCTGCGGCGAGCCTGGCCGCCGCGAACAAGATGCTTACGACGCGCTTGGACAAGCTGGTGGAGCAGTCCGGTGCCGTGCATCCGGCGGCGGACCTGACCGGGCACCTGCTGGAATTGATCGAGCACCAGATTGAGCGCAAGCTGACCACGCGCAGAATGATGGAGAGCAAGGTTTGAGCAAGAAAAGGAAGCCGGCACGCAAGCAGAAGCGCAGCGGAATGACTCTGCAGGATGTCATGTTCAAGCTGCAGAAATTCTGGGCAGCGCAAGGCTGCATCCTGCAGCAACCCTATGACGTGGAGATGGGCGCGGGCACGATGCATCCGGAAACATTTCTGCGCGTGCTGGGGCCGGCTGCTTACCGCGTGGGGTACGTGCAGCCCAGCCGGCGTCCCACGGACGGCCGCTACGGCGAGAACCCCAACCGCCTTTACAAGCATCTGCAGTATCAAGTCATTCTGAAGCCGGCACCTGCGAACATTCAAAACCTTTACTTGAAGTCTCTCGAAGAGCTGGGCATTCGGCTGAGGGATCACGACATCCGCTTCGAGGAAGATAACTGGGAATCTCCGACGCTGGGGGCATGGGGCATCGGCTGGCAAGTACTGCTGGATGGCCTCGAGATCACACAGTTCACCTACTTCCAGCAGTGTGGCGGGCTGAACCTGGATCCGGTTTCCGTGGAGTTGACCTACGGACTCGAGCGCATTACGGCGTTTCTGCAAAACGTGGACAGCGTGTACGACATCCGCTGGAACGACAGCCTCACGTACGGGCAGGTGCGGCTGGCGGAGGAGCAGCAGTTCTCCGTGTACAGCTTCGAGAAGGCGGACGCCGCGGCCGCGCGAACGCACTTCGAATCGTACGAAGCGGAGGCGGCGAAGCTGCTGAAGTCCTTCGGAAGCGCGAAGGGGGAAGAGAAGCGGCGCTTCCCGCTGCTGGCGGTGTACGAGCTGTGCCTGAAGTGCTCGCACTTGTTCAATATTCTGGATGCGCGAGGGGCGATCTCGGTGACCGAGCGCGCGGCGCTCATCGGGCGCGTGCGGCAACTGGCCTGCCGCGTGGCCGCGGGGTACGTGGAGCAGCAAACCGGCCAAGCGGTCGAGGTGCCTGCATGAAGAAGCGCACTTCGAAGATTGCGGCGGCGGAATTTTTCCTGGAGATTGGCTGCGAGGAAATTCCCGCGGGAATGCTGCATCGCGCGGCGAATGAACTTAAAGTGATTCTTGAGAAACACTTTTCCGCAAACCACCTGCTAAACAACTCCGTGGTGGAAACTCTTGGAGCGCCGCGGCGTTTGGTGGCGGCGTGCGAGTCGCTGCGCGTGCGACAGGCGGATGTGGTGCGCGAAGTGAACGGGCCGCCGAAGGCCATCGCCTTCGACGCTGTCGGCGCGCCGACACGCGCGGCGGAAAGTTTTGCGGCGAAGCAGGGAATCAAGGTGGGGGAACTCACTGTCGTGTCCACGCCCAAGGGCGACTACGTGGCCGCCAAGCAGGTGATCAAGGGACGGCCCGCGGCGGAGATCCTGCGCGAAATTCTACCGCGCGTGATTGCGGAGATTCCCTGGCCGCGGAGCATGTACTGGACGAGCGCGGAGGGCCCGCGCTTTATCCGTCCGGTGCGCTGGATTGTGGCGCTGCTTGGCGGGCGCACGCTTCGGTTTACCTTCGGCGAGGTGGCTTCCGGGAATGCGTCTTCGGGGCACAGATTTCTGGGCCAAGGGAAGGTGCAAGTCACAGGGCGCAAGAACTACGTTGCGAGGTTGCGGGCGAGTTTTGTGCTGGCGGAGCCAGCGGCGCGGCGGCGAAAGATCGAACGGGAAATTCACGCGCTGACGGCGAAGCGCGGGCTGCGCGCGCACGCCGATGCGAGGTTGATGGAACAGGTGGTCTACCTGAACGAATATCCCACGGTGATTCTGGGGGATTTTTCCGAGGAATTCCTGGACCTGCCGGACGAGATTCTAGTGACGGTGATGCGCGACCACCAGAAATATTTTGCGGTGGAGCGGCGGGAAGGGGGCCTCGCGCCGCACTTTCTGGCGGTGATCAACATGGACGCGGACCGGCGCGGGCTGGTGCGCGCGGGGCACGAGCGGGTGCTGCGCGCGCGGTTTGCGGATGCGAGATTTTTCTGGCAGCACGATCAGAAATGTCGGCTTGCCGACAATTTGCCGCGGCTGGCGCACGTCACCTACGAATCGCGGCTGGGAAGTTACGCGGGCAAAGTGGAGCGGATGAAATCGCTGGCGGGATGGTTCGCCGGGCAGTGGTTCAACTCCGGCATCCTGCAAGCGGACGTGGCGGGTTCCGTTCGCGCGGCGGAGTTGGCCAAGTGCGATTTAGTCACGGGCATGGTGGGAGAGTTTCCGGAGCTGCAGGGAATTGTCGGCGGACTCTACGCCAAGGAGCAAGGCGAGCCGGACGAAGTGGCCTGGGCGGTCTACGATCACTACCGCCCGCTGGGACTCGAGGAGTCCATCCCGCGCAACCTGACCGGCTGCACGGTGGCGCTGGCCGACAAGCTGGATGCGCTGGTGGGCTGCTTCGCGGTAGGCATGATTCCGTCGGGGTCGAGCGACCCGTTTGCGCTGCGGCGCGCAGCGCTGGGCATCGTGAAGATTATTCTGGAGCGCAAGGTGCCCGTGTCGCTCTCCGCGTCGATTTCCGCGGCGGCGGGGATCCTGGAGTCACAGCCACCGAAAACTCATGTGACCCCGCAAGTGCAGGCGCAGGTGCTGGAGTTCATTGCTGAGCGCGCACGGTACGTCTTCAAGGAGCGGCTGGGATTTGCCTACGACGAAGTGAGCGCCGTCTTGGCGGCCAGCGCCGACGACATGGTGGACGTGGAGCGGCGGCTGGAAGCGCTAAAGGCGATCCGCAAGACGAAGAACTTCGAGCCGCTGGCTACCGCGTTCAAGCGCATACGCAAGATCATCGAGAAGGCCGGGCCGGCAGAGGCGTGGAAGCTCCCGCACGTGCGCGAGGACTTGCTGACGGAAGAGGCCGAGCGGAAGCTGCACGCGGAATCGCGGCAGGTGGCGCGCGCGGCCGGGGAGCACAAACGCGGCGGGCGGTACCGCGAAGCGCTGCAGGCCATCGCCGGGTTGCGTCCTGCGGTAGACAGTTTTTTTGATCAGGTGCTGGTGATGGCGGAAGACGAAGCGCTGCGCAAGAACCGGCTCACATTGCTGGCGGAATTGCTGAGCGAGTTTTCGACGATCGCGGATTTTTCGGAGATCGTCACGACGGAGAAGTAGTTTAGCAACATAAAGTAATACTAGAGATGTTGCGCCGCGAGAAAAATTGGAAAGAGGCGTGATCGAAAAAAAGATGTCGGCGCGCCGACACGCAGGAAGCCGTTGCCGCGGCGGCCACGAAGATGGATCCCCGGCCTGAAGTGCAAGGGCCCTAATTCATCTCCACTACAAAATCTGATGGGAAGGGAATCGATATGAAATACGTCTACTTTTTTGGAGCGGGAAAAGCGGAAGGCCACGGCGAGATGAAGCACCTGCTGGGCGGCAAGGGCGCCGGACTGGCCGAGATGACCAAGATCGGCCTGCCGGTGCCTGCAGGGTTCACGCTGACCACGGAGGTCTGCGATTATTTTTACAAGCATGGCAAGAAGTATCCGAAGGAGCTGGCCGCGCAGGTGAAGGCCAACCTGGCGCGCCTGGAAAAGGTGACCGGTAAAAAACTTGGTGACGCGAAGAACCCGCTGCTGGTGAGCGTGCGTTCGGGCTCGGCACGGTCCATGCCGGGGATGATGGAGACGATTCTCAACCTGGGGTTGAATGAGCAGTCGGTGCAGGCGCTGGCCAGCAACACCAAGAACGACCGCTTCGCGTACGACGCGTATCGCCGCTTCGTGCAGATGTACTCCTCGGTGGTGACTGGGCTGCCCAAGGAAGACTTGGAGCACAAGCTGCGCGCGATGAAGGCGCGCCAAGGAGTGAAGGACGACACGGAGGTCCTCGCCAAGGGCTGGCGCGAACTGGTGAAAGAGTACAAGGCGTACTTTAAGGAGCACACGGGCAAGGCGTTTCCCGAAGACCCGGAAGAGCAATTGTGGGGCGCGATCGGCGCGGTGTGCGGCTCGTGGATGGCGGACAAGGCGGTGACCTACCGGCGCGTGGAGAAGATTACTGGCCTATTGGGCACGGCCGTCAACGTGGTGCAGATGGTGTTTGGCAACACCGGCGACGCGTCGGGAACCGGCGTGTGCTTTACGCGCGACCCGAGCACGGGCGAGAAGATTTTCTACGGCGACTTCTTGCTCAATGCGCAGGGCGAAGACGTGGTGGCGGGCATCCGCACGCCGATGCATCTGGACGAGATGTCCAAGCACATGCCGAAGATTTACAAGCAGCTCGAGCGCGTGCGGAAACTTCTAGAAACACATTACCGCGATATGCAGGATATCGAGTTCACGGTAGAGGAAGGAACGCTTTACGTTTTGCAGACGCGCACGGGCAAGCGCACGCCGTCCGCCACTTTCCAGATGGCTGTGGACATGGCCAAAGAAGGACTCATCTCCAAGGAAGAGGCCATCGAGCGCGTGAAGGCCGAGGACATCGAGCGGCTGTTCTATCCGGTGATTGACGCAAGCGTGCAGCGCACGGATTTGCTGCGGCGCAAGCTGGCCGTGGGCGTGAACGCCGTACCCGGCGCGGCGGTGGGGCAGGCTGTGTTCACCGCGCACGAAGCGGAGGCCTGGGCTGCAGAAGGGAAGAAGGTCATTCTGGTGAGGCGGGAAACTTCGCCGGAAGACGTGGGCGGAATGTTCGTTGCACAGGGCATTCTGACGGCGACCGGCGGCAAGACGAGTCACGCGGCGGTGGTGGCGCGCGGCTGGGGCAAATGCTGCATCGTGGGGTGCGAGAAGCTGGACATTGACGCCGCACAGAAGTTGATGAGCTCGGATGGGCACGTGGTGAAGGAGGGTGACTGGATTACGCTTGATGGCGGCGATGGTGCGGTCTATGAGGGGCAGATCCCGCTGACCATGCCCAAGCTGCCGGCGGCGTACACCACGCTGATGCAGTGGGCCGACAAAGTGCGGCGGCTGGGCGTGCGCACGAACTGCGATACGCCGCAAGACGCGCGCAAGGCTCGCGAAATGGGCGCCGAAGGCATCGGGCTGTGCCGCACGGAGCACATGTTCTTCAAGGACTTCGAGCAGCCGGAGCGCAGCGCGGAGCGGCAGTTCGCCATCCAGGAAATGATTGTGGCGGACAACGTCGAGTCGCGGCGCAAGGCGCTGGCCAAGCTGCTACCGTTCCAGCGGCGCGACTTCATCGGCATCTTCGAAGCGATGGATGGCCTGCCGGTCACCATCCGTCTGGTGGACCCGCCGCTGCACGAGTTTGTGCCGCACGACCGCGAGAAGCAGCAGGAACTCGCCGACAAGATCGGCGTGGACGTCGAAGTGGTGACGCGGCGCGTGGAGCAACTCCACGAGATGAACCCCATGCTCGGGCATCGCGGGTGCCGGCTGTGCATCACCTATCCGGAGATTCTGGAGATGCAGGTGCGCGCGATCATCGAGGCGGCGGTGGATTGTCAAAAGAGAGGAATTAAAGTATTACCTGAGATAATGCATCCGCTGACGTTGGATAAAAAGGAGTTGCAAATTCTCGAAGTCGGCACGCGCAGAGTGGCAGAAGAAATCATCAAGGCTGCCGGAGTGAAGTTGAACTACCTGGTGGGCACGATGATCGAGCTCCCCAGGGCGGCGCTGATGGCTCACGAGATTGCCGAGATCGCCGAATTCTTCAGCTTTGGCACGAACGACCTTACGCAGACGGTGATGGGCCTCTCACGGGACGACGCGGGGCGCTTCCTGCCGGACTACGTGGACGCGGACAAGGCCGGCATCTTTCCGGCGGACCCGTTCCAAACGCTGGATGTGGCGGGCGTCGGTCAGCTCATGGAAATGGGAATCGAGCGCGGGCGCAGGACGCGTCCGAAGCTGAAGGTGGGTATCTGCGGCGAGCACGGCGGCGATCCGGAAAGCGTCCGCTTCTGCCACAAGGTGGGGATGAATTACGTGAGCGCGTCGCCGTTCCGCGTGCCGATTGCGCGGCTGGCGGCGGCGCAGGCCGTGCTGGAAGAGAAGGCGGCCAAGAAAAAGAAAAAGCGTTGAACGTTGAATGTTGAAGGGTTGAATGTAAACCCGTTCGGACATTCAACATTTAACCCTTTTACGTTTAACTTTATGTTTGCGCAACACGCTCGGAGCGAGGAAAGCGTTGAATAGCAAATCGCTTGTCATTGGAATATGCGGTGGGACGGGGTCGGGGAAGACGACGATCACCGACCGCATCATCGAGGCGCTGTCGCTGGAGAGCGTGCAGGTGCTGCAGCAAGACCACTACTACAAGGACCTGCCGCAGATGCCGGTGGACGAGCGCGCGCGGCAGAACTTTGACCATCCCGATTCGATTGACACGCCGCTGTTTGTGGAACACGTGCGCGGGCTGCGGGAAGGGAAGCCGATCGAGCGGCCGGTGTACGATTTCACGAAACACGCTCGCAAAGTTGAAACCATGCGGCTCGAGCCGAGGCCGGCGCTCATCGTCGAAGGCATCCTGATCTTCGAGTGCAAGGCGCTGCGCGAGTTGATGGACGTGAAAATTTTTGTGGATACCGACGCGGACTTGCGCTTCATCCGCCGGATGAGCCGCGACATCCGCGAGCGCGGGCGCACCGCGGAGTCGGTGATCCAGCAATACATGTCCACTGTGCGGCCGATGCATATGGAGTTCGTCGAGCCGAGCAAGCGCTACGCCGACGTCATCATCCCCGAAGGCGGGCACAACGAGGTGGGAATTGATTTGGTGATTCAGAAAATCCGCTCCCTCGTGCCGGTGGGGAAGACGTAGCGTTCTGTGAAGGGGCGCGTCTATAGACCGCCCCGCTGACGCAGGCTGACGCGGAGTCTGCCGTTCTTAGAACGGAAGGCAGGTGATGGTCACCGATTCTAAACCCTTGCTTTATCCGAAGAGACTCGACTAGAGTTTAGGTGGATCTCGGGCGCGCCGACCGCCTCAACCGAGGAGGTGGCTCCATGATCGGAAAACTTTCGATTTTCATGCTCGGGCTGGTTCTGATTTTGCAGATCAATTCCTCCGCTGGTCAAGAATCGTCGCGCTTCCCACCACTGAAGAACAAGGACGTGGTCGAGTTGCTCAAAACGGGCCTGTCAGCCGAGGTCGTGATCGCTAAGATCAAGACCACTGCATGCAACTTCGACACCTCTCCCGATGCACTGAAGCAGCTGAAGGCTGACGGAGTGGCAGATGCAGTGATACTTGCGATGGTGCAGGCTCCTGTGGCGGCTCCTCAAAAGGAACGGGAGGCAGAGAACGACTCTGTGTCTGCGATCTCAAGTACAAAGTCAACTCCTCCCTCGGCCCCCGGATATGCAAAGTGCGGGGAAGGGGGAAAAGAGGTCAGCGTACTGGCTTCTCCTCCGACAGACTTGAGGGCAGTGGCGAAGCTGGTTTGCAACGAGCAAGTGACACTCCTCGCTTACGCAAATGGCTTCTTCAGGGTCAGAACCAATACCGGAGCGGAGGGATTCATTTCACATTGGTTTGTTGAGGAAACGACAACTCGTTGGTCGCCGAGCTCCTCGACTCAAACATCGAGTTCTACGTTGTGGAAGAGCGCCGCTAACGCGCTGCCGACAAATGCAGTTCGAGCGCTTGGCTATCGTGTGGTTCCACAGCAAAACACAACCTACTATCGGAGCGGCGGGTATTCCAGCCACACAAACTGCTACAGCGGAGGAACTTGGACCACCTTCGGCTCGTTTGGGTCACTGAACCTCAACACTAATTGCGATACAACCTACTCAACACCGACGGACATACCAATCACCTGGCAATTCGCCGATGTCTATAACTTGGTGGAGAGCAACAGCAAACAGTACGTCATACACTGCCGAGCCAATTGGAGGTGGAGCAAATGCTCCCCCTTGATTCCCGGGGACGTCTTCGAGGCTGAAGTTAAAGGAAGTGACCTCTGGGTGGTCGGGTCGCGGGATGGGAAAAAACAAGTCAAAGTTAAATACGGCATCTTGCAGGCGATGGCAAAGTGAGGGTGTCTTCACACTCTAAAGTGCCCACCGCCTAGCTGGCGAATGCTTCCCTCTTTCACCATCTCGTAGACCGCGTTTGAAATCTGCTTCTCTGTAGGAAGCTTTGTGGCAACGCGCCATTTGTGCCGAATCTCCAGCCAGCCTTTCTTCTTTGCTCCGCCCCAGATTACTGCTAACGGTACATCGGCGAGTATCTGGCCTCTGAATTCGTTGCGTATCCCGTCGATGCTGAGACCCTGTGCGCTAGCTTGTTGCAAGATATCCCAAATCTTTTTCTTTAGCCGCTCACGTCCCAGATTTGATGCCCACCCAAGTGTTCGAAGGGCAGGCTCAGCCATCGAGATTAAGGTGGAAAGCATCGGAAAGGCAGAATAGCACTGCCGCTTGACTGGGCCTAGCATCATCCACTCGGATTGCCCCCATACACGTTTGCACTAAGTTTTGTATCACTAGTTTGCACACCCACCACGACATAGCTACGTCGGCATCTTCAAGAAGAAGTAAATTCCCAAGAAAGCGAAAATCGTATCCGGTGACCAAGCGGCCAAGAAGGGCGGGAGCTGGCCGACAGAGCCCATGGCCTCGAAGAGCGCGGAGACGGCCCAGTAGCCGATGCCGATGGCCACGGAGAGCGCCACGCCGCCCATCGTGCTGCGCGCGCGGAAGACCGCGGCGAAGGGAATTCCCAGCAAAACAATAATCGGCGCCATGAGCGGGTAGGCCAGTTTTTTGTGCCACTGCACGGAGATGCGCGCCACGTCGAAGCCGGCCTGTTGCAGGTCGCTGATGTATTGTCCGAGCTCGCGCAGGTTCATCTGGTGGTAAGGGCGGACCTCGCGGAAGAAGTAGGCGGGCGGCTCGGTAAGCTCCGAAAGCTGAATTTGGCGGAAGGGAACGAACTGCTTGATGGCGGCGCCATCGAAGTCGCGCACCCAGCCGTCTTCGAGGTTCCAGGTCTTCAGCGCGTCGTTCCAGGTGGCGCGGGCGGCATAGACGCGGCGGCGCATCTGAAAATTTTCCGGGTTCAGCTCGAAGACGTTGAGCGCGCCGAAGAGCTGGCTTTCCGGATCGAACAGGCCGTAATTGTAGAGGCGCATGCCCTGGCCGAAAATCCACTGGCGGCGCGGCTGGAAAAAGGTCTGCGCGGGGCGGCCCTTAATCTGGTTGCGCAGGGCGTCTTGGCGCTTGTTGGCGTTGGGCAGGTAGGTGCTGTCGAAAAGCACCATAGCGCCGGCCAGCGCGAGGCCCGCGCCCAGCAGGGGCACGGCCAAGCGGTAGAGACTGACGCCGCTGGCTTTGAAGGCCACCAGCTCGTTGCTCTTCGCCAGTACGCTCATGGTGACGATGACGGCGACCAGCACGGCGAGCGGCAGGAGCTGGTAGACGAGCAGAGGTGTGAGGTACCAGAAATAGTCGAAGACGACCAAGAAGGGAAACTGGTTTTTGGCGATGTCGTTTAACAATTCAAAAA
>Ga0080064_1001753_pt1 | contig 41302 bp, 38 predicted proteins | sample Subgrocontami54m_FD_69260 | JGI IMG/M metagenome (GOLD analysis project Ga0080064, IMG submission 69260) | Subsurface groundwater microbial communities from S. Glens Falls, New York, USA - GMW46 contaminated, 5.4 m (SPADES assembly) (version 2) ...
CGGCGGGGGGGTGGGGGGGGGCCGCCAGCGCCCCCCTCCCCCCGGGGGAGTGGGGGGGGGGGGGCCCGTGTCCAAGCGAGATTCCCGGTGTCTCCTCCGCGCAACAGCCCATTTCCCCCGACGACGACCGCTCCGATGATCGTGACGACCTCGGCGATCGTGAGCTCGACTGAGCCTAGCAGGCGGGGCTGAGCGGAGAATGGCAGAGCCAGAACGATGAGCGGAACGGCGGTCCAGGGCTCGATCGCGATTGCGACGAGGTAACCCACCAACCCCAGCTGGCCGATCGGAGACGGGGCCAGGCTGGCGAATCCAACACTCATCGCGCCGAGTCCGAGCGCCAGCCACGACCGACGAGGCAGCACATTCATGCGACCGACTCCTCACAAAGTCGGATGGCGATCATAGAAACGGTGGAAACAAGCGGCTCGGATGGCCCGAACGGTCAAAACCGAGCATGTGGCTGTGCTAGAGTTATGTGGTCACGCGAGCGAGACTCGTTAGAACCAGGAGAAGTAATCGTGGCAGCACCCGTACACGTCAGCGAGCAGGAATTTGAGCAAGAAGTCGTCAATTCGGCGGATCCTGTGCTCGTGGACTTCTGGGCCGAGTGGTGCGGACCGTGCCGCATGGTCGCCCCCGTGCTCGAAGAGCTTGCCAAAGAGCAGGACGGCAAGCTGAAAATCGCGAAGATTGACGTCGACGCCAATCCAACGATGCTCAACCGATTTGGCATTGCTGGCATTCCAACCATGATCCTGTTCAAGGGCGGCCAGGAAGTCGACCGGTACGTTGGCTTCCATCCCAAGCAGGCGCTCTGGGCGAAGGTCTCCAAGAGTCTGTAAGGCGGTTCATCGAGAGGCTCGGGCCGGCGGCCTCATGCCCGGCCCGAGCTCGCGGTTGGGCCCGCGGTCGCGGTGGGGTTGACGAAGACCGTCGACTCCTCGCGATACGTCACTCGCCCGGGAAGCGCGCCTGGGATCCGGCGGACGTACCGCTTGAACGTATAGTCCACCGGCACGCGCGGCTCTTCGCGCGCCGCGCTCTGCGCCGCTGCCAGGCGGGCAACCTGCTCGATGCGTTCCGGCGGCTGCGGTTTACCGTTCGTTCGCAGTACGACGTGTGCTCCCGGAATCCCGCGGGTGTGGAACCAGACGTCGCCCGCGTCCGCCAACTTGAAGGTCACGGTCTCGTTCCCGAGCGCGCTTCGCCCGACCAGGACCTCAAACCCATCGACATTGTCGCGGCGATACGCGCCTTTTGGTGCTTCCTGTTTTCGCTTCTGATCCCTGGCGCGCGTCGCCCCTTTCCCGTGATCGAGCTGTAATCCGAGGCTCGTAAGCTCCCCGCGAACGGCTTTGAGCTCGTCGTCGCGCTCCGCCAGCGTCACATGGACCGAAAGGCCTGCCACGTGATCGATCTCCGCCGCCACCTCGTCAAGCAGGGGCGGGACGATTGTCTTCGCGTCGCGCGCGGACGTGTACTCGCGGAAATACGCCTCGGCGTTCTGGACCGGTGAAAGCGTTGGGTAGAGGTCGATTCGGCGGCCGTTCCACTCGAATGACGCGGCGCCCGGCTCGATTGCAGTGACGCTGGCGAGGATGGCTTCGCCTGCCTCACGCAGCTCGTTCGCTCGGTCGGCCGAGGCGAGCGAGCGCTCCAGACTCCCGCGCTTCCGCCGGAGCTGCTCCAGCCGCGCATCGATTGCCTCGACGAGCGGCTGCTTCAACATCGCCCGCGGAGCGGAGGAAATCGCGCGCGGCGCCGATGCCGAACGAGCGGTCCCGGTGAGCTCGACGACCTCGCTCATCGTCTGGAAGGTTCGGACCGTGGCGTCAGGAAACTGTTGGAGCTTATACGGCGCGAACGCGCGCCAGTCATCGCCGGCGAATGCGATGCTGGGCTCCCATTCCCCCGTCTCGATCGGAGCGGCCAGCGCGTGCAGCGCGGATGCCACGTCGTCCCAGCGCGTTACCTCAACGGCCGTCGTTTCGGTGGTCCCGCCAGCGCGGGCGATGACTTCCCGTGCGGCGAGGGGGGACATGCCGTCGACGAGCCGGACGAGCAGCGACCAGGCAGTGCACTCGGCACCGTGGGCAGCCCGCTCCAGTGTGAGGCCAAGCGCCGAGTCGAGTGGATCGAGCTTCGGCTCCCGCGGCGGTGGGATGTATCGCAGGTGCGGCAGGATGGGCCGGACGGCGTTTACGGATTTCGGCAGGCGGATGAGTGCGTCCATAATGGATTCATGCTCATCCACGAGGATGAGGTTGGTGCGGCGGCCTGTCGCCTCCGCGATCAGCGCCACGTCGCCCGTGCCCGTGCGGGGATGGGTGGCAAGACGCAAGACCAGCACGCGCTCCAGGCGAGGCTGGCCGATGGCAGTGATGCGGCTTCCGCGCACATACTTGCGCAAGAGCAGCAGGAACGGCGTCACGGTATCCGTGCCGCGGCGCACCTTGTTCGAGGTGAGATAGATTCTAGGATCGTTGGGAATCATCGAAAACACGAGGGTGAGGCGCCCATCGCCGAATACTTCGAATGCCACGCGACGCTCGTCGATGAGACGAACGTCGTCGATATGGCCGCCGGCAATGCGCCGCTCCAACTCGTCGCGAACGGCGTGGGTTGCTAGGGCATCAAAGGTCACGGATATGGAGCTCCCGCTAGAGGATCGCGCGGGGACCGGCGCGCGGCCCTGCCCAGCAGTATACCGAGGCGCCGGACGCGGAACGTTGCCCCGGAGCGCCCCCTGATGGCATCAGGGCGGCTCTACGTTCTCTCGGGTCCATCCGGAGCGGGGAAGACCGCCCTCGTAAATGAGCTCAAGACCCGTGAGCCCGAGGTCCATTTCGCAATCACGGCGACGACCCGCTCGCCGCGGCCCGGGGAACAGCACGGTGTCGACTACTTTTTCTACCGAGAAGCGGAGTTCGAGGAGCTGCTGGACCGCGACGCCTTCGTCGAGCACGCCCGCGTGCCGCCCGGCAGCGGCTTTTTCTATGGAACGCCACGAACCGAAGTAACGGACCCGGTTGAGCGGGGACAGGACGCTTTCGTTCAAGTGGACGTCCAGGGCGCACGGAGCATTCGGGCTCAACTGCCGGATGCGGTGCTGATCTTCCTCAAGCCGCCGGACGTCGAGACGCTCCGGAGCCGGCTCATCGGCCGGGCCACTGAAACCACGCCAGACATCGAGCGGCGGTTGGAAAACGCCATCGCGGAGCTGGCGTGCGAGCCGGACTTCGCGCACGTCGTCGTGAACGCGGACCGCCAGCTCGCCGAGGCGGTCGATCAGGTGCAGGCGATCATGCGGCGCGAACGCGACCGCGCGATGGCGAGCGACGTGGCGGGTGATGCGGCGGGCTAGCCGCGGCCGGATCACCCTCGTCCTCGGCGGCGCGCGGAGCGGCAAGTCGGCCTTCGCCCAACAGCTTGCGGAGCGCGCGCTTCCGCCCGTGCTGTTCGTCGCGACGGCGACCGCGAGTGACGAAGAGATGGTGGCGCGCATCGCGGTCCATCAGGCCGCGCGTCCACCGAGCTGGCGCCTGCTCGAGACGCAACGGCACGTCGCGGCAGCGGTGCGCGCCGATGTCTGCGATGCCCGGACGATTCTGGTCGACTGTCTCAGCCTCCTTGTGTCCAACCTTGTGTTGAGCCGGGATGTGGAGGCTGGCGACACGAGCACTGCCGGTTCCGAGCTCGAAGCCGCCGCGCAGGCCGAGGTTCGGGACCTCGTGGCCCTCGCCCGCGGCAGAGGTTTCGAGCTCATCGTCGTCTCCGATGAAGTGGGCATGAGCGTCGTGCCGCCTTCACCGCTCGGGCGCACCTTCCGCGACGCCCTTGGCCGCGCGAACCAGGAGCTTGCCGCCGCCGCGGACGCCGTGTACCTGCTCGTCGCGGGCATTCCGGTGGACGTCAAACAGCTCGCCGCGAAGCGCGTCTCCGGGTGAGGCGCTGACGGGTGGCAAGCCTCGGCAAGTGGTTGGAGAAAGATTGCCTCGGCCATAGGAAGGCGACTCGGTGCGGCGCGTCCGAGCACGTCGCCAAGCCGACTTCCAATTCCACCGAGGACATCACCGAGCAGTACACCTACGATGCGAACGCCTTCCGGGACTCGGTGATCGATGGCCGGGGCAACCCGACGCAGCTCTGCTTCGAGGTGGACGACGCGGGCGCCGCGATCAGCGGGAGCCACAGCAACTTGACCCGGGTCATCAGTCCGCCGCCGAGCGGGGGGGCGAACCCGCTGGTCACGCTGTATCAACACGGCGGCAAGCACAATCTGGTGCAGTCCATCCCGCCCAAGGGCGTTGGGAACGGGTCGACCGTGACGTGCAGCACCGACCTGAGCGGCGTGATCGACTCCGACTACGCCACCGACCTGGCCTACGACGCGGCGACGGCAACCAAGCTGGAATCGGTGACCCGCCGGTATACCGACCTCGACCTTGGGGCGCTCACCGCGGTAACGAAGTTCGAGTACGGGGACAGCAGCAATCCGGGCTTGGTGACGAAGGTCATTCCCCCACGCGGCAATACCGGCGGTTCACCTGACTACACCTACGCCACGACCTTCGCCTACTTCGGCAGCGGACCCAAGGCGGGCTTGCTGCAGAGCGTCACCGACCCGCTCGGCAACGAGACCACCTACGACTACGACGCGGCGGGCCGGCGCACCAGCATGGTGGACCCGAACGGCAATGCCGCCGGCGGGATACCAACCGACCACACCTGGAGCACCGAGTATGAGGCCGAGGACCGGGTGCGCTTCGTGCATGCCCCGGCCCCGGTGGCCGGCGGGAGCGAGCTCACGACGGAGTTCCGTTACGACCCGGTGGGTAACCGCACCGTCGTGATCGACGCCAACGGTCAGGTGACGAAGTACCTCTATGACGAGCGGGATAGCCTCGCGGAGGTCCAGCAGAGCCCGAGCGTCTAGACCGATCCGGCCGTCACGCCCTCAATCCCCAAAAGGACGACGATGAGCGGGGCGGAGGCCGAAATGGGGCCCGTCCGGTTCATCAGGAGGGTCAGGTTGGCCACGGCGGCAGTCATGGCCAACTGGAACAGCGTCTTGGGGTGGCCGGAATAGCGAGCTTGGCGACCAGCAAGGAACGACCAGCGGCCGATTGGCGCGCCTTCTCGCGCATCGACATCGGTTGTCGCAGGCGTCCTCCAGCGGGCACGATTGCCGGGCCAAAGCCTGAGTCAACTCGCAGGCCCGGCGCGGAGGCGTGATCTGTCCTGTCTGATGTGCCACGAGGACCGGCATGGCTACCGGTGCGATCGGTGCCGGCAGGCGTGCTGTTACCACTGCTACTCGAAGCTGGCGCTTGAACCCGAGCGGCGGTGGCTCTTTCTCACGTTCGTGCGGCGGCGGCGCTGTACGCGGTGTGGCGGGCGATTCTTTCGGCAGCCGGGCTGTCTTCAGTGTGGCCAAACGCTTCCAACCGGGGTGGCTGCGCTGTCAGCCTCTGAGTGGCCAGCGTGTACCGCGTGCGGGTGGAGATACTGCCCGACCTGTGCGCCGACGCTGCCCGCGACGGAGCAGTCCTCCCCCGGGCCCGGCTGCCTGGACTGTGGCGGGCCGGTGCGCCCGAGCAGGAGGCCTCTCTCGTAGCGCCGCTTGGCCATCGCTCGTGACTCCGTGACTCTTCCTCGGGCCGGCTCCCCGGGGCCGTTGTCAGCCGCGATGCCGTCGTGGTCGGTGCGGCGTGCCAGGAGTAGACTGCCGGCAGGCTGAATCCGGGGAATTGGCTAACGGTGGTCCTGGTCGTCGCGGCAGTTGCAGGCGGGCTCAAGAGTTTGGAGCGCGATGTGGCCCCGGCGTTGGTCTCGAAACAGGACGGTCGCATGACGATCGCGCCGGTCGGGCGAATCGGGCTGCGCAAGCTGCGGTTGTTCTTGGTGGCGCTCGCCATCGCGAGGGCGACCTACTGGTGGATCATGTCGGGGCAGGCTCTGGCGCTGATCGTCATGGCCTGTGTGCTCGGGGGCACTGCTCGCGATGTGGATACACCGGACGCGTCAGCGTGAGGAGGCCGGTCATCTCGTCTTTGACCGCGCTACCGACAGGTCTATCGGGGCGGCCGGGTGTTGTGTGCCCTCAGCGGGATCAGTGCGGTTGCGCTGCCGCCGCACTGGACGAATGAGAGCCAACTCACGCTCGTATTGAGCTTCCTCGAGGTCGGCCGTCGCCTCGGCCTGCGTCGGAAAGCTGGCGCCGGCACCGCCCGAACGTCAGCGCCGGGCTTCGGTCATCCGGTCCGCTCGCGGTAGTAGCGACTCACATCGAGATCACCTGGCGAGTGCCCGAGCTGGGTCACCATGAGGGCAATTTCGCTCCGATGCTGGGTGTGGTGGTTCACTGCCTGCGTCATCAGGAGCCATAACGGCGTTACGGTTTCCTGCCCGTTGCGCGCCGAGACCTGCTTGATGACGCGCAGGCAGTCTTGGTCGGTGAGGCCGGCGAGAAAGGCCCCGAGCGCCTGCTCTTGGTTGGCCCAGGCCTTCCGGAGTTCGGCAGCGGTCGGAACCGTGGCCTCGTCAGGCCGCGCGCCGATGGGCTCGCCCTGCCAGACCGACAGATAGCGCACCTCGGAGGCCAAGGCGTGAACCAGGATGGACCGCATGCTGCCATAGTCCCTCCAGCGGGCGGCGACGTAGTCGTCTTGTGGAACCCGGTCCACCTGGTCGAGGACGCGGCTCCACGCCCACGCGGTATACCCAAACATGGTGCGGAAGTACTCGGCGTTCACTGGGCCTCCCGGCGTGATTTTTTGCGCAGCGAACTCGCGGCCGGCGTCTTTCCATCCTGCCAACTGGCTTAGGATTTCCACCACCAGACCAGCCCAACAGCTCCCGCGAGCACTACCACCCCGGAGACCAGCACCGCGACGAACTCCAAATTGCCTCCGGCAGCACGAGCCTTCGCCACCATATCATGATTCGGCCGAGTGAGGTACGCGAGCCGGCGATGGTGCTCCGATGTGCCAGGCAGCCTCCCGGGTGGGACGAAAAACCTGCCTTGTGAACCCATCGACATGACTCGCGGAGCGCACCTCTGCTATGTTGACCGCACGATGCGAGCCATACTGATCGCCGGCGGATTCCTTGGCCTGCTGCTCGCGTGCCTTAGTGCCTGGTGGCCGCCCGCGACGGGTCAGGCGCAGGCGGTGTGCCCAGGATTCTGTCTGAGCGCTGAACCCGGCGCTACCGGTGCGACCCAGCTCACCGTCTCTTGGCCGGGCGCCGGGTCCGGATCCACCGACACCGTTGGCTATATCCTGCTGCGTTTCGGTCCCGGCGGGACCACCGGACAGCAGTTCGGACCAGGCCCAGGCAGTCATCACGAAGCCGCTTCCGATTTACGTGTGTGCTTCCTCCTGCTCCCCGAAGTGTACGCAGGCAGCAACTCGGCGAACTCCCGATCAAGCGTTCCCATCTGCCACATCCCCGGGCCGGGGACCCCGGCCCCGATCCGCATCTCGGTGGGGGTCAGCGGGTTCTGCTACTTCTGCCCGGTCAACGGGGACCGAGTTCGCTTCGAGCGCCTCGACGCCCTTAGTCCGTTCGCAGCAGCGGGGGTGTCCCCTGACGCCCGGCGGAACCCCGCACGCCTGGGCGTCTGACGCGTTGGGGAATCCGATCAACGTGGCGGGGCCGGGACCGGGCACCTGCTACATTGGGGCGATTTCGAGCCCGCTCCCCGCAGTCACTGACCTGGTGTGCACCGTGTCCGGCACGCTGCCCGCGGTGATCAGCAACCTCCCGAGTCTGACGCCCACCCAGCCCCCACCGACGGCCACCCCGCTCATCACGCCAATCGCCAGCGTCACCATTCCCGGGGCACCGGGCGGCCTCGCCGTAAATCTTGCGACCAACCGCATCTGGGTTGGAGAGAGCACAGGCGCCCGCGTCATTGCGATCGATGGGGCGACCAATGCGGTCATCGGGCAGACGGTTGTCGGCGGTGCGCCGGGGCAGATTGCGATCAATCCGACCACCAACCGAGTGTACGTGGCCGTCCCGGACAGCAGCGCGGTCGTGGAAATCGACGGCCAGACGCAGACGCTCCTCGCCACGATACCGGTGCCAGCGAAGCCCATCGCCATCGCCATAAACCCGGCCACGAACCGACTCTACGTGGCGAGCTACGTGTTTGCGCCGGGGGCGGCAGCCACCATCTCGGTGATTGATGGCGCGAGCCGCACGGTCATCGCGAGCATCACCGAGCCCTGTTGCCCCTCGCGCTTGGCGGTGAATCCGGTGACGAATCGGATCTACGCTCTCAAGGGCATCGGCTTTAGCGTGCTCGTGATAGACGGCGTGAGTAACACGGTACTGAGCTCATTCCCGAGTGGAAACTTCCCGAACGACCTCGCGGTGGATGCGGCGCTGAACCGAATTTACGTGGTCACCGCGGCCGGGCAGTTGGGCGCATACGACGCCGCCAGTCAGGCCCAACTCACCACCGGCTCCATCCCCTTCGGGGCAACGTCCATGGTCGTGAACCCCACCACTCATCGGCTCTTCGTTTCGGGCAGCGGGGTTGCGGTGTCCTCCGATCCCGCAGTCAGTGTCATTGACGCTGACCCCCTGCGGGTGCTGGGGCAGGTTCCCATCCCCGGTGGGATTCGGGGGATCGCGGTCAACCCCGTGACCAGTCGCATCTACGTGAGCGGCGGTGACGCCCTGTTCGTGATCGAGGACCGCGCAGGGGAGGTGATCCTCGACATTGAGCGGACGGTGCGCATTAGGTAACCCACCGTAAGCGGCGGCCGCAGCCACCAGCAACGACCCAGTAGCGTGGCGCAAAAGCCAGCGAACCCGCGCACCGTAGCCGAACGACACCGCTCCACCAGTACGACGTTAGCCGCGGGCGCCACGAAACGGCGTCCGCGCCTTCGGCATGATGGTGATGGACGGACTGGTTCCGCCGGCCACGCGATCGTCGAGTTCGGCCTGGACGAGATGTTTCGCCAGATTCAATGGGAGCCAGGCTTGGAGCCATCGAGTCACAGTGATCCCTACGATGCCCCGGTGCGTAGCAAGGACGGCGCTGCCAAGTGGGTGATCGTCTCTGCTACCGCGGTATCCGATCCCACCGGCAGCACGGGCGAGACGCTGGTGATGCTGACGGACCTCACCGAGCGCAAGCAAGCCGAGGAATCACTTACGCGTCAAGCGATGCATGACGGGCGGGGAGCAGCTTGCGGCATGGGGTTGCGCCGAGGCCCAGGGATATTTGATCGGGCGCCCGATGATCAGTGAGGCCGTGGCTGACTGGTTGAGCCACCACCAGTAGCCTTCTTTCGCCCGGTGCCGATTCGCAACGGTTTCCCATATCCGGCGGGCGCCGTTCGCGGCCTGGTGGTAAAACCTTGGCCAACGACGCAATGGAGGCCATAGCATGGCGGTTAGCACCCAGGCACCAACTGTTGAGCGAATCGACCACTGGACGCTGGTTTCGAGCGACATCGAGCGGACCAAGCGCTTCTACACGGAGGTCGTCGGCGCCCAATCGCGGGACCGCGGCCCGGCCGGCCGCGGCGGGCCGGTGGCGGTTCGGCTCGCAAACACCACGATCGACTTCTTCGAGCCGAACGCCCAGCAGCCGCAGCCCTCACCTGGCGGCGAGGGGCAGCACCACGCGTATGTCATCAAGTATGAGGACTTCGACACCTGGATCGAGCGCTTCCGCTCCTACGGCGTACCACTCCGCTTCGGCCAGTTCGGCACTCGTATGTCGCTGATGTTCGATGATCCGGACGGCTATCATTTTGAATTCACCGTCCCGCGCGAAAACCGCGAGGACGCTCGGAAAGAGCTCACGAGTCGCGGACTCGAGTTCGAGGACTAGCGCGCAGCATCCGAATTCCGGACCCAGGGGGCGGCCGTCCCTAGACCTAGATACGGGACGCGATATCCCACTCGTGGACGTTCCAGGATCGCGAGATGGTGCTGTTCATCGGAACCCCGGTGTTCGGGGAAGGGCCGGTCAGCCCACCGCCGATGGGCAGCTCATCCAACGTATAGAGAAGGGGAAGGAGCGGCAGCTCGCTCGTGAAAAGCTGCAGCATCTGCCGCTCGAGATCCAGGCGGGTCCGATCCTCGAGCGACGCGAGGATCCGCTCTCCGAGCTCATCCCATCTTTCGCTCGCATATCCACCGCGATTGGTGCCGGTCCAGCGGTTGTCGGCGGTCGGAATGTTGTCCGATGCGACACGTCGCGCGACGCTCTTGATGTCGATGCCGTTATTCGTGAAGAGAAACCCGCTGTAGGTCGCTCGGGCCTGGCGATCCTGCATCTGCGCCGGGCTCTGATATTCGTAAGCGGCCTGGATGCCCAGCGATTTCCAGTGCTCCGCCACCATGAGCGAAAGCTTCTCGCCGCCCTCGACGTCGCGGACGGTCAACGCAAAAGCGCTGGCCGTCTTTCTGGAGCACAGAGTCGGCGCCACGCCGCCAGCCCACCTCCTCCAGTAATGCCGCCGCCCGTCTCGCATCGTACGGGTATTGAGTGATGGAGTCCCGCACTTGCTGGTAGCGGGCGAAGCTGGGGTCAACCCAGCTATCCGCGACGACGCCGCGCTCTTCATAGACGACGCGGGCGAGCTCCTGCCGGTTCAGGGCGTGCAGCAAAGCGCGGCGCACCCGCACGTCGGCCAGGTCAGCCGGCTGCGGGTTGTGGAATTTCTGCGGCTCGCCGAACTTGTAGTTCCGCGAGTAAACCAGGACCACGCCAGCTCCGCTGGTCTGCCACTCCTGCTCCAGGAAGCGCATCGCGTCGCGATCCAGTTTCTTCGTCCCCAGTGTGACGTGCACGGTGCCCGCTTTCAGATTCGCAATCATCGTGTTCCCGTCCGGGATGAACTGGACGCGGATCCGCTCGATCTTCGGGTTGCCGAGGAAGTAATCGGGATTCGCCGTCAGGTCGAGGTGGCTTCCCGGTTCCCACATCGTCAGCCGGTACGGACCAAGTCCCACGAATTCGTTGCTGCTGAAGTACGGCAGCGCAAGCAGCCGGCCCTTTGCCTCCACGTACGTGGTCTCCAGGAGGTGCGCAGGCAGCAGGAACAGCTCTTTCGTCTCCAGCCGATCCGCAAACGGGTAGGTGTCTGCCCAACGCACCACGACCGTTGCAGGGTCGACCGCTTCCATCCCCACGATGTGCTTCACGACTTCCTGCTCGCTGTTCGGAAGCTCGGGGTCGCGGTAGACCGCAAGGGAGAAGAGCATATCCCGCGCAGTGAAGGGGGTGCCGTCGTGCCATTTCACGCCGGGGCGTAACTTCATGGTCGTTTCCATCGAGCCGTCGGGGAACACCTTCCAGGTGCCCCGCTCCGCGGACGGCAGCTCCTGCAGGACCCTGGGGACAGCGGATCCATCCGCGATGTTGGCCGCGAGTGGCTGATGCATGATGTGGAGGACGTGCTGCGCCTCGCCGCCAGCGGCTCCCTCCGTCGCGACGTTCCAGAGGTTCCGCAAATCTTCGTCGAGCCCAATCGTGATCGCTTTTACGCCTGGCGTGGGCCGGGCTGGCTCCGCCCCCGACCCGCGATCAGCCGGCGCCCGGCCCGGGCTGGCGCACGCCGTAACCAGAAACGCCAGGGTCAAAAGAACCCATGACCTACCGAACTGCACGTCGCCGACTCCCAACCTTGTCTAACTCATCGGAACCCACCTGGCACCGGCCAACGATACTCCGACCTCGGCCGCTTGCCTAGTCTCCCTCGGCGTGCCAGTCTGCCGAGCGATAGGCGCATATGAGAAGGAACGTCAGATTGACGAGACCCCGCCGAAGCCGATACTGTTGCGCCAATGCACCCCGCTCCCTGAAGGAGGACTCCCTTGCTTACAAAGGAAGACAACGAGCTGCTCACCCGGGTTGGCCGTGGCACGCCAATGGGAGAGCTCATCCGGAGATGCTGGACTCCTGCGTGCCTCTCTGAGGAGCTGCCGGAGCCCGATTGCGACCCCATTCGGGTGCGCCTCCTTGGCGAGGACCTCATCGCCTTCCGGGACAGCGACGGCAGAGCCGGCGTCATGGACGAGCACTGTCCGCACCGCGGGGCGTCGCTCTTCTTCGGGAGGAACGAAGAGGGTGGGCTTCGCTGTCTGTATCACGGATGGAAGATGGACGTCGCGGGCAACATCCTCGAGACCCCGTGCGAGCCAGCCGAGTCCCGAATGCGCTTTCACATCAAGCACGCCGCTTACCCGGTCGTCGAGCGGGCCGAGGTCGTTTGGGTCTATCTGGGCCCTCCGGCGGAGGAACCGCCAGCACCCGATTTCTGGTGGATGGGACTCCCCGCCGAGAATCGAGCCGTCGGTAAGATCGAGTACACCTGCAACTTCGTCCAGGCGATGGAGGGCGTCTGGGACAGCATGCACAGCAATTTCCTCCATTCCGGCTTCGGGGTCATGCACTGGACCCCGGAGCAGATCGCGGCGCTCGATCCCCGCGAGTATGGCTTCTGGCCAACGACCCCGTTCGTGGAGACGCAGGACACGCCGTACGGCTTCCGCGCTGCGCACGTGCACGAGCAGCCAGACGGCAGCAAGGTTGTGGGCGTCAGACCATTTATCGTGCCGTTTCATTCCCTGCTCTCGGACACGCCGCACATGTTCGTGCCCGAGGACGACGAGCACACCTGGCTCTTCGATGTACGCGCCAGCGTGAAACGGCCGGTGGATCGAGAGGCGGCGCTCCGCGCGCGGGGCGAGCGCGTCGGTCCTGATCTCACTCCCGACCATCGCAAGATTCACAATTCGGAGAACAATTACGGGCAGGACCGCCAGGTGATGCGCGAAAAGAAGGTGGATTGGAGTTATTCCGGCATCCCATGGGGCAAGCCGCACCAGGACATGGCGATGACGGAAAGCATGGGCCCGATCTGGGATCGATCGAAGGAGCACCTCGGCTCTTCCGATGCCGCCGTCATGAAGCTGCGTTCCCGGCTGCTGGACGCGGTCCGCGGCTTCATGGAGACGGGGAAAGTTGCCGAGCTCGATCCCTCGATCCCATTCGAGCGCATCGCGGGCGTGAGCAATGTCCGAGTTGCCGCGGATGCGCCGTGGGAATCAGTCGGCGCTACGGCCGGCGAGTTGGTGCCCGGACTCGTCTAACGGCTACCGCCACTCCCACTCGTGGATGTTCCAGTTTGCGAGCGTATCTGGTGTTCCTCGCTCGGGGCCGCGCAATGACGCCAGATGGGCCTGGACCCGGATGTCGGCGTAGAGAAAGATGGCGGGCAGCTCCTCGCTCAGGAGCTTCGCCATCGCGATCATGATTCGATTCCGCTCGTCGCGCTCGAGCGAGCTGTTGAAGCTGTTCCAAAGCCCGTCGTACTCGGCATTGGACCAGCCACCGCGATTCTGGCCTCGCCATCCACGCGCGGGTGTGCTCACCTCAGACGATGCGAAACGGCTATGGCTGGCCTCCGTGACGTTCCCCTGAGAGCTCGAGATACCGGGATGGGAGCTGCGGTACTCCAGATCCTGAACTTGCGCAACGTTGATGCTGGTGGGCTGGATGTCAAAGCCGGCCCGGCGCCACGAGTCCGTGACCAACAACTGCTCACGCTCGGCAATTGCGCCGGTGAGGCCTCGGTACGACGGCGTAAGTCGCTCCCCGCCCGCTGTGGCGAAGAAGCCATCTCGATCCTTCGCGTATCCGGCCTCGTTCATGAGCTGTTCGCTGCGTTGCGGGTCGTGCGGATATCTCGCGATGGCCCGTTCCACCTCAGGGTAGTACGGCATCTCACGGGAGAGTAGCGTCTCCACGAGATCACCCTCCCCTGAGAAGAGCCCTTCCCGCAGCGCGACCCGATCGACGGCATGCGCAAGCGCGCGCCGCACGCGAACGTCCAGCAGCGCAGGCGTTCGCTGGTATTCGGGGCGAAACTGAAACTCGCTGTAGGCGACCGCCGTGTCGTGCAGGAGAACGACGCCTCGCTTGTTTTCCGCCCAGGCGCGCTTGAAAACCCCCGCATACTCAAATCCCAGGCTGAAGCTCCCGACGAATTGCACCTCCTCGGCCAGCATGTTGGAAGCGATCGCGTTTTCATCGCCAAGGAACCGCACGATGATGCGGTCGATCTTGGGGCGTCCGAGGGCATGTTTATCGAAGGCACTGCCCGCGATCTCGGATCCCTGCGCCCAGTGGTCCAGCCGATACGGGCCGGCTCCAACGTATCCAGCGCTCCAGTAGGGATTGTTCATGAAGGCCTCTCGAGCGCCCCCGCTCGCCTCGATTGCCGCGAGCGGAGCCTCGAGGAGGTGCTGCGGCAGCGGCTCAAACTCGGTATCGCGCAGGTATCCCGCGCCGGTGTAGATGGAGCTCCACCGGATGAGCACAGTTAGCGGATCGAGGGCTGCCACCTCTTCCATCTGATCCTGGGGAACGGCGATGAAGCCGAGACCGGACGTTGCGTAGACCCGCCGTGCGAAGACGAAATCGTCGACGGTCAGCGGAGCTCCGTCGTGCCAGGCAAGGCCGGCGCGAAGGCGGTAGGTGGTCTCCATCCGTCCATCTGGATAGACGCGCCACGAGTCCGTGTTGAGCTGCGGAAGCGACTCGGCAAGATAGGGGCGCACCGTGCCCTGCGTGTCGATAAAAGCGAGCGAGGCATTGAAAAGGCGCTTCACATCCCGCGTGCCGCCGGGCGTTGCGAGTTTCGGAACCACCGTGTTCGGCTCAACGCGGTACGCCAGAGTCAAGGTGCGGGCTGGGGTAGCAGCAGTCGGCCCGGGCTGTTGGTCTTGCCCGGTGCCCGGATCTTGGGGCGAAGCGGGAGCAGCGCAGGCGTTCAGACCGATCGTCGTGAGCACGATTGCCGTCCAGCAACCGATACGTTGCACGCCGAAACCTCCAAACCGATCTCATACTCGTTGGTTGGCACAGAGAGACACCGTATCTTACGCGGATGGGTCGGGGTTTGGCGCAAGGAATGGGAACGTCTGCTCCCCGCTCAACCTGATCGATCTTGACGCGCGGTCGGGGTGGTGCTACCTATGAGCCACAGAAGCTGAGCCACAGGAGCCGGGTCGCGTCCCCGAGGATGACGCCCGAGGTCGGATTGGCAGGAGGCGGGGAATGCAGCGACGGACGTTGGCGGTGACGTTTACCCTCATGCTGGCGCTCGTGGTAGGCGCCTGCGCTCCAGCAAGCCAACAATCCTCCGCGAGTGGGCCGACACGGCCAGGCCCGGGCCGGAAACAGATCACGGCCAGTGTCTTCTCGAGTCCGGCCGGACTGCACCAGGAGCTGACCAATCCGCAGGGCACGTCGGGCAGCGTGCCAGGGCTGGGCGAGCTCTATCAGCTCCTCGGCGGCGGGCTCACCTACCTCGACGGGGAGTCCGTTCGCCATCCCTGGCTCGCCGAAGCCGTGCCATCCGTCGAGAACGGACTGTGGACCGTCTCACCCGACGGCCGCATGGAGACGACCTGGCGCATCAGACCGGGCACCAGATGGCACGATGGGAAGGCGTTGACCGCCGATGATCTGCGGTTCACGCTGGAGGTTTACCGCGATCGTGATCTCGGCGTCTCGGCAGTGCCCGGGCTGCAGCTCGTCGACGGGGTCGATCTGCCCGACCCGCAGACCGCGGTCTTGAAGTGGCGGGAGTCCTTCATCAGCGCCGATGCGCTCTTTAGCTCTGGCCCAACCATGTGGGTGTTGCCCCGGCACCTGCTGGAGCAGCCGTTCCAGGAGAATAAGGACCAGTTCCTTGGCCTGCCGTACTGGCAAGGCGAGTACATCGGCACCGGGCCGTTCAAGATGCAGGAATGGGTCTCGGGAAGCTCCATGATGCTCGTCGCTAACGACGATTACGTGCTGGGGCGGCCTCGACTCGACCAGATCGACGTGCGGTTCTTTACCGACCGAGGTCCCGTCGTCGCGGGGCTCCTAGCCGGAGCCCTCCAACTGCACGTTGGGCGGGGACTCAACCCGTTGGACGTCATCCAGCTTCGCGATCGCACCCAGGAGGTCAAGGTCCAGTTGGGTGGACCCCTGGGCAATGTGCTGCCGATTTACCCGCAGTTCATCAACCCAGATCCAGCCATCATCGCGAACCTGCAGTTTCGGCGGGCGCTGCTGATGGCGATCAACCGCCAGGAGCTGACCGACACGCTGAACTCCGGACTGGGTCCTGTCGCGCACTCCTGGGTTCCATCGGACTTGCCGGCAGGCAAAGCGGTGGACGGGCGGATCGTGCGCTACGACCATGACCCGCGGACGGCTGCCCGCATGATCGAAGCCCTCGGGTTCACCAGGGATGCGGACGGCGCCTTCCGCGGTGCGGATGGGGGCAAATTGGGGGTCCCAATCGTGACGCACCGTCAGAACGCGTTTCACGAGCCGGCGACCCTCGCGGTTGCGCGCTATTGGAAGGAGCTGGGCCTCGAGGTCCAGGTGGAGGTCCTGCCGGTGGAGCGAGCCGCCGACCTCGAGTATCGCGCGCTTTTCCCCGGGTTCTTTCTCATCAGCCGAGGGCTACCAGTCGACCGCCCGGATGGCTACTTCACCCGGCGAGCCACGCCGGTCGCTGAAACGGGATTCCGCGGGGGAAACGTCGGACGATACTCGTCCCCGGAGTTGGATGCGCTCGTCCAACGCTACGTCACCGCGATCCCATTCGCTGATCGCGTGGGGGTCCTCGGCGACATAGTGCAGGTGCAGACCGAGCAGGTGACCATGCTCCCGCTGTTCTTCCAGGGGGTGGCCTTTATCCTGGGGAGCAACCGGCTCCAGAACGTCCTGGGCGGGCAAGTGTGGAACGCGCATCTCTGGGATCTCGAGTGAGTCGTCGGTGCCGGAAACGACCGGGCTCGTGCGTCGGTGCACGCTACTGGCAGACGATATCGACGGCTCCAGATGCGACGATCGTTCCCTGGAACTCAACGCGATATCCGTAACGCCCGAGTCCGCTCGTCGCGAGCTGGGATCCGGTGAAGGTAGCCGCCTCCACACGTACGACGCCGGCAAGTGCCTCGCGATCGGCGAGCTGCCAACCCGCGCTGAGCTCCTCCCCTCGCGGAACGTTCTGCACGCGAACTACGGCGTTGAGGCCCTGCGGATTGCAGTCCGTGATCCTGCCGCCCGAAGGAACAAGCTGGGAAGGCGGCGTAGCGCCGCGATTGGAGCCGGTGTAAAAACCAATCAGCTCGAACGTGGGCGCGCGCACCGGCGTCGGCCGGGGAGTTGGAAGCGGGGTCGGCGCGAGTGGCACCAGAACAAAATCCAACTGCCCCTGCCCCCGTTTTAGCTCGACCGGCTGCTGGAATAGCTCATAGCCCGAGGCGGAAATCGTAAGCTGGCCAGACGCGGTCTCAGCCGCGATCGGAACATCCAACCGAAACAGCCCGTCGGCCTCGATTCGCCCGGCAATCGCTGGCGTGCCAATGCCCTGCCACGTGACGTCGCCCCGAATGACTGGTGCCGAGGTCGCCTCGTCGACTGCGCGACCGAAAAGCGGCGTCTCCGATGCTCGCGCGATGCGGAACACCTCTGGCCAGGCCGTCTGTCTGAGATTGATTTCTTGCCGAAAGCGTTGGTAGCCGGGCGCATCGATAAGGACCACACCCTCGGTGATGTCTCCGGTGATGCGGAACGTCCCATCGGGATTCAGGCGCGCGGACAGGCTCGAGCCATTTGTGTTGTCGACCGTGACCCGGCCGCTCCCGACATGGGAACCGCTGGTCGCATCGATAACGCGGCCACCGTATGAGGAGGGTGAAGGTGGGGCACCAGAGCCGCTGCACGCGGCCAGGATCGCGGTGAGGGCACCGATGGCGGCGGCATGTATGAGGCGGAGGCGCTTGCTGCGTAACGTCGTGAGCCTTCCGATGTGTGTCGTCGCTACCTCGAGCTTTGGCGCTTGGGTAGCTCTTACTAGTTCTTCGTTTGACCGGGCATCAGTATTGCGAAGTAGCGCAGCGCGTGCAAGGAAGCTTGACCGTTACGTCGTGGCGAGGTGCATATCACGGCTATGCGGGGCCGTGCGACTAGGCGCCGCGCGGAAGATCCACTACACTCAACCCCGGCCCAGCGACCACAAAGCCCGGCATCCGGCGAGCGCTGGACGCTGCATTCCGCGGTAGGCGACGGGTCCCGTTGGAAGAGGCGGGCAAAGCCACGCGGACCGACGATCGCGACGCAAACGAATTGAGGAGGGCAGATTGTACGGAGGCAAGAAGGTCATCGACGTCCATGGCCATATGACGACGCCACCCGCGTTCCGCGGGATGATTGCCAACTGGGTGTCCCAGAACACCGGGCCGAGCAATCACGGAGAGGCGCCGAAGATCAGCGATGAGCAGATGGAGGGCGCTCAGAAGCGTCACCTCGACATGCTCGACGACCACAGTATCGATTACCAGCTCATCTCGCCGCGCCCCATCGCGATGTGGCACTGGATGCGGCCGCATCTGCAGTACGACTGGACGCACTTCACCAACGACACAATCGCCCAGATCTGCCGCCTCCACCCCGAGCGGTTTGGCGGCATCGCGCAGCTCCCCCAGAGCCGCGATCTGGACACCTCGCACGTTATCGATGAGCTCACGCGAGCAGTCAAAGAGCTCGGCTTCGTGGGCGCGCTGGTCAACCCCGATCCCGGTGGAGACCGGCTGACCCCCGGCATGCACGAGCGCTACTGGTACCCCCTCTATGAGAAGGCCCAGGAGCTCAACGCCGTGCTGATGGTCCACCCGTCGGTGAGCTACGACCGCCGCTTCGAGGTCGTGCCGGCCAACTACCAGATGAACAACGTCATCGAAGAGTACGTGGCGATGCAGGTGCTCGAGCACGGCCGTGTCTTCGAAGACTTCCCGCGGCTGAAAGTGTTCGTCTGCCACGGTGGCGGCGCGCTGCACCGCTTTATCAAGGAAGACTACCATCGCGGCCACCGCGATCTCTCGAAGAATCTCTGGTTCGACTCCTGCATGCTGGAGCGCGAGGTGCTTGGCGCGATGATCAAGCAGAAGACGCCGAAGCAGGTGCTCTTCGGCACCGAGGCTCCCGGTTCCGGTGGCGCCAAGCGGCCTGAGTCCGGCCGGCCGGGCGACGACCTCGTGCCAGTCATCGCCGAGTACGACTTCCTCAGCGAAGAAGACAAGGGCGCGATCTTCTACAACAACGCCTTCGACGCGGTGCCACTGCTCACCAAGCACGCGGTCGGCGACTGACAGATATCCGGAGGGGAGGGATGGCCCGCCCATCCCTCCCCAGGGGAGCTACGAGGTCCACTCCCACTCGTGGATGTTCCAACCGCCGTTCGTGCTCGAGACGGTCTCCATCGGCCCACGCAGGTTCGCAACCTGCGTCATCGTATAGAAGGCAAGGTAGAGGCCATATGCCGGCAACGCCTCGCCCAGCCGCTGGGTGAGCTGCACAGCAAGCTGGCGGCGCTGCCCGCGCTCCAGGCTCGAATCCCACGCCGCGGCGAGCCGCTCGAACTCCGGATCGTCGAAGCCCGCGTAATTGGTGCCGATGTACCGGGTCTCGGGCCGCGCGATCGAGGATGCCCGGAAATGATCCACGTTCGGAACGTAGGCCGAGTTCACGGCGCCGTCGAAGAGGCCGGAGAAGTTCGCGAAGATGAGCGGCTCGGACTGCTGCGCCCGCGGGATGACGCGCAAGCTGGTCTCGAAGCTCGCCCGGCGCAGCACGTCCGCGAAGACCGTCCCTTCAGTGGTATTGGAATCCGTGACGGCGACCTCGATGGCGAAGCGACCGGTCGGACTTGCGAAGAAGCCGTCGGCGTCCTTGCGATAGCCCGCGTCCGCCATCAACTGCGCGGAGCGCTGCAGGTCCAGCGGGAACTTCGGTGTGACGCGACCAGCGTCCGCGTAGTAATCGGACTGCGGCAAGAGCAAGATGTCGGCGATACGGCCGCCGCTGCTCGTCACCGCGTCCCCGATCGCCTGGCGGTCGGTCGCGTGGGCGATCGCCTGCCGAATCCGTACGTCACTCACGGCCGCGGGATTGGCGTATTCCGGCCGCGTCTGGAAATGCGCGGTCCGAATGGTGACCGGGCTTCGGACCACTTTGCCGGCATTGGTCGGGCGCCACTGTTCTTCGACCGATGTTGCCTGCTGGTCCTTCATGGCCTGGTCCACGGCGATGTGCACCGTCCCCGCCAGCATGTTGGCTACGGCCGTGTTCGGATCGGTGATTGCCAGGACCTGGATCCGGTTGATCTTCGCGCGCCCGAGGGCGTGGCCCGGAAAGGCCTCACCTTCCAAGGAGGTGCCCGGCTCCCAGCCCACGAGTCGATACGGGCCCGCGCCGACGAACTCGCCAGTCCAGTATGGGAGCCCCGCGAAGGCCTCCCAATTGGCCCGGGCGAACGCGGTCCCCAGCAACCGCTCGGGCAGCGGCGGGAAGTCATTCGCCGTCAGGTCATCCGCCGTTGCATACGCGCTGCGCCAGACGATGCGGAGCGTCGCCGGGTCGGGCGCCTCCGCGAGCGATATGAGGTTGAAGGGCGGGGTTGCCGAAACGCCGAGCTCCGGCGTCGAGTACACCTGCCACGAAAAGACGAAATCCCTTGCGGTCAGCGGGCCCCCGTCGTGCCAGGTGAGCCCCGATTTCAGGCGGTACGTCGTCTCCATGCCCCCATCAGGGGTTACCTTCCAGCTTTCCGTTCCGAACTGGGGCAGCGCTTCCGCGAGGTACGGCTGGGGGAGCTCCTGGGCATCGTTGAGGGCCAGGCCGGCGTTTAACATGCGGAGGGCCGTGTTCGGGCTGCCGGGCCCGCGCAGCTCGCGGAGCGGCCGGCTGCTCAGGCTCTCCGGCGCGCGCCCGATCGCCATCACCAGCATGCGATTGATCTCGGGGGCCTGAGAGGGACTGGCCGGCGCCGCGGGCTGGCTCTCTTGTGGCTGCGCAGCCGGCCGCGGACTCGGGGCGCAGCCAAGCCACAGCAACGCGACGAGGGCGATGGCGGAGATGCGCGATGGTGCTCCCAACATGACGAAGCCTCCCGGGACGCCGGCGGCGGCGAAGCCAACCAGGCCCGACCGCATCAGGGCGATTTCGGCCAGTGTATTCCCGACGCTTGCGCCACGCAACGCCATCCTCATCAGCCGAGGCTTTGGTAGCATCACCATCGAGTCGACGGATTGCTCTGCACAAAAGAGCGAGGACGCGTTTGCGCCCGCGAGACCGAGGTGTTGAGACGTGACGACGGTGTATCGCGCCGAGAATGTGGGCAGCTTCCTGCGGCCGCGAGAGGTGCTCGAGGCGCGCGCCGCGCGTGGCGAAGGCCGGCTGAGCCCGGAACGGCTGTGGGAGATCGAGGACCGCGCGATCCTGGAGGTGCTGGAGCTGCAGCGGCAGGTCGGCATCGACGTCTATACCGATGGCGAGCTGCGTCGCGGCTCGTTCCTGAGCGACGTGGCGGACGCTGTCGAGGGGTTCGTGCCGGACAAGATCCTGATGGAGTGGCACGGCCCGGGCGGCGGCGAAGAGGCCAGCGCCGCGCAGGTTGTCGGCGGCCGGCTGCGCGCGACGCGATCCCTAACCGGCCACGAGATCCCGTTCCTCAAGGCACACGCGCCCGGCCCTTACAAGGTCACGATCCCGGCTCCAAGCAACTTCCCCGACGTCAGCTTCAAGCCGGGTCTCACCGACCAGTTCTACGCGAGTCGCGAGGAGATGCTCCGCGACATCACCGCGATCATCCATGAGGACATCCTCAGCGCCGTAAGCCAGGGCGTCCCCTACATTCAGCTCGACGCGCCGCGTTACACCTACTACGTCGACGATCGCGTCCGGCAGCGGATGCAGAGCCGCGGTATCGACTCCGACCGAGCGCTCGACGAGGCGATCGCGGCGGACAACGCCAGCCTCGCGGGCGCCCGGCGCGAGGGCGTGACCCTCGCCATTCACCTCTGCCGCGGCAACTCCCGGAGCCGCTGGATGGCTGAGGGCGGCTACGATCCGATCGCGGAGAAGCTCTTCACGCAGCTCGAGGTGGACGCCTTCTTGCTCGAATACGACAGCGATCGGGCCGGCGGGTTCGAGCCGCTCCGTTTCGTTCCACCCGGCAAGACTGTTGTGCTGGGCCTCGTCAGCACCAAAGAGCCGACCCTGGAGACGCAGGACGAGCTGATGCGGCGCGTCGACGAGGCGGCGAAGGTCGTGCCCGCCGAGCGGCTGGCGCTCAGCCCGCAGTGCGGGTTCGCCTCGATCGCCGCGGGCAACCTGATCTCCCAGGACGACCAGCGCCGCAAGCTCGATCTCGTCGTCGAGACGGCGCGCAAGATCTGGGGCTAGGATCAATACCGTTCACTTTGGCAGCGAGGCGTGGGGCGGAATGCAATTGTCCCCTCTCCCTTTGGGAGAGGGTTAGGGTGAGGGCGTGGCCACACGGGCTGTTGGGTTGTATCCCCCGAGGCCAAAGTGAACGGTATTGGGGCTAGGATCCGAGATCATCGCCGGGCGAGACGTCGAGGTCAGCGACATCCAGGTGTTCCCGTGGGGCTCCTTCGTTTTCTTCAAAGACCCGGATGGCAACGCCTGGTCCGTCCAGGCCATGCCCGGACGCACCTAACCCCCGCTGCCTCGCAGTTGATCCGCGAGATCGGAGATCGCTCGCGCCAGCGGCCACCTCGGCTGATACCCGAGCTCCTCCCAAGTCCGCGTCAGGTCCACCAGCGGCGTGTCGGCCGGCCCGGCCTCGACTGGAACAACCGTTGCGCCCGGAACCGCCGCGTTCACTGCCGCCGCGAAATTTGCCGGGCCGACAATCTCGCCGGAGCCAAGATTGAACACGTCGTGGCGGGGCGACTCAGCGAACAGGGCCCGGGTCATGCCGTCGGCAACGTCACGGCCGTAGACCCGCTCGCCCGCCCGAAATCGGGCCTCGATGCGGGCTCCCGCCGGCTCCGACAGGGCGCGGCGCACGACATTCTGAAGAATCCAGGCCGTCTCGCCGCCACCGCTGAACTCACCTCGACCGTACGCTCCGGCCAACCGCATATTGAGCACGCTCATGCCGGTGTGCCGAGCAAACGCGCGCGCGGCGATCTCGGCGGCCGACTTGTACGCCGAGTAGAGGTTGGCGGGCATGTGGTAGGCGAGCGACTCGACCGCGGGCCGATCGAGTGGGAGTGGCGGGTCCGTTCGATAGACGAAGATCGAGCTGACCAGCACCGTGCGCTGGACGCCCGCCAAACGGGCAGCCTCGAGAAGCGTGAGGAAGCCCTGGACGTTGACGCCGAATGCCTCGTACGGGGCCTCGTTCACACGGGTTCCGCCCAACCCGCCGGCGTGGAGGATCCGCGTCACATGATGGCGGGCGAGCAAATCCCGCAGCCGTGGCAGGTCGCGCACGTCACCTTGCTCAACCGCGCAGCCGCTCAGCTCGGGCCCAAGAATGGTCCGCAGGCGCTCAGCCGAGGCATTCGGGGACACCAGGACGACAGGCACGCCGCGCTCACGGAGGAGCTGCACCGTATAGGTCGCGATGAGTCCGGTCCCGGTGATCAGAATCCGCTCGGCTGTGGCGGCTTGGATTTTCAAATCGTGCCCTCGAGCTCGACTGCGACCGCACCTGCGAAGTGCAGCCTCCCCCCAACAGGACGTCAGGCACAGGAAGAGTGCCACGATGGGAAGCAGGATGCCGCCCCCATCATGGCCGCCGGCGGGTTGCGACGGTGCCGCCGGTCCGCTTGCTGGCCTTTGCGTGCGTCACCATGATACGCCAGGGTTTTCGGACAGTAGCCGCGATGTTGCCGTCGTAATCGCTGCGCGCCTGGAGCCCCGATTCGCAGATCGCGCTCGGTGTGCATGGTCAGTGCATCGTCGACCCACCCGTCATTCTGGTGGCCAGTGCTGCGAGCCTTTCAGCCCGCCGTAAGTGGTTGTGCACTTCGAAGAACTGGATCTCTGGTGGCCCTGGGATGCCGGCGTCCCTTGTGATTGGGCCGATCTTTTCCTCCTCTGAGAGCGACGAACGGTCCAAGTCCGGGCCTGGCAGATCTAATCGATGACGGTCACGTTATAGGTGACGTCGACAGCGAAGTCGCTGGGGCTTATGGTCGGCTCAGCTCGAAAGCTAATGCTGTGCAGGCCTACGGAGAGCGGTGATAGCAGGAGAAAATTTCCTCGCGCCGAGGCCGAGGGACACGTGATGGCTGGACCGCCGAATATGTTGTCAGACGGCAGCTCAACGCTGAACCCCGCGGAGTTCGTGTGGAACCCGTGAACGTTCTTGATTGAAACTCCGTCAATGGAGGCTCCTCTCAGATCCCATCTGTCCGCCATTAGGACGCGCGAAACGCGGGCGTTCTGCCGAAGTACGCTTTCGACGCTGGGATCGTTGCATGTGAAGTAGTTGGCGATGGGGAGCAGCATCGGCAACCCCAATGGCACCGTGCATTCCCGCACATCAGTGCCGCCAAGGTTCCCCGCCAGGAGCCATACTGGAGCGGCCTGCCCTGTCCCGCAATTCACGCCAGTCGTATCGGTGAGCGGATTGTCAGACGAGGGTTGGGCGAGAACCCACTGCCACCACTTTGCGGCCAACTCCCCGGATGCCACGGTAACGTTCGCTCCGGAATAGGTGGCCGCGGGTATTGTCTGAAAACCCACGCCCCACGGCTCCGAAGCGTTGATTCGCAACAGGACTGGGCCTCCTCGGTGAAACGGGACGGTCCATTGGCAATAGCATCCAAATGGATCGGTCTTTTCGACGAGCAGCTCTCGGCGTGGCTCCTCGATGGCAAGGGAGAATGGTTTTCGGCTCGGTGTGGATACGCTCCCCAACTGAATTCCCAACACCGATTCCCCGTATGGTGCCCAAAGTCTGACCGAGCCCGACGCCGTCCCCCTTTGCGATGAAGGGGTGTCGGCCCGTGCGGAAAGATATCCGGAAGCGGGTCCAAATTCGGGGTACAAACGGTCGAAGTTCCAATGCGCAAGCGCGGTCAAGGGCACGGTCACACCCACTAAGCAAACGCCAACGACAATAGAGCCGTGGCTCCCAAGTTGCCGGACCAAACTCATCGCGTCGGCCGGCATACCTAGCATCGAATCGCGGACAGGAATCGGGTCACCAAAGATCCCAGTGGGCTTGGGGCTCTCCGAGGTCACCGCGGGGCTCCATTTCTCCGCCGCCGGTTCGGGGTGAGCGATCGCCGCGACCATGGCGACCTCTTGCGCTGTCAGCACTCGTCCCAGCCGCAGCTCAAGCATGGCCTCAAGCTGCCGTGGATAAGCATCCGGGTGGAGCGACACCAGGTCTCGGATGATGCCCCCCGACTGTCGGAGATCGTCCGTGACGGGCTCGAGCCCTTCAGTATCGGCGAATTGCGGAGGCTCGGCCGGTCCAGAAGGCACGATTTGCCGCCCTCGGTGTCGCATCAAGAGGCCAGAAACCAAGAGGTAGCAGCCGACGCTCCCCGTAAGCACCGGTAACACGAGCGAGGTGAAACGAGTGGGATTCACAAATGCCGCCAGGATCAGAGCAAGAAACGCCGGGACCTGCAGAATCACGAGCAACGGATTGCTGAAAAGCAACACGACCCCGCCGACGAGCACCAGTAGCAGCGGCAAGACTCGAAGAGCACCCCACGTGGGTCTTATCGCGAAGAAGGTCACAAATGCGGGAATCCCGGTGCTCAGGGCGGCTGCCGTCCCGCTCACTATGGCGCTGGGAAGGCAGCTGGTGACGCCAAGCGCAAATCCGCCGGTCGCAAGCAGGTGAGCAAGGTCAACAACGCTTCCGTTGCGGAAGGTGTAGTAAGCACCCGTGAGAAAAGCGAACGTCACGCCGGCTAAATATGGCGTGATGAAGCCTACCGTGGCACCCCGCAGGAACGAGCCGCCAACGGAGCTCGGTTTCGCCACGCGCGCGGTTACCATCCCAATGGCAACCAGCGTGAATGCAGCCCCCGCCACATATGCGCCTTGAGCGGTCGTACGGAACAAGACGTCCGTTAGGTCATGAGCCAGCGCAGCTCCGCTTCCCAAATAGCTCCGAGTGGGCTGAAGGCCGGGAAACCGGGCGAGGCCCCAAAGGGCCGTTCCCCCAACCGCCCCGGCGATCGCGCACAGCAGGCCGATGGCCATGTTGGTGCGCTGCATCCATTACATCCGGCCGACGATGGTGGCCAGATCGAGCAATCTGAGGAGGGGAACCACTAGAAACGACATGGCTGGCATTATAGCCACGCCAGTGCGGAGTAGAGCCTTGCCTACACCGTGTTGGTGTTCCGAGACTATGTCCGCTAAGTGGGCTGAGATCCTGTCCGCTGGGTCTGTTCTGGATCGGCTGGATCGGAGTGTAGAGCAGCGTGGCCGCCGACGAGCAGGTTTTCCCCCCCCCCAGGGATGGTTGGGGCCAGGTAAGGGCGGGGCACCGGGGGCGGCGCCCGGGCGGGTGACGCCAGTGGCGAGACGGTCGGGCTGGATGCGGTGGCGGACCTCCGCCCAGGAGACGGGCCGCGGATCGTCCAGGTCCCTACGAGCGATCTGCGCCCCGACCCGGCCACCCCCCGCGAGATCGGCGACGCCGAGATCGACGCATTAACCCGCAGTCTCCGCGAGTTCGGCTTCGTCCAGCCCGCGTTCTGGCCAGGCCACGATGACAAGTTGTGGTGGCCGTCGAGTGATCTTCGCGCGGGCGATCTTGAAACGATGCCCGTGACGTGGAGGGGGTGGAACCTTGGGGCCACCCCCTCCACGGGTGTTCGACAGCTAGCAGCGCGGGCCAGTAGCCAAATGGAACGCGTTCGATCAGGCCTCGATGGCGGAGTCGTGGCCCGCGGGGACCGGGACCTGGTGGGTTAGCATGATCTCCTTGCGCTCTTTGGCCGACTCGATGATCGCCAGGCAGACCTCCAGTGTCGCCATCCCCCAGCGGCCGTCGTGGAAGACGGGCTTGCCGAGCACGACCGAGTTGTAGAGCTCGTCGAGCTCCGCGCGCCGACCAACCGTGCCGCCGCCGATCTCGACGTCCCGCAGTCCGTTGTCGTCATACATGAAGATGCCGTGCTCGGAGTGGCGGATGTCGCCGCGCTCGCAGGTCACGACGACGAGCCCAAGATCGGTCGGCAGCCAGGAGCGATGCCCGCGGCCGCGATCCGCGGCGACCCGCTCGTTCGAGCCGCCGATCCGCATGTCCTGCTTGTCCTGCGTCTCGTTGCGGGTGCCGTCGCGAAGCTGCCGCCGGATCTGCGCGCGCTCGGCGATGTCGTACTGCTGCTTGGATTCACCCCAAGGCACGAGCTCGTTGCCGAGGAAATAGCCGTAGCCATTGTGGATGATCGTGCTCGGCGTGCCGTCCTCGAACTCGAGGTACGCGCTGTAGTAGCCAGCGATCGGCCGGCCCGGGAACCACTGGCCGGTCATGCCGCGGACGCTGCGCAGCTTGCCGCCGCCGAGCAATCGGACGGTGTCGATCTGATGCGGGCCCTGCCGGTAGGGAATGCCGCCACCCTGGTTCGGGTCCAGCTCATCCGCCGTCCGCGGGCGCAGCATCCAGTCGGAGTAGGACATCACGTGGACCGCGCACAGTTTGCCGAGCTCGCCGGACACGATGACCTTGCGCATTGCGCGAACCGGCAGGCTGAAGCTCTGGGTGTGACCCGCGAGCAACTTGACGCCATTCTTGTCGGCAGCTTCGACCATCTTCTCCGCCTCCTGGAGGGAGATGGCCATCGGCTTCTCGACGACGACGTGCTTGCCCGCGTTCGCGGCGATGATGGTGTGCGGTGCGTGGAAGCGGTTTGGCGAGGCGATCCACACGGCCTCGACGTTCGGGTCGGCGCAGAGCGCCTCGGCGCTCTCGTAGACCTTGGTCTGGGGATAGCGCTCCTGGAAGCGCTTGCGGGTTTCGGGGACCACGTCCGCGCCCGCGACCAGCTCGATCTCCGTGTTCGACTCGAGCGCCGGCAGGAATTCGTTGGCACCCACGCCGATGCCGATGAGCCCGAGCTTCAGCGTGCGTGCCGGGGCATTCGTAGCCATGGTTCCTCCTCTGAAGACGTCAAGCGGTGGCGAATTCTAGCTCAGCGATGCGAGGGGCCGGCGACCGAATCGTCGCTGGCACCCCTCGCCAGGAGCCCCTGCGACGCACGCTGGACGATCGTACGGCGGTGATCGCGACACTGACCCGTTAGGGGACGATCGGGACAAGCCGTCGGACCGCGGCGGCGTCAACGCCGTCGATCTCGACAACCTTCGCGCGGGACGACTCACCCGACACGATGCGGACGCTGCGTTTCGGCACGCCGAGCGCGTCCGCAAGAAGTACCACGAGTGCCGCGTTCGCCGCGCCCTCGACGGGCGGCGCGGTCAGCCGCACTCGCAGATCGTCGCCGCGCACGCCGCTGATCTCCGAGCGGGCCGCTCGCGGCTGCACGTGCACCGCGAACCGCACCCGGCCATCGAGCTCTTGAACTCGTAGCTCGTCCATGGCCTGAATTATGGAGGAGCCGGCGGCGCGCGCTCTCGTCCCGTGCCCCGACGGTTGTTACAGGCAAGGTGCCGGAGCTGTGGGCCGCGGCACGGCCGTGGATTGGGCAGGTCGGGGCCGCCGCGTCTAGACGCTGAGCGTATTTGGGCTTCGAAAACGCAAGGCGCCTTGCCAGTTGCCGACACGGAGGCGACTGAGTACGATGGCGCTGGGCGTCCCTCACCGGCGAGACGGCGCCGCGGAGCAGCAAGGAGGCAGCAATGCGCGACGGGTTCTTGATTATCGATAGCGATGGCCACGTCCACGAGGACGAGGAGGCCCTGCGCCGCCACATGGATCCACGCTTCCGCAACTACCCGATGCGGGGCGTCGGCTTTGTGGACCGCAGCGTGGGAGGCAAGTTCGGCCAGAAGACCGGGACGCCCCAGATCCAGGTCGCGGATATGGACGTCGAGGGCATCGACGTGGCGGTGCTCTACACGACGACCCTCCTCGGCACCTGGGCCCTGCGGGACCAGGCCTTCTCGGTCGCGCTGCACCGAGCCTACAACGACTGGCTAGCGGAATACTGCAGCTACATGCCCGATCGCCTGAAGGGGGTCTGCGTGCTCCCGATGGTCGATCCCGAGGAGTCGGCGCGCGAGCTGGAGCGCAGCGTCACCCAGCTTGGCCACGTTGGCGCCATGGTCCATACCTTCGTCTACAACCACCAGCTCGACGATCCCTGCTTCGACGACCTGTACGCCTGCGCGCAGCAATACAACGTGCCGATCACCTTCCATGCCCAGGGCTCCGAGATCGAGCGGTTCGACCGCTTCAACACCTTCTTGCAAGAGCACACGGTGGGCCACACGATCGAGCAGATGACGGCCTGCACGCAGGTCATCTATGGCGGGATCCCGGAGAAGTTCCCGGAGCTGAACCTCGCCTTCCTCGAGGGCATGGTTGGCTGGATCCCCATGCTCGCCGAGCGGATGGACGAGGAGTACGAGCACCGCTCGTTCGAGGCCCCGCTGCTGACCAAGGAGCCGAGCGAGTACTTCAAGAGCGGCCGCATCTTCTTCGGCGCGGAGTCGGAGGAGTGGATGATTCCGACGGTGATCAAGTACCTCGGGAGCGACCAGACGATGGTCTACTCGTCCGACTACCCGCATTGGGATGGCGCCTTCCCGAACAGCACGAAGGGCCTTACGGAGCGCTCGGATCTCACCGATCAGAACAAGCGCAACATTCTGGGCGGCAACGCGCAGCGGCTCTACCCCGCGCTCGCAAAGGTGCCGACGCCGGTTTAGCCGGTCAGGTATTGCGTTCATGGCCGTACGCGCCGTGGTGGGAATCGGTAGAGGCGGGGTAAGCCCCGCCCGCCCGGCAAACGCATCCCGCGACGCGGTGGCGGGCGAGGCGAACCCCGCCCCTACGAACCACCGTACGTGGGACGTCACGAACTGATTGGGACGCCCTCTCCGGGAGTCGCCTTAGCGGCTGCTACCTTTCCGTGCCAACAGTCTCGTCGGGCGCTTGGGACGAGAACCAGCAATAGCGCGGCTGGACCGGGCCGTAACGGCTGTAGCCCGAGAAGGCCGATCGCCAGGACGGCGTGCTCACGGCCTCGACGTCCTCGACCGGCCGGCCTTCGGCTTCCGCCCGAGCTTCCTCCTGGCGGTCCCGGGTACAGGCATTCTGAAACGCCTCGTTGGGAACGAGCCACGGAGTGGTGCTCCCCGGCGCGTCGGGCGTTGCCGCCAGGGCTATAGGGGCCAGGGTTTGGGTCGCCAGCAGCGTACCGGCGATGAGGGATGCAAAACGACGCTTGGTCATACGCATGGCAGCCTCCGGGTCCATTCCGATCTTTACTCTACTCGTACGGCCCAGGCCAAGTCCTGGATGTTCCAGCTCATATTCGCTTCTCTCTGTATTCAGCTCCCGCGAGACGAGCCCGGGCCTCACCCTTTCCAGAGCGGCGCGAGCTCCGTGGCGACGACCTGCTCGTAGCTGACCGGACCTTTCAGGAGGCCGAGCGCCTGGGCGAATTGGCTCGCCCCCGCGATGGCTTCGCGCGTGACGGCCGCATCGAAGAACGGCAGGTCGCGGGTGATGAGCTCGGTGATCATGCCGGCCTCTTCGGTGGGGAAGAGGCGCGCGGCGGCCTTCGCCGAGAGCGCCGGATCGGCGCGCAGCGCTTGCTGGGTCTTCACGATCGCCCGCACGGCCCCAGCGGCTGCTTCTGGGTGATCTCGCGTGAGCTGCTCCGTGGTGACGAGAGCGGGAAAGGTGTAGTCCTCGGCGCCTTTGGGACCATCGCCGCGCCGGACGTCCAGCAGGACGGTCGCCAGCCCCCGACGAACCGCGTATTCCGCACGCATGCCGTTGCCCCAGAAGCCATCCGCCAGGTCCTCGTCCAGGGCCTGCGCGCCGACCCGCGCGTGGTTGTGGTCGGTCGGCCGGGGTGGCGGAACGATCCGCACGTTGTCGCGCGCGAAATCGATTCCCCCGATCTTTAACACCCGCTGGAGGGCCATGCCGGGCTGGGCCGAGGCGCTGAGCCGCAATCCCTTCACCGCGTTGACGTCGCCCTTCCTTGCGCCAAGCGCGGCCCGGACCGCGAGGAACCAGTAGGTGTGCTGGGAAAGGGCGCAAAGCACCTTCCCTTCGCGCCAGCCAGGGAAGTCCATGAATGCCACGTACGGCGAGGCTCCGAGGAAATCGATCTCGCCGGCGCGCAGCGCTTTGCTCCCGTCGGGTGGTGGTAGGACAAACTCAGCATCGACGCCCTCGGCCTTGAAATAGCCAAGCTCAACCGCGGCCAGCGCAACAAAATAGGAAGGGGAAACGACGTCAGAAACCGTGACTCGCAAATGCACCTCCTCGGGGCTGCATCCTACACCAGGGGATCGCGGCGCAGCGCGAACGACACGTAGGGTGAATCCAGGGGATCTATAGTTGAACTGTAGTGAACTGTAGTATTGAAGGAAGCCCTTGGAATGGTGCCACACCGTCCAGGAGGAGCTCGAGCCCATGATTCGCAGCGGGAACGACCGGTCGACCGCCCTCCGGATGCTGGGGACTCTGCTGGTTTCCGGTGGCCTCGCCGGGGTGCTCCTCACCTGGCCGCTCGGCCGGGATACGGCCCCGCCCATCGCACCCACTTCTCGTGAGTCATCGGCGGTGCCAGCCGGCGCCTCGATCGACCGCCCGGACGCCCGCGGTGGCATCGAGATCGTGCCGTCCGACGCCGTCGGGCCGTCTGGTGCCGACGTGCCTGAGATGGTGCCGGCGAGCGGCACCACTGCCGAGCTAACTACGTCCGGGGCGGAATTGGAAGCCGACGGGAACGACGTGGCCGAAGACGAGGCCGGCACTGACTTCGGCGAGGCGGACGAAGCCGAATAGTCGCCCCGATCAAAAGTCCGATGCCGAGCCTACCTTGTGAATGCGTACACTACTTCCGAAAGCACCAGAGATTTACAATTCGCACATACACCGCGAACCGGACATAACGCCGGGCGGCGGTTGCGGGTGTAGAAAGTACACGGCGCAGCAGGCGCTGGCTGCTGAGCGGAAGGTCCGCAGGGGCAGAGCAGGCGCATTGCGAACTCGCGTACCGAAGGTTGTGGACTCGGCAGAGGAGGATCTTCGATGCTTCGCATTCTTTGCAGCTTACTTCTGGCATCGATGCTGCTTCTTCCTGCCCCGCTGACCCCGAACGGGGCTGACGGCGCCGTAGTGCACGCCGCGCCGGGCGAAGACCGCGAGGGCCGGGGCAATGCCCAGAGCTCGGCGCCGCGGCAGGCGGAGCCAACCGCAAGCACCAGCTCGACTACCACCAGCTCGAGCACAACTTCGCAGGATGACACCCAACGGCGCATGGCCGAAGTCCAGAAGGCGCTGGAAGCCTCGCGCGCCCAGGAAGCCGAGCAGACGCGGCGCTCCCAGGAAGCCGCCCAGCAGCGCGCCCAGGAAGCCCAACGCGCTGCCGAAGCTGCTCAGCGTGCCCAGGAGGCCGAGCAGAAGCGCCTGGCTGACGTTCAGCAGCGGGCGCAAGAGCAAACGCAGCGCGCCCAGGATCAGGCCGCGCAGCGGGCCCAAGAGGCCGCCCAGCAGCGTGCCCAGGAGGAAACTCAGCAGCGCCAGGCCGCGCAACAGCGTTCGATGGAGCAGGCCCAGCAGCAAACCCGCGATGGTGAGCAGCGGCTCGCCGAGCAGCGCGCGGCCGCCGCGGCACGACTCCAGGCGCAACAGGAGGCAGGCCAGCAAGCGGCGGCCCAACAAGCTGCAGCCCAGCAAGCGGCAGCCCAGCAAGCAGCGGCCCAGCCGCAACCAGCTCAAACCCAACAACAGACCCAGCAGCAGGCCGAGCTTCGCGCCCAGCAGCGGCTGCAGGAGCAGGTTCAGCAGCTCAAGCAGCAACAGGACCAGCAGCGGGCCGAGCAATTGCAGCAAGCCCAGCAAGCGCAACAGCAGGCCCAGCAGCCGGCGGCCCAACCCCAGTCCCGCCAGGACCAGAATCGCCTCCGCCAGGAGCAGCCGCAGCAGCAGCCTGCGCCGGCCCCGCCGGTCGATCGATCCGTTGAGCCTGCGCCCCGCGCCGCCACGGGATCGAGTCCGCGCCTCCGCCAGGATGTTCCATCGCAGTCCAGTGCACCGCAAGCAGCCCCCGCGGTGAATCCCGTGCAATCGAGCGCCGCTCCGGCTGCGCCGGTCGCTCCGCACGACGTTGCGACTGGTCAAGCGCCCAAGGCTCAGAGCGAAGTCGCGGCGCCAGGCGGGTCGCTCGGCAGTCGTTCGGGACAGGCGGCCGTCCAGGCGCCGCAGGTGGTTTCCGCGCCGCCGCAAAACGGCATCCAGGCGCTTCTCAGCGCCGCCACGACAATTTTCCAGCAGCCAGCGCCCGTTCGGGCGACCGCCGCCAGCACGACGACCTACACTTACCCGACCGGGTCGACGTACACGACCCCGAACGGGACCACCTACCCGACGACCGTGTATCCCGCCGCAACGGCGTTCGACCCGTACGCGCGGGTATCTGCCGCGGTGTCACCGGGGTTCACGAACCCGTATCCCTACCCGTTCAGCTACGGGCCCTACCCGTTGCCCAACACGAACCCGCCAGTGGCGAGCCAGCCGTCTAGTGGCTACTCGTACGCGAATGCCACCTTCTTCAACGGTGGCAACCCCTACGCGCCGAGCTACCGGCCTGAGCCGCTCGGCAACCCGTACTCGCCGATCTACGACCCGTACGGGATCGGCACGGTTCGTGATTACAGCCTTCCGTTCAACATTGGCCCGATCGCCAGTGGGGCGCCCTACGATTTGTACGGCAGCCGCTACCCGTACGCCTCGGTCTACATCAACGGCGTCTGGTACAAGCCATGGGAAGTCCCGAGCCAGCTTGGCTATGGCAACAACTTCTATAACCCGTATGCGAGTGGAACAGTCCAGTCGGCGACGGGCAGTCGCCGACCGCTGCTGCCGCTCCTGCCACCGCCTGGATTTGGTGGGACGAGTCCATATGCCCCGCAGTACAACAACGGCATCTGGCAGCTTCCGTATGAGACCCCCAGCGCCTTTGGGTACAGCGGCATGTCGCCATACAGCGGGACGAACGACTCCGGCTACGGATTCCCGGCCAGCAGCTTCCCGTACGTGCCGGGCTACCCCAGCAATCTGCTCAATGGTGGGTACCCGTTTGGCGGGGGCTACGCAAACGGGGTGAATTACGCGTACGGCAATAACCTACCGTTCGGGACCAACGTTCCCTACGGATCGATCTACAACTATTCCGGCGCCGCTCCGTCCGGCGATACGGTTCAGGCCTATGGCAACGCGGCGTACGGCAATCCCGCCGCGTACGTGGCCGCGTTGACTGGCTTTGGCTCGCAGCCCGGGCTTCCTGCTCTTCCGAGCGTGGCGCTGCGCATGAGCGCCCCAACCCAGCTTCCACCCAGCATCTTCGGCCTTCCCGCTGGCGCGCAGATCCCGGGCTTCGGCTCGTTCCGCGTCCCTTCGGTGAACGCCCTCCGCCCGCCATGGCTGGGGCTGGGCCAGATGCGGCCGCCGGAGTTCTTCGGCAATCAGAGCGGGCGACCCGCGCCGGGGTCGATGCAGTCACGGCCGGGGCCGATCCTACCGGTCGAGGTTGGGCTGCCCAACGCCAGCTCCGCCGCGACAAATATGGGTATGCCCGCGGCAGTAGATGCCCAGTCCCCCAACGCCGTCCTCGTCGATCCGGGTGCTATCTTCGGCCCGGTCCCGTTGGCGAGCCAGGCTGACGTAGCCGCGAACGCCGATCTGGCGATCCTCCCTCAGACGCGCGTTGGTGAGCCGAGCAACGCGCAGTTGGGTAACGCCTTCGGTCCAACCTTCGTCCAGCAAGCCGCGAGCGTTCCACAGAGCGGTGCGCGCGCTGACGGTTCCACGGCGATGGCCCTGCCTGAGGCCGCGCCCTTCATCGTCGCCAGCATGGTCGACAACCTGCCCATAGCCGCCCTGCCTGTTGGGCCCGCGAGCGTCGCGGCCTTCAGACCTGCGATCGCAGGTTCCGCTGCTCCGGGAGTGCCGGTAGTTGCGGCGGCTGCCGCGGCTGCGCCGGCCGCCGCCGTCGGGGGCGGCTCGAGCTTCGGCCCAGCGTTCGTCTCTATCCTCGCCGTACTGTTGGGCCTGGGGCTCTGGGCGTTCAGCTTCTTCGGTCTGCGCCGCCGGTAATCGCCCGGCGAAGTCCATGCGCCGAAAAATCGAATATTGATGCTGATTACGCGACATGGACCCGGCCATGTCGCGTAATCCTGTGAACAGCATGTCGCGGATCCTTTCGCGCCAGAATATCCTCACGCTCTACCTGCCCACGCTGACGCTTTCGCTCGGGCAGGGCATCGCCGTGCCCGCGCTCCCGGTGTATGCCCGCTCGTTCGACGTGAGCTTCGGCATCGCGTCCACCGTGCTCGTTGCCTTCGCGATCGGCGGCCTCATCGCGGGCGTGCCCACCGGCTACCTCATCGACCGGTTCGGCCGGCGTAAGGTCATCATCGCGGGACCGATTTTGATCGCCGGGTCTTCATTCCTGGCCGCATTCGCCCAATCCTTCCCCGAGCTGCTGGCCTACCGCTTCGTGGCGGGAGTCGGCCAGCAGATGTGGAACATCGCGCGAACGACGATGGTGGCGGAGACCGGGGCGGACCGCGAGCGTGGGCGTCAGATGTCCACCATCATGGCGCTCCAGAACCTTGGCATGATTCTGGGACCCGCGGTGGGGGGCCTCGTGGCTGCGCTCTGGGGGGTGCGGATCCCGTTTATCTTCTACGGCGTGCTTGCCCTCATTTCCACGCTGCCGAGTAGCCTTCAGGCGCCAGAGGCCGCGGAGCCGCGGCGCGGCCAGCCCGGGGCATCGGAGGAGCAGCCGAGCTGGGGCTGGCTGCGGTCAACTCCGATCTTTCTCTTTTTTCTCGGGCTGTTCTTCGCGGGGATCAGCCGTGGCGCCCTCTTCAGCGGGACCCTGAACGTGTACGCCGTCTATGCCTACGGCGTCGGTCCTGAGACGATCGGGTTCATGGCCGGGGCCGCCGGCGCGATCGGCATCCCCATCACACTCCTCGCGGGGACGGTGATGGACCGCTACGGGAGAAAGGCGTCGATTATCCCGGGCTTCACGCTGATCACACTGGCGCTGGGAATCATGGTCGCGACCGCCGCGTTTGGGTGGCCGTTTCCGGTCTTTGTCGCAATCTTTCTGATCGTCCAGGGCGCGCTGACGGTCACCTCCGGCAACCTGCAGGTGTTGGGGTCGGACCTCGCCCCCGCGGCGGCGCGCGGGCGTTTTTTTGGCGTTTGGCAGACGGTGAACCAGATGGGCTCGGTGCTGAGCCCGAGCGGCTTTGCTCTCCTCGCGGAGACGGCGGGCGCGCCGGCGGGCTTCGCCTACCTCGCGCTCGCGTCGTTCCTCGTCGTCGTCCTCATCGGTTGGTTTGTGCCCGACCCGGTTGGTCGCAAGCGCGCGGTCGCGGAGGCCGCGCAGGCCTGAACGCGCGGCTCAGGCTCGTGCCGGTGCTCCGAACAGCTCGACCGCGGCGGCGAAGAACGTGTCCGCCTGGTCGAGCTGGATCAGATGCCTGCAGTCATCGATGAGCCGCACGTCCATACTTGGGAAGCTCTGCCGGAGTTGGTCGACCTGCGCCGCGGTCGTCGGCCGGTCATTCTTCCCGTAAAGCAGCATGAGCGGCTGCGTGATCTGGGCAAGGCGGGGCCACGTCGGGGCCCGATTGGTGGCCGCAGGTGCGGCTGCCGGCCGCTCGCGCACGTGGCCCAGGCTGATCTGGTAGCGCTCCTCAACCAGCTCCGGCGTGATGAGCTCGTGGTGGTAAAGCTGCTCGTCCAGGACGCGGCGCACGTCATCGCGCGTCGGCTCCCGGCCGAAGACACTTTCGTTCGGCGCGGGCCCTGCTGGCGGCGCCCCTTCGACCGGCGGCAGTAGGCTGCCGGTCCCGAGAATCATGACGGAGCTCACGCGCTCGGGGGATTCGAGGGCCAGACTGACCGCGATGTTTCCCGCCATCGAGTGACCGACGAGGCCCGCTCGCTCCACCCCGAGGGCATCCAGGAACGCCAGGAGAAACCGCTGCTGGTACGCAGCGGTGCTGTCCGGGGGGTTGTCCGTCCGGCCGCAGCCCGGACGGTCGTAGGCAATGACTCGCAGGCCCTGGGCCGCCAAGGGGGCCAGGTGGCGATCCCAGACATTCGCCGACGAACCAAGCACTGCGCCGTGGATCAACACGACGGTAGGGCCTCCTCCTTCTTCCAGGTAGCGCGTCTGGAGCCCGTCCACCTGCTGATATCGGGCTGTCGGCGCTGGCATGGCGTGTCCTCCCGCGGGCAAGAATCTCGCTGGCTTGGCTGCGTTGAAACGGATCGGGCAATTGTTGACCGGTTCACATCGAAAACGCTAGCTTTACCGCCCTTCGTTTCGGTATAAACTGACTTCGGCAGGTGCGCCGCGGGCCGAGCCGTGACAGATCTGTTAGGATCGCCACGGCCTTGAGGCCAGCCCGAGACGCACCGGGCTAATTCGTTGGAGGAGAGGACCGGTGATGCGATCTCGTCGCCTTGCTTCATTGCGCTGGCTTCTGCCCCTCGCGTTCGCACTCGTTCTCGTTGTGAGCCCTGCTATTGCACCGGCTCCTGCGAGCGCTCAGTACTACGGCTATCCGTACTACGGGTACGGCTATGGCACCGGCTACGGGGGATACGGCTACGGCTCGGGCTACGGCTATGGCTACCCGTACAGCAGCTACTACGGCACTGGTTACGGCTACGGCTATCCATACTCCAGCTACTACGGCACGGGCTACGGCTACGGCTACCCGTACAGCAGCTACTACGGCTCGGGCTACAACGGCATTGGTTACGGGTACGGCACCGGTTACGGCTATCCATACTCCAGCTACTACGGCACGGGCTACGGCTACGGCTATCCGACGACCAGCTACCTCGGAAGCTATGGCTACGGCTATCCGTACAGCTACTATGGCAGCGGCTATGGCTATGGCTATCCGTACAGCTACTATGGCAGCGGCTATGGCTATGGCTACCCGTACAGCAGCTATGGCTATCCCTACTCCGGCTACGGCTATGGCTACCCCTATTCCAGCTATGGCTATGGCGGCTACGGTATGGGGTACGGCGGCTATGGGTACGGCTACGGCTATCCCTACTACTAAAAGCATCTAACACGCTACGTACCGCGCAAAAGGTCAACCAGGCGGCGGGGCATTGTGCCCCGCCGCTTGGTGTTTAATGGGCACACGTGGTGCGTCGTCTCGGCGAGCGCGTCGAGCGCAGGACCTTTGGGCGCGATAGGAGGCACCGGTTGGCTATGCAGGGAACCCTCCTCGTGGGAACAGTCGGCCAGGGAATCATGTTGAGCAGTGACAACTGCGATTCGTGGAGCCGCGTGGGCGTGAGCCAGGGCATGCACTCGGACTGCGTTGTCCGGGCGCTCGCGTCGGATCCGGGGCGACCGGAGCTCGTGTACGCGGGCACGGACCAGGGGCTCTACCGCAGCGAGGACGGCGGACGCCGCTGGTCGCTGCTCGAGAACCCGATGCGCGGATCGACGATCTGGAGCATCGCGATCGATCCGGTCGATCCCTCGGTGATTTTTGCGGGCACCGGCACCCCGAACGAGCCGGGGATCTATCGGTCCACGGATGGCGGCGCCACCTGGGAGCAGCGGCCCATGGCGATCGCCGAGATGTGCCCGGCCGTAGGGATTCCTCGTCCCACGGGCATCGCCATCGACCCGACGGACCACCGCAGCATCTGGGTTGGCTTCGAGGTCGATGGCGTCCGCCACAGCGCCGACGGCGGTGAGAGCTGGGTCAACCTGAGCGACGAGATCCCGAACCTGGACGTTCACAACATGGCGGTGGCCGGAGGCGAGTCATCCGTCGTCTTCACGGTTGTCAACGACGACGTGTGGCGCAGTCCGGACGACGGTGAGACCTGGCAGGCCGCGCGGGCTCGCGAGACGTTCCCGTGGCATTACGCCCGCGGCATCGCCGTCAAGCCCAACGACCCGAGCACCGTCTTCGTCACCGTGGGCGACGCCACGCCCGGTACGATTGGCACGGTGATGCGCTCGCGTGACGCCGGCGTGAGCTGGGAGAACCTGGAGCTTTCGGATAAACCGAACTCCGCGATGTGGACCCTGAACATTCCACCGGTGGCTCCAGATACGGTGTTCGCCGCGAGTCGCTACGGGTACCTCTACCGGAGTGATGACAGCGGGGACTCATGGCGTAAGCTCTGGCGCGAGCTCAGCGAGGTGTCGTCCCTGCTCTGGGTGCCCAAGTAGTCATCGCGGCCGGGCCGCCACATGGGGAATGCCGATGGTAATGGAAGCGCAGTCCGTACGAGGGCTGGTCGATAAGTAGCGCGGGCTCGTCAGCCGGGAGATCTTTCTCAGCGAGGAGATCTACCAGCAGGAGCTCGAGCAGATCTTTGCCCGCTCCTGGCTGTTCGTCGGCCATGAGAGCCAGATCCCGAACCCGGGTGATTACGTTCTCTCCCGCATGGGTGAAGAGGCGGCGATCGTCGTTCGGGATCAGCACCGCAAGGTTCACGTCTTCCTGAACTCGTGTCGGCACCGGGGCAATCGGGTCTGCCGCTACGACGAAGGCAATACTAGCCTCTTCACCTGCAGCTTCCACGGTTGGACGTACGACCTCGAGGGACAGGTCGCGGCGCTGCCCTTCCACGACGGCGGGTACAACGCGCTTCCCAAGGGGCAATGGGGTCTCCACGAGGCTCGCTGCACCGTCTTCGAAGGCTCGATCTGGGCCTGCTGGGACGAGTCCGCCCCCTCGTTCGTCGAGTACCTCGGCGGCTGTGAGCTGTATCTGAGCGGCTTCCTCGCCTCGATCGACGGCACGCCCGGCGGTGCGGAGGTGCTCGGCGGCGTTCAGAAGTGGCGCCTCCCTGCGAACTGGAAAGTCCCCTGCCCGGACACCGATCGCACCCACGGTTGGATCACCCATAAGTCCGTTATGGAGGTCCGCATCGGACCGAGTGGGGAGGGTCGGCGCGACCGGTCCGATCGCGGGAAGAGCTACACCGTGAACTTCCCCCACGGGCATACGATGAGCATGAGCCTGCCGAAGGCAGAGGCGGAGCCCTACCGGGACTCCTGGGCGCAGACGCCGATCGTCCGTGAGTACCTGGAGCACGCCTACCACGAGCGCAAGAAGCGGATGGGCGCTCTGGCCAGCGTCGACTCCTCCCCTGCGATCTTCCCAAATATGGGCACGCAGTATTACCAGCCCTGGGTCGTCCGCATCATGCATCCCCAGGGGCCGACGATGACCGAGATCTGGACGTACTTCTTTGTGGATCGGCAAGCGCCGCAGGAAGTGAAGGAGATCGTCAAGGACTACTACAGCCGCTACACGGGACCCGCGGGCATGACGCAGCAGGATGACATGGAGAACTGGCACTGGTCTACGGCCGGCAGCAAGGGAACGATCTCCCGGCGCCTGCCGTACAACTACACGCTTTTCCTCGATGAGGAGCCCGAGCCCGGGCCCGAGACGTTCGGGCTACCCGGCAACTTCAGCAACATCATGAGCGATGAAAACCACCGCGTGTACTACCAGCGCTGGGCTGAGTTCATGGCCGCCCGAAGCTGGGATGACCTCATGCACCGGCCGGTCAAATGATCGGGGGGCAGCCCGCGACGGAGGTCCGACTGTGACCGCGACGAGCGCCCTGACGCCCGGGGAGCTGCGCGACCTACGCCTCGAGATTGAGGACTTTTTGTACCTCGAGGCGGACTTGCTCGACGAGCGACGCTACGACGAGTGGCTGGAGCTGCTTGCGGACGACATCCGGTACTTCATGCCGATTCGCCGCAACGTACCGCAGGGCGAGCAGCATCGCGAGAACACCGTCCCCCGCACGGAGATGTCCTGGTTCGACGAGGGGAAGCCGACGCTCGCGCTTCGCGTCCGGCAGATTGCGACGGGCTCGCACTGGTGCGAGGAGCCCTTCTCGCGCGTCTCACACCTCGTGACGAACGTTCGGCTCGCCGAGGTGGGGGAGACCGAGGTGACGGTGCATTGCCGCTTCCTGGTCTACCGCAACCGGCTGGAGGATGAGGTGAGCTTCTTCATCGGCCGCCGGACCGATACCCTGCGCCGCGCTGCGGGCTCGTGGCAGATCGCCCGCCGCGAGATCATCCTCGACCAGAACGTCCTGCTCGCCAAAAACCTGACGACGTTCTTCTAGCCTCGAGTTCCGCCATTTTTTTGTCGCTAGGCCCTGACTGACTGTGATCGGATTGTGTGTTCGTGAGGCCTATAAAGCACATGGCTCCCTTGTAA